>OGPK01002531.1_pt1 | contig 11729 bp, 15 predicted proteins | sample 1552921 | NCBI WGS metagenome assembly OGPK01 (sample SAMEA2580264, study PRJEB22360) | human gut metagenome | biome: human gut; feature: human-associated habitat; material: faeces | place: Denmark | collected 2008/2010 | reverse complement strand
TATGTAAGAACAAGGAATTTTAGTTATATTACAAGTATTTATAATAATCAAGTAACAGTAGCATATAATTCAACGGGAACTAACACTGAAATGAAAGAAGTAACAACAGCATTAAACAACAACACACTTGCACTTCAGAAGTTGTCAGACGTTATAGGGAATGGGGTGGATAAATCACAGACAAGTTAAAAAATGATTTGCTCAAAAGTAATATTCAGTGTATTATTGAGTATGACGGAAAGTTTGTTTTTTTCATACTGAAACAACTATTATTACTGGTGAGCATCAATTACATTTTTCTGTTTTATTCGACTATGAAATACCTGTTGGAAGTTTTTTAATTGCAAAAGTTTCAGAAAATACAGAGATTAAAACATTGGTTTTTGTTTGTTGCAACGCTTCACAGCCTTTTATTAGTCAAAATACAGTTAAAAAGAATTTATTCTGGTCTGAAATAACTAATAATGGATATGAAGTTCTACCAGATTAAGTGAGGTGAATTAAATGAGTGATTTAATACCATATCATGTTATACTTGAAACAGACGAATACCCAGATGTTTTCTTTTATGGTAACTATTATAAAAAAGACTTAAATCGAATTTATCGCTTTTCAAGTGGTATCATTTTAGATTCATCATCTGAAACGTTACAATACAAAATTGTTCTAGCTTCTTATGACGTTAATACTGCTAAAGTTACTTTGTAGAGAAGGTGTTATCATGAAAACAGTAATTCTAAATTCAAAAGGAACTAACGTAGTAGCACTTCAAGCTATCTTACGTTCACAAGGCTTCATAGGCCAAAACGAAAAACCGCTTTCAATCGACGGCAACGCAGGAACAAACACAATATTTGCAATCAATTCATATCAAAGCATGATGCGTGCATACGGAATTGAGTGTGGTACAAATGGTCACAACGATTCTTCATGTGGCTCAAAAATGTGGGAATCATTGTTAGGTGGTGATTGCTAATGCCTTTTACTCCTAGACTTACATCAGCAGGTATGCAAGGCTCTAAATATTGGTACAGTGATAATCCGTTTTATCAAGCAAATCTTGGCCCGCAACAGACAGGTGGTAATTGTACATGGTATGCATGGGGCAGATTTTATGAGATTATTGGTCGTTATCCGTCAGGTTTATCAACATCAAATGCAACTAATTGGTATTCACGTACAACAGGTTTTTCAAAAGGAAAAGACCCAAAATTAGGTGCTATAGCTTGTTACGGATATAATAATGGTGGTGCGGGTCACGTTGCAGTTGTTGAACAAATAACATCAGATGGTATTGTGACTTCAAACAGTGGTTGGTCATCTGGAAAGTATTTTTGGACAGAAAAAGCTAAAAAAAGTAATGGGTATTGCCCTGACTGGATGAACGGTTATTTACAAGGTTTTATCTATGCCGACGTTGATACTGGTTCTATTCCAGACCCGACAGATTTACACTGGCAATCTATTCCAGATTGGTTAGATAGTTACATTTCAGAGAAATCAGTAAACAACGCTTATTGCGTAGCAAGTTATTTACTCACAAAAGGATGGTCATTAAATGGTGTTTGTGCATTGCTTGGCAATGCTACAATGGAATCTTTTATCAGTGCAGACCTTTTTGAAAAAGGTGTTGCAGAAGATGAAAGGGGATATGGTCTAGTTCAGTGGACACCCGCAGTTGAAACCATTATTCCTTATTTGAATAAAAACTATCCAGATTGGCGAACAAATCTCGACAATGGTGGTTATGGTCAGTGTCAGCGATTGGATGATGAACGACATAACAATCCACAAGAGTGGTATCCAAACTTTCCATCAGTTCCAACAGAGTTTAGAACGTATCAGACAATGGATGCTTTTTGTACCGCTACAGATGATGTTGGACATATGGCTAAATGCTTTTTGTACTGCTATGAAAGACCCGCTGACCCATCAGCAACTATTGAAAAACGAGCAGAGTACGCAAGATATTATTTTAATTTGTTGCAGGGTTTTAACCCATCTTTGCCGTCAGGTAAAGGAATAAAGCGAAGAATGCCAATATGGATGTACCCAAAATTAAGAAAGAGGTGATAACATGAAACAGGCAACAAAAGATGCATTATTAGCATTTATTGGAGAAAGAACAGATGACGAAGCTATCAGCATTTTAGAAACAATCAATGATGACGGCATTGAGGATGGTGAGGACTGGCATCAGAAGTACGTTGACAACGATAAGTCATGGCGAGAAAGATATACAGCAAGATTCAAAGAGGGCAGTACGATACAACCAACAACGCCACCAGAACCAGACCCTGAAGATGAAATGAAAAAATTAACTATTGAATCCGTTTTATACGGTGATAATAAATAAAGGAGTGATTTTTATATGCCAACTAAACCAAAAATTACAACTAATACAAATATTTCTGCTGATGTTGTAAATGCTATCAAAAATAGTGCTTCAAACAACTATCGTGAGAATGTGCCTTACGCAACACAGGATGCAGATTCGCTCAGAGGCATTGGAGCTATTTTAATGAATAACCCCGCATTAATGAACGAGTTTATCAATACTCTTGTCAACAGGATTGCATTTGCAAGACTTGCAAGCAGAATGTACACAAATCCATTAAGAACACTGAAAAAAGGTGTCATTGATACAGGTGAAACAATTGCGGATATTTTTGTAAACATCGCAAATGTTTATCAGTATGAAGAAGTTAGAGGGTCTGACAATGGCGCAGGTAATGCATTCAAAAGATTTGATAGTGATGTAAGAGTTGCTTTCTATGTCATGAATTCACAGTTGACTTATCCTGTTACAGTAAACCGTTCCATGTTAAAGAATGCTTTCAATTCTTGGGCAGGCATGGATGAACTTGTTAGCGGAATTATTCAGTCAGTTTACAGTGCGGCGTCTTATGATGAATTCAATATTACAAAATACATGATTGGCCAGCACATCCTCAAAGGAAAACTTACTTACTACACATTTACAGGTGGAAAATATCTCGAAGCAGCAACACAGCTTCGAAAAGCATCAAATGATATGTCATTTATGACAGACAAGCTTTCAATTGCAGGTGTTAAAACATTTACAGAAAATGACAGAAAAGTTATTCTTATCAATACAAATTATGATGCAAATATTGATACAAACGTTCTTGCAGGTGCATTTAATCTTCCATACGCAGACTATCTGAACAGAAGAATCCTTATTGATTCACTTGGCACACTTGACGTTGAAAGATTAAATAAGATTTTCGCAAATGACCCTACATATGAAGAACCGTCAGCGGATGACATGGCTTTTCTTGATAACATTGCAGGTGTTATCCTAGATGAAGATTTTGTTCAGATTTATGATAACGTTTTTGAAATGCGTGATATGCCGAACCCTGTTTCACTTGACCACAACTATTTCTTACATATGTGGCAGACTTATGCCGTATCACCTTTTGCAAATGTCGTATGTTGTATTCCTGCTGAATCTGTACCTGCACAGTCATCAAGTAACACAACAATTACTCCGTCATCAGTAGCAGTTACTGGTAAGCTTGGTAAAGATGGAACAGCAACAGGTATTCTTACTGCAACAGTTTCAACAGTAACAGGTGGTACAGAAACCGTTAAATGGGCAAAAACAGGTGGTACAGCAACAGGTACTATTGCTTCAAACGGTGTTTGGAAAGCAGAGACAGCAGGTACGTTGAAAGCAAAAGCAAGTATCGGTACAATTGAATCTGCTGAGGTAACTATTACAGTATCTTAAATAGGAGAGTGACTTAATGAGCTATATTGCACCAGACACTGACATATATTTGCTTGCTAATGTTGAATGCGATAAAAGTTACGATAATGTTAAATATTTTGCAACTAAAAATGCACAGTATAATTATATGTCTAGTAAAATCGTTAAGTCATTTACGAACCAGAGTTACGGGCGTGTCAACAAAGGCACGTTCCGTCTCTTCTGTAAAGCAGATGACGTTTATAAATGCAATTATTTAATGTTTCAGAATACAGCTTTTGGCAACAAGTGGTTTTACGCATTTATCAACAGTATTGAGTATGTTTCTAATAATACATGTGAAGTTAGGTTTACTATTGACTTATTCCAGACATGGTTTCTGGATTGTACACTTGGCCAATGTTTTGTAGAGCGTGAACATGTTACTGATGATAGCATAGGGGCACACACACTAAGCGAGGATGTTCCTACTGGTGAAATGATTACAGCAATTGAAGAACAGTTGACAGAGTTTTCAAAACAGTACTCATACGGGGTAGAAATCTGTATCAGTGATACTCAGTTAAGTGGGATTGCTAATCAACCAACATGGTTTGATAAGCCTGTTTTGAGTGGTATTTTTCAAGGTTCAAAGATTGGGACAACAGCTAACAGCGAAGACTTATTAAAGTTTCTGAATAATGTCATTTCAGCGGGGTATCAGTCAACAATTATACAGGTTTTCACAATCCCTAAAATATTTGCTCCGTCAGGAACTGATTCGAGGGTACAGACAACAAGAGAACTTCCACCTTTGCCTACAAAATTCGGGAATTATACGCCTGTAAACAACAGATTATATTCTTCTCCTTTCGTTGATTATGTTGTTTATGCTCCAACAGGTGACAAAATGGTGTTACACCCAGAATTGTTTAGTGACTATAAACATAGAATATTGACTTTTTCTGGCAATCAAAGTGTAACTCCACAGATAATGTGTATTCCAACTAATTATAAAATTAAAGGTGGTACAAATAAGACAGAAGGATTCACACTTAATTACGGAATAAAAGGTTCTTTCATGTATGACGCATATCAAGCTGAAATTGCATCTTATGGCGTTGGACAAGTTGGTGGAACGTTGGCACATTGGTTGCCGAGGATTTTAGGTACAGGTGGTAGAACAGTTGGAGCGGGTATCGGTTTAGGCACAGCTATAGAAACAGGCACTAGTATGCCTTTATTGGCCGCAGGTCTTTCAGGAATTAGTGCTGTAAGTAGTGCTGTTAGTACAGCGTCAGACTATTTAAAAGAAACACACGATACTTCAGAATTAAGTGGTGCTTCTGGCGGTTCTGTACTATGGTCACAGCAGATACTAGACACATTTGTACAGGTGCGACAAGTAAGGGAAGAGTACGCTATAATAGCCGATAACTATTTTAGTATGTTTGGATATAAGGTATGCAGATTGAAAGTCCCAAACATTGACACTAGACCTTCATGGAATTATGTAAAGTGTTCTACTGTTACAGTAACGGGTGCAATTCCTGCTGATGCCGAAGAATTAATAGTTAGTGTCCTCAAAAAAGGTGTAACATTCTGGAAAACAAACTTTGGTAACTACAGGGCAATTAATAAAAATTAATAAATAAGGTGGTGATTAAAATGGGTAGAAGTAGAAGTAAACGCAGGTTTTTTCAAAAGGTATACTCTTCTGGCATAGAATATAATCATTGGCTGATGAAGTTTGCAAGCAACGCTGTTTCATCTTATCGTGTAGAGGGATTGCCTAAAGAAATAGATTCTAGATGGCTAGCTCTAAAGCTATTTGAACTTGGGTCTGTTGCTTTCTTTTACGATTCAGATGCTAATGAGTATGCTTGTATGCAGTATTCGTGTCTTGGCACTTATGACTGTTATGGTAACCCAACAAAGATACGTGTTTGGAATCCATGGACAGGATATCAGAGAGAGCTTGGCAAAGATGAATTTGTTATCATATGGGATAATATGTTAAGAATAAATATGTACAATGCTTATGTTGAATTAGCGTATAGGCTGTGGAGAATTGATGGTACAATAGATACAAACTGTGTAGCTCAGAAAACACCTGTTATTGTACAATGTTCTGAAAATGAGCGATTGACGTTTAAAAATCTTATTGCAAGTGTCGATGCTGATAACCCGTATATATCGGTTGGCGATAATTTATCACTAAAAGATATTAAGCCATTAAAACTCGATGCACCACTTGTAGCACCTCAGTTAATGGAAGTACAGCAGACACTTTACAACAGAGGAAATGCACTACTTGGTATCACATCTGTTATCGTACAGAAAAAAGAAAGAATGGTTAAGTCAGAAGTAGATACAGCCAACGCTGATGCACTTGCTAACCGACGTTCAAGAACAATGGCAAGAGACTATGCAAGTGAACAAATTAAAGAAAGATTTGGCCTTGATGTAAAATGGATATTTGACGAAGGTGACGAACCAAACAAGGAAACTGATGAAGGAAACAGAGAAGAATTTATTAGTGGTATGAAAGTGGCTAGTCTTGGCACTTCCGTTATAGAGAGGTGATAACATGAGTAGATACACAACAGAAGTCAGATATATCTGCGAATCTCTGGCAGGCCTTGACAAATCGGTTGGCTATTCAAATGTCAATGAAGTTATTGAACAGTCTAGAAACAGAATCTTTCCACCTTTTGAAATATTTGACGAAAGTTATAGGTCTGTTCTAGAAGCAAAGATTCTTAAACATTTTTACACCAGAGAAATAGGATGCGAAACATTCGGCCTTTGGCAGTTAAGACTTGACGCAAAATTATCAGTTATTATGCCATATTATAATAAACTTTACAACGCTATCAATATTGATATTCCTGTTATTGACAATGTTAATATGAGCGTTGAGCACAATATTGGCAGGAATGCTGATACAAAAGTTAGCGACAACACAGATATAACAGCAAGTTCTAATACAGAAACAAACACTACAGCTAGTTCAAAGATTAGACATAGTGATACTCCTCAAGGAAGTTTGCAGAATCTTGAGTCTAATGAGTATATGAGCGATGCAACACTTAGTGATACAACACAGACTGTAAACAGCAACACTAACAGTAGTAGCAACAGTAGTAGCAACAGTGACACGAATGCAAAAAGTACAGAAGAATATGCCGAACATAGATGGGGAAAAGAGGGCACGACAACTTATATTAGCATGGTTAATGAGTACATCGAAAAGATGAAAAACATTGATGCTATGCTTATTCGTGAACTTGAAGATTTATTTATGCAGATTTGGGATATATGGGAGTGATTCAGAATGAGTTTTAAACCTAGAAATTTTAGAGAATGGTGCAATCATACGATTCCTGTTTTGCCTCAGGTGTATGGGGATGAATTAAGCTATTATGAGTTGTTGAATAAAGTGATTGAAAGATGTAATAGCGTAAGTATTACAGTCAACGAATTAATTAATTATGTAAATCACTATTTTGATTCACTTGACGTACAAAAAATGATTGATGCCAAGCTTGATGAAATGGCACAGGATGGCACTTTAGCCGATTTGATTAATAACGTTATTTTTTCAACATTAAATAACAGTGTAAATAAAAGAGTCATAAAGCACCTTACAGCACTAGAAATGATTAATGACGCGCAAATTACTTTGAACGACGTTGTAATAACTTGCGGGTATTATAAAGTCAATGATAATGGTAATGCTATTTATCACGTATTAGACATTAATTATGGTTATAATATACCACTTTCTAACGGGCTTTTTGCTTATTTTGTTGGTGATTCTGGTAGACCAGAACAGTTTGGATGTAAAGGTGATGACAGCGACGACACTACAGGATTAAAAAACCTGTTAAATACGTGTAAATGTATTTCATTCACGCCAAATAAAAAATACGGTTTTAGCTCTACACTTACAATCAAAGGTAACACAACTATTAATGGAAATTTTTCATGCTTGCATTCTCTTGTTATAGACGTTTCAAGCGACCTTAACGATGGGTTAGTTAAAATTTCCGGTGATAACTGTGTATTTACTAACATCAAATTTGATGGTGGCATGAATAATGACGGGCAAAAAGTAAATAAACACACATATGATAGACCGTCAACAAATGGCAGACCTATTCTTGATACAATTGCAGGAAATAATTACACTAACATTTTAATAGAAAACTGTATTTTTGAAAACGCAACAGCTATGTCAATACAGCTAAATGATTGCGACAATGTAACAGTGTCAAATTGCCAGATAAGAAATAGTAATAGAGACGCAATATTTGTCATTGGTGACGCCATAACCATTGTTGGAAACATTATAGAAGATTGTGAGGATAACTACATAGCTATTGACACTGCTTTCATTACACGGGATATTAGTGACATTGTTATAGCTCAAAACACATTAAAAAAGTCGATGACTAATACAGACCGCTATACTATTTCATCGAGTGTTGGAATTTTTGTAGGTGATTCCGATGGAAGAACAATTACAAAATGCAATATTAATAACAATACTATTGAAAGTAATTATATTGCTGTAAAAGTTGATAATGTAAAAGAATGTAGATTAAATGGCAATGACATAAGAAGTGGTGGGCTTGGTAAAACTGTAGGAACAGAACTTTATGGTCTTTATATCAGAAAAAGCCCTTACGCATATGTTACTGATAATCATATTATTTGTGATGACCATACTCTTTTCGTCGCAAATGACTGTGACGGCATTGTTATACAATTCTGTGAAATCGTAAATGAGGATGGCAGTTCACTTAATATAATCAAGTCATATTCACAAGATGTAGTTATTAGATATTCTATTTTACAAGGTGTTTTTAATCAGACTGTTTTTGACACGACTAATTTGAGACTGTTTTTGTGCGCGGGCAGTGGAAAAGAATTTACAAAAACAGCTAGTACAAACGTTGTTAAAACTGTTTTAAATTACGGCGATTTTATTAATTAATGTTTCACGTGAAACATAACAAAGGGAGTCTTTTTTGACTCCCTTATTTTATTATGCTAATGCTAAACACAAAATCAGTGAATAAACGCACATTATAAAAAACAATGTTAAATAATTGAATAGCCTTGCACTTATGAGTGATATCATTACAAGTGCAAAAAATAAATTTAGAATATCATTCATTTATATTACCCGTCTTTTTAAATTAAAGTAAAATATTCTCCTAACCATTCACAGACAACGGATAAACTATAACTTCCGTATCCCTCGTATTTATCTTCACTATTAATAGGGTGATAAATTATAGTATAGTAATACTTATCTTCATACATATTATTTGCTTTAATTGCTAAATAGTCTACAGTAATCTTATTACTGTCATTGCAATCGCTAAACATACTTAAATCAATATACATGTTTATTTCTCCTTTTCTTCATTCTTCTACACGCTTCACTCACGTACGCTTTATGATTTGAATCATTATACTCGTCAACAGACGCTTTCATTATTTCACGCCTGTATTGAAAGTATTCTTCACAAACTGAATGGCAATTTAAACATCTTTCACTACAATCTTTACAGGGTGCTTTCATATTATCACCTATTAGTTTCATAAACATAACCGTTAGAGTTTACTTTTGGTGTAATACCGCCATCAGTTGTGCATAAATATGTTACACCTGTTTCTCTATCGTAATATTCATACACATAATGACCCCATGACTGAGCGCACACTTTTATTGTATCATTATTATTAGAGCATGTATTTTTTCCGCAACCAGTGAGAACAGATAAAATTAATAATACTACAACTAATGTCTTTTTCATTTTTTTCACCTACCACTTAAAAGAATAATTGACACCTTGTGAACTTTTTCTATTTTTAAAATAAGTAACTTTTTTAGCTTTTCTAATGTTCCTGCAAACTGTATACCAGTCAAGTATAAATTTTTTTACTTCTGTATCATTCATACCAAATACTATTCTTTGCATTATCTTACCCCGCTTGAACCAAAACCATTTCTATCACTGTCAGTCAAATCTTCAACTTCTACAAATTCAATTTCTTGCTGATTTCTTACAATTCTAAATTGTGCAATCCTATCACCCCTTGTTATCACTGTATCTTCAACAGCATATGCAGGAAAACACCATTCGTCATTCCTGCCACAGTATGCGTTATCAATAATTCCCATACTATTTGTCATTAAAATGTGATATTTTCTGAAAGTTGATGACCTAGGTAATACATGAGCTTCATATCCTTGTGGTAGTTTCATAGCAACTCCCAGTGGTATGTTTATATATTCACCTTTTTTCATTCTAACTGTTTTACCTGCTTTTAAATCAATCCAGTCGCCTAAAGCATATTTTTCTGGCAGTACTGGATTAAAATAGCCATGATTCTTTGCCAATAATTTAATTTTTTTCACGCATTTCACTCCTTAATATATTAATATATTTTTCTACAAAAGCTTTATAAAATAAATCTGCTTCATAATATGTATATGAATTCATAAGTATTTTTAAAGCGTTTTCCAACTTATTCATTCTTATTACACGCTTAATTGCAAGTAAAGCCTGCTTTGCGTCATATACTCTAATATATTCGTTGTAATCTTCATCTAGCATAGCGTAAACGTCTTTTCTTATTTGGTTGTCTGATTTACCGCATTTGATACGTTGTTTCAACAAGTAAAACACCCCCATCTATTCTCTTTGGAATTAATTTACCTGGAACATTTAAGCCAATCTTAAAATCGTCAAACGTTCTAACAATAGGTTCATGTGTAACTTGATTGAATAGAAATCTGTTTACTGGTGTATTTTCTTTGTAATCTTCATACACAGCTTTTCCAGACATTGACAGTTCAAACAAGTCTTTGCATCGCTGTGGCATTCCTGCACACTTAATGCTGTTGTACGGGTTTTCTATCTTCTGCAAATCTTCGTGCGTAACATGTTCAATGTATGTTTTCTGTCTTGCGAAAATAGCCTTATCCCAACAGGATTCAAGTTTCCATGCACAAAAATCAGTTTCATGCACTTTAATATCTGTAATCTGCTCTGGCGGTAAGTCACAGTGTATACTATCAGTATCAGCATATATGAAACCATGTTCTTCAACACCGTGAAAGTTAGCCTGAGCAGCTCTTATAGTAAAGTTTCTTGCATAACTTGTTATAGCTGAACCAACAGGTATATAACCCGCTTCTTTGTCTTTAGCTGTAATGTTGATGAATCCTATTGAATTATCATCCTTAACGTACGCTAATTTGAATGAAGAATCTGTAGATGAAGCCATTTTGCCATACAGATTGTTTAAAAATAATTTTGCAAGTGTACGTCTAGCTCCTTTGCTAGTCATTTTTATTTTTGCATATTTATCTATGTATTCATCAAATATTCCAACTTCTGAATAAAAGTAACACCCGTCAAGAATCTCAAAGTCAACAAGCTCATAATGCTCAAGTATAAGAAAGTAATCTGTCATGGTCAACGTTAATTCTACTCTTGTATCACACGTATTGCCATAAATGTCTATGTATTTATCATAATACTTACCAGTAACTTTATCGAACACATCAGACGTTTGCAAAGACTCTGTACCTTTATATAGCATATTTCCTTTTATCTGGATGAATGGTAATTTACCACTTTTCAAATAGAATTTTGTTCTTATTCTGATAAAGAAATACATATTGTTTTGCAATGCTTTGTCTGGAATAAAGTTACCAGACCAGAACATCGGCTTCCCGACCGGATATCTATTGCCAGACATTGAGTGCATCATAGATGGATACAAAGAATTTACATCCGCTGTAGTTCCATTAGTGTATATCTTGTTTTTTTTTCCTTTTACAAGATAACACCATCCACCTCGATATGATTTTCTAATGTAAGCATCTACATTTGACTTACCATATATCTCAGAATCTAGTTCAATTTGTGTAACGTCTGGAAATCTTCTTTTCCAATCATCTTCTCCGACTATTTGCTTATACTCAGCT
>OGPK01002530.1_pt1 | contig 11732 bp, 7 predicted proteins | sample 1552921 | NCBI WGS metagenome assembly OGPK01 (sample SAMEA2580264, study PRJEB22360) | human gut metagenome | biome: human gut; feature: human-associated habitat; material: faeces | place: Denmark | collected 2008/2010 | reverse complement strand
TATCAGATGATAGAAAGTCTGATACAGGTTTTTGTGTATCACCATGTGTTCGAAAGGAGCTGCCGGTGGCAGGTTCTGTAGATACCGAAATATGCATCCGAAATTGTAGATGTATTAGACTAAAGTATGAAAACCAGTCTATTTACTGGCAAATTATCAGAAATTAACAAACAATAAAACAAAATGCGTTTAATATTACACTTTCTTATATTTGTATAAAAAAACTTAATATTTTATATTGACAATTTAATAACCATCTTTTACACTATGGTTACAAGGTATTCATTTCTAATTAATTTCGATATTCGAATGGAGGTTTGAGTTATGGAACAGAAACAAGAAAAATTTAGTACCATAGGTTACATAGCCGCCGCGTTAGGTATGTGTATTGGTACTGGTAATGTATGGCGATTCCCACGAGTGTGTGCGGCAAACGGTGGTGGAGCATTTATCACAGCATGGACGATTGCAATGCTGGTATTTGCAGTACCGCTCCTTTCCACAGAGATGGCATTCGGTAAAAAGACGAGACTTGGATGTATCGGTACTTTTCGTGATGCAGGTGGAAAGAAATATACATGGATGGGATTCTTTGTAGCAGCAGTATGTTTCTTCCTGATGAGTTATTATTGTGTACTTCAGGGATATTGTTTGAAATACGCAGTTAATTCTGTTACTTCAGCATTTAAACCGAATCTGTCAACAGAGACGACATCGGCAATGTGGACAGCATTTACAGATTCACAGGCACAGGTTATTTTATTCCATGCGATCGGATTTGCACTTGCATGTTTCATCGTTTATCAGGGAATTGCAGGTGGAATTGAAAAATTCTGTAAAGTAGCGATACCGGCACTGTTTATCATCCTTGTAGGATTAGCAATTTACGCAGTTACATTAAATGGAGCAAATCAGGGACTTCAGTATCTCTTTACTGTTAAGAAAGAGTATATTTTAAGCCCGAATACATGGATTCAGGCATTCATCCAGGCAGCATGGAGCACCGGAGCCGGATGGGGATTCATTATTACATATGCGAACTACGTAGGAGAAGAGGAAGATGTTCCGACAAGCTGTCTGATCATGGGACTTGGTGATAACCTTGGAGCAATCCTCTCGGCACTGGTAGTTATCCCGGCAATCTGTGCACTTTCAGCTACACCGGAGGCAGCGAATGAAGCACTCAGTCAGGGCAACTTCGGACTTACATTTATTTACATTTATCAGTTATTTACAACAATCCCGGGTGGAAGATTCATTTCCTTTATCTTCTTTGGATTACTTGCAATTGCAGCAATCACATCACTGTTCTCTATGATCGAAGTTGGAGTAAAATGTGTTGTTGACCTTGGATTGCCGCGGAAGAAAGCAGTTGTCAGTGTCTGCTTCGCAGGATTCTTAGTAGGATGCTTCTCATGCTGGTCACTGGTTAACATTGATAATCAGGACTGGGTATGGGGAATCGGACTTCTGATAAGTGGTGCCTTTATCGCAATCCTGGCATGGAAATATGGTGTGGAAAAATTACGTACACAGGAAGTAAATGCAAAAGGTGCAGATGTACATCTTCCAAAAGCATATTATACCGGATGTATGTATCTGATTCCGGTTTTGGTAGTGATCATGGTGGTTTACTGGTTATTACAGACAAAGGAATGGTTCCCGGATACCTGGCTGAATCCGTTTATTATTCAGGATAACACAGGAACTGTATTACTTCAGTTCGGAGTAGTGATCCTTGTAGGTCTTGCACTATCCAAGTTCTTTAATACAAAGACTGCAAGGGGAGCTATGAAAGATAACAAAGCTGCAAAATAATAGAAAGAAGGTATGAACTATGACGATAGATGCAATTATTATGATGGTGATTACACTGGTTGGATATATTGGCGGATTTAGTTATTTCATGATACGTGTATTTAAAAAAGAAAGAAGTAAATCCAAAGAGTAGGTATCGAACGGAGAATGAATAAGGGATAGTATGGTAAATTAGACGACGTTCTGATTGAAATGAATACATATCGAAAAGGAGCGGAGTCGGGATTTTGTCAGGAGTGACAGGATTCCGGCTCCGCTCCTTTTTATGCATGTGTATTAGATGTTAAGTGCAGCATGGTATCCATCTTTATTAAAGCCGGGAAATATTGTTCATATCCCCGGCTGATTCATTTTTTAATACCATCTCGTCATAGGAAGATCATTATTAATTCCCTTTGTCATTAAAATCTGATGGATATCAATAATTCCGTTATGGAAGGTGGCGGCACATGCAGAGAGGTACATATCCCACATCCTTAAGAAACGTTCATCAAACATTGTATGTGCTTCTTCAATATGATCTTTGAAGTTTTTCTCCCAGCAGAGAAGCGTACGGTTATAGTGAAGACGTAAGTCCTCGATATCCTGGGTATGGAAGTTATCTTCTGCCATGCAGTTCATGACTTCACGAAGACTGGGAACAGATCCGCCCGGGAAGATGTATTTCTTGATCCATGGATCACCAGGATGCTCTTTTAATGCACTGATGAAGTGGAGCAGGAACAGACCGCCGTCTTTCATGACCTTGCTGACACAGTCTAAGTATAACTGATAATTCTCACGGCCGACATGTTCGAGCATACCGACGCTGACAACGCGGTCATACATCTTGCCGTCAGAAGGAAGATCACGGTAGTCCATTAGCCTGACTTCCAGATAGTCGGACAATCCTTCCTCTTTGATACGTTTCTGGCATTCTTTGTATTGTTCTTCACTTAAGGTGATGCCGGTACCTTTAATTTTATATTTCTTAGCAGCTTCAATCAGAAGGAATCCCCAGCCGCATCCGATATCAAGAAGAGTCATACCTTCTTTCAGATATAACTTTTCAAGAATGTAATCAACTTTATTCTTCTGCGCCTGATACAGGGTATCATCTTCATGTTTGAAATATCCGCAGGAATAACTCATTGTTTCATCGAGCCAGAGTTTGTAGAAGTCATTTCCGATATCGTAATGACTGCTGACTTCTTTTTTCTGGTTTTTCTTTGATGAAGATGGGAACATGATAGATTTCAAATGATGTTCATCAGTTGAAAATTTACCCATCTGACCAAGAAAGTTATCAAGTGCCTGATAAAGGTTTCCCTCAATATCAAGATCACCATCCATGTAAGCTTCTCCAAGTGCAAGAGAAGTACTGGTGACCAGATCCTTTAATGGGATGACCTTTTTGAAATTTACGGTAAATGTAGGTGCACCTTCGCCGATCAGATGTTCGTGTCCATTAATTTTGACCAGGAAAGGGTGTTCATCGAATTTTTTTAAGAATGTTATCATAGCCTGTTCTTCCAGCATAATATAACCTCCAGTTCTGCTGTCATTATTTCCTTCAGCAAGAATTATATTCCTTATAAATTTTGAAAGTCAAATAAAATAGACATTTTTTAAAAATTGTATTGGAACTACCAATAAATGAAAACATATATCAAGAACGCATATATTCCTTGACTTATGTGATAATAAGAGATAAAATACATATACCCCGTAAGGGTATGAATATGAAAGGAGTATGCTTATGGAAGACAAGAATACAGATAATATGGAAAACAAATCAGAAAAAGAATGCTGTTGTCACTCGTCCAAGCATCGTTCGGATAAAGAATACAAGGATCTGATGAATCGTCTGAGCCGGATTGAGGGTCAGGTACGCGGAATCAAGGGTATGCTGGAGAAGGACGCTTATTGTCCGGAGATTCTGGTACAGGTATCAGCGGTGAATGCGGCACTGAACAGCTTTAATAAAGTATTGCTGGCGAATCACATCCGTACCTGTGTGGCAGATGACATCCGGGACGGAAAAGATGAGACGGTTGATGAACTGGTAAAGGTGTTACAGAAGCTGATGAGGTAAGTAAAGTTTATAGATGTATAGTCTGCTCGGAAAGCATTTTCTGAGTTTACTATAAAGGAATAAGAAAAATAATAATGACAGGAGGGAACAGACAACAATGGAACAATATATAGTAACCGGGATGAGCTGTGCAGCCTGTAGCAGCAGAGTCGAAAAAGCAGTTTCGAAAGTGCCGGGTGTAACATCCTGCTCGGTAAGTCTGCTTACCAACTCTATGGGAGTAGAGGGAACTGCAAGTGAACAGGAGATCATTAAGGCAGTCGCAGATGCCGGATACGGAGCATCGAAAAAAGGAGAAGGAGCGGCAAAGACACAGTCGTCATCAGCATCTGCCGGAGAAGATATGTTAAAAGACAGAACGACACCGGCATTAAAGAAGCGTCTGATTGCATCACTTGGATTCCTGATCGTCCTGATGTATTTCTCCATGGGTCATATGATGTGGGGATGGCCGGTTCCGGGATTTATGAAAGATAATCATGTAATGATGGGGCTGCTGCAGATGCTTCTGACGATTGCAGTCATGGTGATCAACCAGAAGTTTTTCATCAGTGGATTCAAAGGAATGATCCACAGAGCACCGAATATGGATACCCTGGTGGCACTTGGATCCGGAGCGTCTTTTGTATACAGTACGTATGCACTGTTTGCAATGACAGATGCGCAGATGCGTGGGGATATGGATGCAGTAATGTCTTATATGCATGATTTTTATTTTGAATCAGCAGCTATGATCCTTGCACTGATCACCGTCGGAAAGATGCTGGAGGCAAGATCCAAAGGAAAGACGACCGACGCATTAAAAGGACTGATGAAGCTTGCGCCAAAGACAGCGGTTGTGATCCGTGGAGAAAAAGAAGTACAGGTATCGATCGAACAGGTACAAAAGGGAGATTGCTTTGTTGTAAAACCGGGAGAGAATATTCCGGTTGACGGAGAAGTCATAGAAGGAAACAGTGCAGTCAATGAATCTGCTCTTACAGGTGAAAGTATTCCGGTAGATAAGGCTGTCGGTGATAAGGTATCAGCCGCAACCGTAAATCAGTCCGGATATCTGAAGTGCCGTGCGACCAGAGTCGGCGAGGATACGACACTTTCGCAGATCATTCAGATGGTAAGTGACGCGGCTGCAACGAAAGCACCGATTGCAAAGATTGCGGATCGGGTATCGGGAGTATTTGTGCCAACGGTTATTACGATTGCAGTGATCACAATTATTGTATGGCTGATCGCAGGACAGAGTATTGGTTTTGCATTATCCAGAGGGATTGCGGTGCTGGTGATCAGCTGTCCGTGTGCGCTCGGACTTGCAACACCGGTAGCAATTATGGTCGGAAATGGAATGGGAGCCAGAAATGGTATTATGTTCAAGACAGCAGTTTCACTGGAAGAGACTGGAAAGATGCAGATTGTTGCGCTGGATAAGACCGGCACGATTACAAGTGGAGAACCGAAAGTGACAGATATCATTCCGGCAGCGGGAGTGACAGAAGATACCTTATTAAAATATGCGTATGCATTGGAGAATAAGAGTGAACATCCACTGGCAAGAGCAATCCTTGAAAAGGCAAAAGAGGAAAATGCCGGCATCGAAGAAGTTACCGGATTCCAGGCCCTTCCGGGTAACGGCTTGACAGCCATACTGGATGGTCATACATTATATGGAGGGAATCATACATTTATCAGCAGTAAGGTATCCGTTGATGGAGATATCCAGAAGAAGGCAGAGAAACTTGCCGAAGCAGGTAAGACACCATTATTCTTTGGAAATGAAGACCGTTTATTAGGTGTAATTGCAGTGGCGGATGTTATCAAAGAAGACAGCCCGCAGGCGATCAAAGAATTACAGAACATGGGAATCCATGTAGTCATGCTGACCGGAGATAACGAACGTACTGCAAAAGCTATCGGGCAGCAGGCCGGAGTTGATGAAGTGATTGCAGGTGTACTTCCGGAAGGAAAAGAGCAGGTGATCCGTAAGCTGAAAGAAAAAGGAAAAGTTGCGATGGTCGGGGATGGTATCAATGATGCACCGGCACTTACAAGAGCCGATATGGGTATTGCGATCGGAGCCGGAACGGATGTTGCGATCGATGCGGCAGATGTTGTTCTGATGAAGAGTCGGTTAAGTGATGTGCCGGCAGCAATCCGCATGAGCCGTGCGACACTCCGTAATATTCATGAGAACCTGTTCTGGGCATTCTTCTATAATATTATCGGAATCCCGCTTGCGGCTGGTGTGTGGTATCCGCTGTTCGGATGGAAATTAAATCCGATGTTCGGTGCGGCAGCCATGAGTTTATCAAGCTTCTGCGTAGTATCGAACGCATTGAGATTGAATCTTTTTAAGATGTATGATGCATCAAAAGATAAAAAATTAAAAGCCAAAAAAGAAAAAAAGAGATCCAAGAAGGAGGACAAGACAATGAAAAAAATAATGCATATTGAGGGAATGATGTGTGGACACTGTGAGGCAGCTGTAAAGAAAGCACTGGAAGCACTTCCACAGGTAGATGAAGCGGTTGTAAGCCATGAGGCAGGAAAAGCAGAGCTGACATTAAATGCAGAGATCGCAGATGATGTGCTGAAGAAGACAGTAGAAGACAAGGATTATACGGTGACATCTGTGGAATAATCTATGATTTCTTATATACAGGGTATACTTTTTAGTTGAAGCATCCAAAGAACACTGCTATACTTAATTATAAGTATCATAACGAGGAAGGAACGAAAGTTAATGAGAAAGAGTGGAATGTTAATGCCGGTCTCTGCACTTCCGGGGGCATATGGAATCGGATGTTTTTCAAAAGAAGCGTATGAATTTGTAGATATATTAAAAGAAGCAGGACAGAAATTGTGGCAGATCCTGCCGCTTGGACAGACAGGATACGGTGATTCACCGTATCAGTCTTTTTCAACATTTGCGGGAAACCCGTATTTTATCGATCTTGAGACGCTGATCGAGGATGAACTTCTGACGAAAGAAGAGTGTGACCAGGCGGATTTCGGAGAGAATGAAGAAGAAATCGATTATGAGAAAATATATAATGCAAGATTTAAAGTATTAAAGCATGCATATAAAAGAGCCAAAAAGAACGGATTGATGGAAAGTAAGGCATACCGTACTTATCTGGAAGAAGAAAAAGCATGGCTTGCGGATTATGCATTGTATATGGCAGTGAAAGATTCATTTGACGGAAAAAGCTGGGATCAGTGGGAGGAAGACATCAGGCTGCGTAAGCCGGAAGCAATTGTGGCATATCAGGAACAATTAAGTGCAGAGATTGATTTTTATGAATTTCTGCAGTATCTGTTCGCCGGACAGTGGGCCGGACTGAAAACATATGCCAATGAACAAGGCATTGAGATTATCGGGGATATCCCGATCTATGTAGCATTTGACAGTGCAGATACCTGGGCGAATCCGAAGCTGTTCCAGTTAGATGAAGAGAATCTGCCGGTTGCGGTAGCGGGATGTCCGCCGGATGCATTTTCGGCAACCGGGCAGCTGTGGGGGAATCCATTGTATGCATGGGATTACCATAAGAAGACAGGCTATGACTGGTGGATGAAGCGGGTGGCCTGCTGCTTTAAATTGTATGACATCATCCGTATCGACCATTTCCGTGGGTTTGATGAATATTATGCAATCCCGTATGGAGATGAGACGGCAGAGAATGGTGAATGGATGCCGGGACCGGGCATGGATCTGTTCCGTACGATGAAAGAAACATTAGGTGACCTTCCGATCATTGCGGAAGATCTGGGATTCCTGACGGATACGGTGAGACAATTGTTAAAAGACAGTGGTTATCCGGGAATGAAAGTACTGGAATTCGCATTTGTGGCAGGAGAGGACAGTGATTATCTTCCACATAATTATGATAAAAACTGTGTAGTCTATACAGGAACCCACGATAACGATACCCTTCAGGGATGGTATCAGACACTTTCCGAAGAAGATAAAGAGATGACAAAGGAATATCTGAATAATCCATACACTCCGGATGAAGAAGTGCACTGGGATTTCATAAGTCTGGCGATGAGAAGTGTGGCAGATACGTGTATCATTCCGGTGCAGGATTATCTGGGACTTGGCAATAAGGCAAGAATTAATATGCCGTCTACACTCGGCGGTAACTGGATGTGGAGAATGAAAAAAGGCGCATTTACAGATGAACTGATCAAGAAGATCAGAAAAACGACAGAAGTCTGCGCAAGATAAACATAACAGGAAACAAAAAGAAAACACAATATTCAAACGAAGGATTCACTGAGAAGGGAATGGAAACGTTTTGGATATTGTGTTTTTCTTTTTGTTTTGTATATGCCAAAACTTCTGATTTTTCATAAAAGTATAATTTTTGACATAAAATGTATGATTTTTTGCATAACAGATATGATTTTTGGTAAAGAAAAAGTATAAAAAATTATAGAATGAGGCTGTAATATGTTAAGATGGTATTAATAAAAGGTATGAGGTGTACTATGGGGTTGTTAAAACTGGTGATCGTAGATGATGAGCCGATCCTGCTGGAGGGTCTGGTAAAGACGTATGACTGGAACGGTATGGGATATGAGGTGGTTGGTTTTGCGCAGAGCGGAGAGCAGGCGTTAAAGGTAATACGCGAAAAAAAACCACACGTAGTGCTGACAGACATCAGGATGAAACAGATTTCCGGACTTATGGTAATGGAAGAAATCAAGAAAGAGAACCCGGAATGTCAGTTCGTGGTATTAAGTGCATACAGGGATTTTGAATATGCGAAGAAGGCATGTGATCTGGGGGCATTCGCATATCTTCTGAAGCCGATTGAAGATGAAAAATTACAGGCGACGATGACAGATGTCGGTAAAATCTGTGAAGATCAGATCCGAAATGAGGAGAAGTATGACCGCTGGGAGAGACTTCTGAAAAAGGACGGAGATGGATTTTTGCAGGTTGTCGTGCAAAAATATGTCCAGAACCGGCTGCCGGAAGAAAAAGTAGATGAAGTCTTCCATACGCTGCAGGATGTCATGAAGGAAGGAGACCGGTTTATTACAGTATATGCAGATCTTGATCTGGCCTATAAGATTACCAATGAACTGGAATATGAAGCCTCGAGATTTTCCATGGTCAGAATGATTGAAGAAAAGATCGCAGAGAGATTCACATACTGGAAATTCGAAAGTGAAGAAGGACATCGTACATTTATTGTAAAGACGCAGGAGAACACAGCGGTACATGAGCTGAAAGAACTACTGGAAGAGGTAAAAAAAGAAGAGAACAGCCTGGTTATTGCAGCAATATCCAAACCATATAAAGGGATCCGCGGAATCAGAAGAAGTTTCGAAGAAGCGCAGAGATTGTTCGCTGTTACAAATGCATCCGGAGCGGGAGTATTTACAATCCCGGAGACTGTTGAAGAAAAAGAGGAAAGCCCATATCCGGCGGAGGCAGAGATGATGGTGGTCAACAGCGTGCGGAAGAACGACGCCGTACAGTTAAAGCAGGCATTTGTACATTTTATTTACCAACTGCCACACAGAGAAGAACTGCAATGCCAGTATATGCACAAGATCATGGTAAAGACAGAATTCATGTTAAAAGACAGTTACGGGATGGACGAATCACTGAATCAGCAATTTGAAAATTATTATTCGAATATGAGAAACTTAAAGGCGGCAAAAGCAGTGGATGTCTGTTACAAGATTCTGGGAACTGCTATTGAAAAAAGACTGGAAAATGCAGAAAAGAAAGAGAATAAGGGATCAAAAGAATACATTGCAGCGGCTGTGGCATATATAGATGAACATCTGGATAATGAAGATCTTTCGATTGTATCAGTGGCGACACATGTATATCTGAATCCGGTATATTTTGGACGGGTATTCAAGAATACCTTTCATATGACATTCAAACAATATCTGCTGCAGCGTAGAATGGAGCTGGCAAAGAGACTGCTGGAAGACGGAAGAACCAGCATCGGTAATATCTGCGAGCAGGTCGGAATCAGTAATCCATCCTATTTTTCGCATTTGTTTAAAGAATATACAGGACAGCTTCCGAGAGATTACAAAAGGGAATATGAAGTATGAAAAAAAGTAAAATGTCAGGAATCCAGAAAAAGTATCTGAAGTATATGTGTACGCTTCTGATACTGGCACTGGTTCTTTCAAGCATCTGTGTATGGACTTATGTCAGACGGAATATGACAGATGTGATTGTGGATAAGTATGAATTCATGAATGAAAAGATGGGGATAGCCCTGGATAATCTCTACCGGAAGACGGATGCCGTGACAGCAGAGATCATCCTGGAAAATGATGTGCAGAAGAGTCTGAGGAATAAAGAACTGCAGGAAGTAGAGAAGAATGCACTGAGCAAATATTTTGCATATATAGATCTGAATCATGTCGCTGATTACTGCTACATTGATAATAAAAGAAATGTTTACGAAAAATCCTATTCCCAGATTGGTTATTCGGATTTTCAAAGCAGCGGTCTGCGTGAGAAAATGGGGGATGAGTATGCGAAGACGCAGTGGATCTGGACCCGGGATTACCTGTTTGGTACGGGGGATGAAGCATTGTTTATCGGAAGATATGTGAATAGTATGGATTACGCACACGAACCTGGAATCGTGTATCTGAAGATGAATCAACAGTTTCTGGAAAGTGTTATGGATAAAGACAGGAAGATTGCAAAAGATGTTGCAGTGGGAATCATAAGTCCGGAAGGAAAGACTTGCATCCGGCAGGAACCGGAAGATCTCAGTATCGAAAAAAGGACAATGAAGAAGATTACGGAACTGACCAGAACGAAAAAATCCGGTGTGATCGTGCGGGGAAAAAAGATAGAAGGCGGGATTTTACAGGCATACCGGCAGGAAGAGACAGGGATGGTGATCTTTACACTGGTGCCGGATATGGTATTGAATCAGGGAATGACGCAGATATTGATCGTATTACTCACTATCTATGCGGTGATCGCAGTGCTGGCGTTTGTATTAAGTCTTTATGCATCACAGACATTTACCCGGCCGATCAGACAGATCAGTGATGCCATGACAAGTTTTGATGGAAATGATTTTACACATACCATTCAGATCCATACGGACACAGAACTGGATAAGATCGGGCATGCCTATAACGAGATGTTAAAGAATATCGAAGAGTTCCAGAACGAGGTCAAGAATCAGCAGAAAGAACTAAGAATCAGTGAGATGAATACGCTGATCAGCCAGATTAATCCGCATTTTCTCTATAATACCCTGGATACCATCTATATGCTGGCGCGGATCAACGGGGAAGAGAAGACGATGAAGATGATACAGGCACTGTCAAAGTATCTGCGTCTGTCACTGAGCAAAGGACGTGAGATTGTGACAGTAGAAGACGAGCTGGAAAATGTAAAAAGTTATATGGAGATCCAGCAGATCCGCAATGAGAATCTGTTCCACTATGAGATCGAATGTGGAGAAGAACTGAAAACAAGGTGGATATTAAAGCTGATCCTACAGCCAATTGTGGAAAAAGCAGTCAAATATGGATTTTGTGATATCTTCGAAGGCGGTCTGATAAGGATCAGTGTCACTGAACAGGCAGGACAGCTTACATTCAGTGTCTATAATAACGGAACTCCGATGGAAGAGCAGATGGCGGAGAAGTTAAACGGACTGTCAGAGATACCGGTATCAAAAATGAAAGACAGTTTTGAAGACAAAAAACATGGTTACGGTGTGATAAATATTATTACGCGACTGCGGTTAAAGTATGGGGAGGATGTGAGATTTTTCTATGAATCGGATACAAATGGAACCGTCTGTGTTATCCAAATCCCGGATGACGGGAAAGA
>OGPK01002523.1_pt1 | contig 11750 bp, 9 predicted proteins | sample 1552921 | NCBI WGS metagenome assembly OGPK01 (sample SAMEA2580264, study PRJEB22360) | human gut metagenome | biome: human gut; feature: human-associated habitat; material: faeces | place: Denmark | collected 2008/2010 | reverse complement strand
TATCTTTCTAGTTTTTTTAATTAAAATATGTTATAATAATATTATTAAAAGATTTATAACAATTGGAGTAATATATGAATAATCTATTTGGTAATAATAATTCATTTAAAGAATATCTAGAAAAAGAACAAGAAAAAATGGTACAACAACAAGAAAAAGCAGATAAGGAAGCTTTAAAAACTGTTTTTAAAGATAAAATTAAAGTATCATTTATGTTTAAAGTATTGAAACAAATTCAAAAAATTACAAATTACTATAATGATATTTTAAAGTATTATCCAGGCTTTTTTAGAATAGATCCTATATCTACACTTATGAGCACTGAAAATGTTGAACTTGACTTATGTTGTCATATTGTTGGAATTCATACTTTTAATATGTTATTAACTGAAGAACATGATAGAGGGGCTAAACAACAAAGTCAAAAATATATTGAAGAAGTAGCTAATACTGTATTAGAACAAGTTAAAGTTCGACAATATGGAAGTATGTTGTTTAGAAAAAGAAAGATATTTGGTCATGAAGATTTCTTATATTATCCTCCAGTATATAATTTACATGTTTTATTAGTATATTTAATAACAATATCGAATAAAATACATAATACTGATAAAACAATTGTTGATGGAGATGTTAAACGTAATACATTAAATTATTATTTAGCTAACATTTTAGGTAAATCAAGGGCTGTTTTATCAGTAATAGATTATGATGCATTAGACAGTGGATATCCAATATTAAGAAATATTATAGAAATGTATCTAACTTATTTAGCATTTAATTATTCAAATGCTGATATAGTAGAATATATGAAATTTAATGATTATAAAGTACATTTTGATGCTGAATTTAAATTACCAGAAGAATTTGAAAAAGCATATTTTAAGAATGGAAAAGATGTAAATAAAATTGCATACTTAAACTATGGATGGTTAGATAGCATATTTGAATTTGAATATCTAGGAATTAAGAAATCTTATAACTTTTCAGATGTTGTAAAACTTGTAAACCAATTGATTTATAAAGATAGAAAAATTAAAAATTACGCATCAAATTTGGAAGTATATTATAAAAAATGTCATTATCATTCACATGCTAATTTATATGGATTTAGATTCCCGATTATTTACATAATGGATTTATGTAAAGGATTAGGAGAAGTACTATTAGGAATAGCATATGAAATAAATAAGATTGAGAAAGTAGAATTATTTAATGGTATTGATCTTGTGAAAAATGCAAGAATGTCAGTGGATAGATTACATAAGATGAGAGAAGATTTAACTACTGAACAATTAGAAAAATATTATAAGAATAGAAATTAATATAAGGAATAATATGTGCAATTAATGATATGAAATTGACATAAAATTGCTTGTTTCTTTGTTTAAATTGAAAGTAAATAATTAGGTGTAAGTTTTTAAAAGCTTATACCTTTTTTTATAATGTTTTGTCATATTCTTTCTTTTTTTATCAAAATATGATATAATAAGATAAAAATTATAGTTAAATGGTGAGAATTTATGAAAAAAAGAAAATATAATATTATTGATTTGTTTTGTGGTTGTGGGGGAATTTCTCAAGGATACTTTCAAACAGATAGAGTAAACATTATAGGAGCAATTGATTTTAATCAAGCAGCTTGCGATACATATAAATTGAATTTTCCAAATGCAAATGTAATCTGTTGTGATATTACAAAACAAACAGTAGAAGAATCTAAATTTAAAAAAGTTGATATTATAGTCGGTGGACCTCCATGTCAAGGATTTTCAGCTTTGAACAGACATAATAAAAGACTAGAAGATGATCCACGTAATGTATTGTTTCTTCAATTTATTCGTTTTGTAAAAGAAATATCACCTAAAGCTATAATGATTGAAAACGTTAGACAAATATTAACTCAAAAGGATGGTTTTGCAAGAAAAACCATATGCAATATGCTTGATGATTTAGGATATAATGTTTCATATCAAGTACTAAATGCAGCTGATTTTGGTGTTCCACAAAAAAGAATGAGAGCTTTTTTTGTTGGTATCAAAAAAGAAATTGGAAAATTTGATTTTGAGTTGATTAACAAATATAAAGTTTCTAAATTAACAACTGTTGATGAAGCATTAGGAGATTTATATGCAATTGAAAACAGTATTGTAGAAAATGAAACCATTTATGATATTGATATCAATTATAGTAGTGATTATTTAACGAAAATGCATGATGGCACAGGGAAAGTTTATAATCACTTTATAAAATATCCTAATATAGCTGTTCAAAAAAGAATTAGTTTTGTTCCTAGTGGAGGGAATTGGAAAGATGTCCCAGAAGAGTTGTTCCCTTCCAAAAGAGATAATCGACATTCTAATTATATGAGAAGATTAGATAGAACAGGGCAATCAATTACAATTGATACTGGTCATGATGTATATTTTCATCCAATATATAATAGAGTTCCTACAGTTAGAGAATCAGCAAGAATACAAAGTTTCCCTGATAAATTCCGTTTTACAGGAACTAGAAGTGAACAATTAAGACAAGTTGGAAATGCTGTTCCACCAATGTTAGCACAAATCATAGCTAAGGGCATAATAGAGGTTTTAGATGATGAAGAATAAGATTATTGATTTATTTAGTGGTGCTGGAGGTTTATCGCTAGGATTTGAAAACGCAGGATATGACACTGTATTGGCAATTGATTTCTGGCAACCAGCAATTGAAACTTTTAATTATAATAGAAAAAATAAAGTAGGACTAGTTAAAGATATAACAACATTAGATGAGAATTTCTTTAAGAACTATGATTTAGATAATGTATGTGGTATCGTTGGAGGACCGCCTTGTCAAGGTTTCAGCATGGCAGGTAGAAGAATAATTGATGATGAAAGAAACAAATTATGTCGTGATTATTTTAGAGTCCTAAAAATTATAAATCCTTATTTCTTTGTTATGGAAAATGTAACAGGTATTTTAAATTTAAACGGTGGAGCTGTAAAAGACGATATATTTAAAAGAGCAAATGAAGCTGGGTATAAAGTATTTATCAAAACTTTATGCGCTGCAGAACATGGTGTTCCACAAAATAGAAGAAGAGTATTTTTCGTTGGCATTAGGAAGGACAAAGTCAAGGGAGATTTTAATTTTCCAGTAGATTTAAATTATAGAGTCAATTGTGAAGAAGCTATATCTGATTTACCACGTTTAGATTTACATGAAGATAATACAAAATACAGATGCAAACCTATCTCTGATTATCAAAGAAAAATGAGAAAAAATTCGTTAAAAGTCTATAATCATGAACAATCAAAACATACTAAAGAAACAATTTTAGCTATTTCATATGTTCCTGAAGGTGGAGGGATTAAAGATATTCCAGAAAGTATCCGTGGTGATAGAAATTATTCATCATTGTTGAGAAGAATGGATAGATCTAAACCAAGTCAAACAATCGATACTGGTCATAGAACTTATTTTCATTATGAAGAAAATAGAATTATATCAGTTAGAGAGGCGGCAAGATTACAAAGCTTTCCTGATGATTATATTTTCCTAGGATCAAAACAACACCAATATAAGCAAGTTGGTAATGCTGTTCCACCAATTCTTGCATTTGAAGTTGCCAGTAGCATAAAAAAGTATTTTGAAGGTGATGAATAATGAAAGAATACAAAAAGTTTATTAAATTTTATAATGATAATTCAACTCTTCTATTTAAAGACGGATTAAGACCTGCTAAAAGTATTACTAGAAATATAATTTCTGGAGTAAGTCCCTTTGTAAAATATTATCTTGATACGAAAAAAATTTCATATACAGATGTGGATATTTCAAGAAAAATATTAAAATTAAATACTAATTCTGTTACATCTACTACAAGGGATAATATAAGAAATTTAGAAGAATTGCAATTTATTACAAAAGCTTCTAAAACATCTAATGTGTATAAATTAACAAGAAATTTTATAGAATTTGTAAATAGCGGGCTAACTTTGCAAGAGTACCTAATTCAACGATTACGTGCTATTAAATCTATTTCTGATATTAGTATGTTTTTTAATTGTATTTTATGTACATTAAGAGAAGGATTAGAGTATGGAGAAATTATAAATTATCCAGATAGTTATGAAAAGTTTAAATCTAAAGTTAGTGATAAAACAGTAAGAATAGAATTATGTAAAAAAGTTCATAAATTATATGGATTCCATGGAAAAAATAAAGATTTTGGAGAGTATACTCCCAATGCTATTTATAGATTTGTTAGTACATGTTGTTCACTAAAACTTATTAAAGCTAATGGACAAGATAGATATGGATTTTCTAGATATATAATAGACAGTAAAGGATATGAACTTTTAGATATTTTAGAAAATAATTTAATTGTAAAAGAAGACGAAATTTATAAAATTGTCGAAGAACCTAAGGTTGAAGTTTTAAAAGAACAAAATGTATTTGAGGATATTTATGATTCAATTTATTTAGCTGAATTAAATAATATACAACCTGATGAAATCTTAAATACTATAGATTTACCATTACCTTTAGTAAATGATTTACAAGTAACTAAAAATAAGAGAGATCCTAAAAAAGGAGCTAATGCTAAAAAAAGAGCTAAATATTTATGTGAAGTTGATAGTAATCATATGACGTTTAAAGGACAAAATGGTGAAAACTATTCAGAAGCGCATCATTTAATACCAATGAATATGCAAGGTAAATTTTTCTATAGTTTGGACGTTGAGGCCAATATAATATCCTTATGCCCAATGTGCCATAACTTATTACATCATTCTATAAATAATGATGAAAAAAGTGCAATTATTACTAAGTTATATTACGAAAGAATAGAACGTTTAAAAAATTGTGGTATTTATATTAAGTTAGAAGATTTAATAAAAGTATATTGCAAGTAAAAGGAGGAACATATGGATCAAACTCGTAAATTTGAATGGAGATTTCCTATTTTAGATGGAGGAAAAAGACAAGGAATTAATGATAGTGGTATTGCCACATTTGCTGGTGCGGAATTATATAATAATTTAGCAAGAGAAATATGTCAAAATTCTTTAGATGCTAAAGATCCAAAATCAAAAGAACCTGTTATTGTTACATTTAATTTAATGAGTTTATTTAGTGGTGCTTTTTATCCTATAAAAGGTCTTAGGGATGCATTACAAAGTTGTAAAAGTTATTGGGATCCATATGACGATCAAAAATTGAATTCCTTTTTAGATGAAGCGTTTAGAACCTTAAATGATGAACCAATTGAAATTTTAAAAATAAGTGATTATAACACTATAGGTTTAGCTGGTTCAAAGACCAGAACAGATGCGTGGAACGCACTAACAGGATCTAATGGTGTTTCTTTTAAAACAAATGGTAGTCAAGGATCTTTTGGTATTGGTAAAAACGCACCATATGCATGTTCTAGTTTACGAACAGTTTTTTATAATACATATGCTAAAAAAGACAATTGTAAAGCATTCCAGGGCGTTACATCATTGGTTACGCATTTAAATAATAATGGTAAGGAAACTCAAGGTTGTGGATTTTATTATAATGTTGTAGATAGAAAACCAATATTTGAAGATGATAATTGCGAAGATATTCAGATTTTTAAGAGAAATCAATATGGTACAGATATTATAATTTTAGGATTCAAAAAAAATAGTAACTGGAAAGATGATATAAAACTTGCTATAGTAAAGAACTTTTTCATTGCAATATTAGATTCTAAATTGATTGTTAGAATCGATGATTTAGAGATAAATAAAAATACTATTAAGTCCATAATTAATAAAGCAATTGATTTAGATGATACAGATGATGTTTTAAAGAGAGTAAAATATTATGTTGACACTTATTTAGAACCGGATCAAATTTTTGAAACAAAAATATTGAAAGATAAAGACGTTAAGTTATTTGTTAAAATATCAGATGAATATACACGTAATATTGCGTATTTACGTGCTACAAGAATGCTGATATGCGAAAAAGCAATGAAAAAAATGAAACCATATGAAGCAATATTACTTGTCAATGGTGATGCTATGAATGATATGCTTAAATTAATGGAACCTCCTAAACATGATAAATGGGATTATAAGCTATTACCCGATGATAAGATGCCTTCTGGTCGTTCGATTATGAGAAAACTTTCTAAATTTATTACGGAGTCAATTGAATCAATATGCAAAATTGAAAGCCCTGAAGAAATTGATCCGGATGGAGTTAGTTCATTTTTACCTGACGATGTAGATTTTGTTAACAAAAAAGGTCCAAAAAATAATACTAAATATCGACCAGAAACTGTCGAAATCGAAAATGTTAAAAAAGTTAAAACTGAAATTTCTAAAGGTTCAACGATAGGTAAAATGTCTACTGGAGAAGGAACTGAAGGTGATGTTCATAATAACACTGATAGTGGAAAAGAATTTGATACTGAAATTCCAACAACTGGTAAAGAAATAAATATTGGAGATGATGTGGTTGTTGAACAACCATCTGGTCCAAAAGAAATAGTAAAACCATTAAACTCTACAATTAGACTTATACCTATAAGTACGGAAAGAGGATTATATAAAGTTATTGCTTTATTTAGAAATAATTATTCAAAAGTTTATTTGAATTTCAAGTCAGTTGGTGAAGATGGTTCTCAAGATTTAATAGATGTTATCGGTTATAATTATAATGGAAAATTTATTAAAATTAATAAAGATCATTTTGTAGCTAATAATGTGATAAAAGAACAAGTATATACATATGTTATATGTTTAAATGTAAATGCTAGAGTAGTTATTATGGTGGGAGGTGTTGGATATGAAATTGAATGATAAAAATTATCCATATCCTATATTAGTGGCTGGAAGTGATGATTATTGTGATTGTTCTTTCAATATTGAAATTGTAGATGGACCAAGAGAAGAGAATGACAACATAATTATTACTTTGCAATACAATTTGAAATGTTTAAGCTTAGAAAAATTATTAGAGCAAGGAAAGCTGGCTGTTATATCTCAAGTTTTTAGTAGAAGTACATCATTTAGAAAATACTATACTTTTAATAAAAACAAATTAGATCTAGTCATTGATAAAGGATTACTTGGTAGTAAAGTGGAAATTAACACCTATTTAACATCATTAGAGAAAATAGAAAACTTTAACTTTCAAGAACATAATAAACAATATTTTTCATTTCCTATAGCTATTCAAAAAGGAGACAAATTAGGATTTGCTGAGACTTTGAGTTTTGATTTAAAACCATATGATGCTTTAAGACCAATAGCTTCTGTTATATTGATTAAAGAAGATAAAAGAAAAGAAGCATCTCCAGTTAATGTGGATTTATCAAGTGATAAAATTAATGTTTACTTAAATTCTGATTTATATGATGAATATAGAAAACTAAGGGAATTCCCTGATTTAAGATTATATTTGTCTACAACAATAGTTATGCCAGCTGTTATAGAAGCTCTTTATGAAATAAAGAATAATCCGGAGTTAGACAGGGATAAAAGATGGGTGACTAGCATTGAACGAGTATTGAAAAAAATGAATATAGATTTATATTCTACTGAATATAGTTGTTATTCAATAGCTAATTTAATTTTTAAAAATGGCATTGAAGCTAGTCTACTATCATTAGAAAAATTCTATAATATCGAAGATAAGGAGTAAAACATGAAAATTAAATATTTTAGAGATGTATGTTTTGATAACTTATTAGAAAATGTTAAGAATAACTATGAAAAATATAGAAAAGAAGAAGTTTGGATAGATGAATTTTTTTCTAATGAAGAATATTTTATAGAATCAAATATAGAAATAAATGATGCTACATTATTAGTTGGACCAAAATTAGATTATAATAATGCAATTTTGCTTTATGAATCTATGAAAAATTTAACACCATATCAGGCAACCAATTCTTACTTATGGGCTTATTTAGCACATAAAAAATATTATGATTATATGGCTGTAAGATGGGCGATTACTAGTGATGAAGTAGACTCAAGTAATATCAATAAGATTAGGGAGAGATATTTTTGTCAGCCTAATCGAAGAGGATTATTAAGAAATGGAATATCTCGTTTATGGTGGGTTGCTTATTTGAGTTATAAAGAAGATGGACCTAATCATTATGAATATACAAAAATTTTATTTTCAGATGAAGATTTATTGTTAGGATTAATGGAAAGAGACTATGCGATGTGTAAAAATGTTGTTATCGGAATAATGCAATATATGAGTGAATTCTTAAATGATAATGATAGGTTACCTAGTAGAGAAACAAGACGTAAACTGTTTAAACATATTAATATGATTGGAGCTACAACCATATTAGAATTAATGAGTATCGAAGAAATATATGGAGTTACTAAAAAATTCTGTTTACAAAGTGAAAAATAGATAATAAAGCATGCTGATTATATCGGCTGCTTTTTTATTTAACATTTAAACTTTTTTACTAAAGAAATTCTATTTCACAAACATTAACACGTGGTGGATATATAGTATATGTTTCAATAAATTTTATATATTTTTATCTCATATAAGTATATTTATATTTTATATACCACTAAGTTCTACCTAATATGTTGTTGATGTAAAAACAAAAAAAAACAAACATTTATTAATACTAAGTCTTATTTCGATATTTGATACTTTTGATAATAATACGCATGGTGCTGGCGCCCCGCTTTTTAGTCATAGTGTCCAAATTTATGACCTCCCCCTATCCTTTCGATATCCCAAAAACTATTGTGGTACTGGCGCCCCCGCTTCTACGTAGCCATCTGTCCAATTTTAAGTACCCCCTATGCTACTGATCCATCATTCCTGTGTGCTTTTATAGCAGCTTTTATGAGTATTTTGTACAAAAAAAGCTTATAGGCAACCAGAAATAGGTTACTTATAAGCAGTTTTGCATATATGGTCTTATACTATATTTTTTGACACTATTTTAACATAAAATGCTCAAGTGTCCAATTCCACTATGACAAAGTGTCCAATTCTACTTTCTCAAGTGTCAACTTAATATGAAAAAAGTGTCCAATTCATATTGAATTTTTGGACACTTGGTTTGTTAGTTTATTAACTTTTATTTACATCTTTGATATAATAAGTATAACATAACATGGAATAAAAGTAAAGGAGATTGAAATGGAATGTTAACATTAAAGGAAGTTAATAAAGTTAGAGCAATGTATTATGAACAAAATTATACAGCAACTGAAATAGCAAGGATTATGAAAATTTCTAGGCAAACTGTTTACAAGTATTTGAAGTTTGTAGATTTTTCAAGTGATATTACTCAAAAGAAAACAAAAAGTCCTGTTGAACAATATAAAGAAGATATTCTAAAGTTTTTAAATTATGACAGACTACATCATCATAAACAAAGGCATACTGGTACTAAAGTATATCAAAGGCTAAAGGAATTATATTCTGATTACAATATTTCTAAATATGCAACAATTAGGTATTTTTCTAGAGTTAAAAAAGAATTCTATTATAAACACAATGGTTATTTACCACTAGATCATAGACCAGGTGAAGCGCAAGTTGATCTTGGTGATTGTGCATTTTTTGAAAAAGGAAAAAAAGTATATGGTAAATATTTAGTATTAACTTTTGCTCATTCCAATGCGTCGTATATTCAACTTGTTAGAAACAAGAATGCAGAAAGTATTGTAGAAGCAATAAAACATATATTTGAATATTTAAATGGTGTACCACATACTATTTGGTTTGATAATGATAGTGCACTTGTTAAAGTAACAAATTTGGAAAATGGTACCATATCAAGAACTCTATCTGATACTTTTTATAGATTTAAACTTCATTATGAATTTAAAGAAGTATTTATGAATCCAGAACGTGGCTATGAAAAGGGAACTGTTGAACAGGCTGTTAGATTCATGAGAAGAAACTTACTAGTTCCACTTCCACAATTTGATGATTTTGAGGAATTCAATAAGGAATTATTGAAGAAATCTTCTAATCTTTTAAAACGTGAACACTATATATTAAAACAACCAATTGTTGATTTACATTTTGAAGATATAAATGAGCTTAACCAGTTACCACCTACTTCATTCGTTTGTACATCAGTATCTAGTAGAAAACTTGATAACTATGGAAGACTTACAACTGAAAATAGACACTATTATTATTTAGACCCAGCTCTAGCATATGAACGTGTACAAGTAAAGTACTTACCTAATCAACTAGAAATTTATTATGAAGAAGGAACTCATATAATGACAATTCCTAGAATATCTGGAAAACCTGGTTTACGTTATATCAATTGGAGTCCATATATTAAACTACTTGCTGATAAACCTGCAGCTATGTATAACTTTTCTTTTCTTGATTTATTTGAAGGTAGTGATGCTATAATTGAAAAGATTACAAAACTTGAGGCAACTAAACTTCAAGTCTTCTTATATTCGTTTGCAAACATGATTGATGATATTGGTATTGCTGAAGCAGTTAAGAATGTTAGCATGTTGTTATAAAAAATATCGTTAAATTATTGACAAACCACTTACATTAATATATAATGTTATGATTTAATAACGAGGATTATTATTTGGACGGTTTGGGATAAAGAAAGGAACAAAAAATGAGTAAATATGAATTTGTATCAAAAAATGAATATTCGCCAATTAGAAATGAATTAGAAGAAATAATTAAAGAAGTACAAAATATTCTTCGAAAGGAATTTACTTTCCAATTCAAACTTGTAGGTAGCGGTAATAGGCACTTAATAACAAGAGAAGTAAATGGGAATAAAGGTTTTGATTTTGACTATAATCTAATACTTAATCAATATTTTGAAAATCCTAAATATGTGAAAGAAAAGATAATTAATGCAATTAATCAAGCAATTAAAGGGACAAAATATGATTACGCTGAAAACTCAACAACTTCAATAACAATTAAAGTTAAAAATACTAAAAAAAGTTTGATTGAACATTCCTGTGATTTTGCGATAGTTTATTATCCTGATGATTCAGATGATGATTACTTCAAATACATACGTTATAATAAGAAACAAAATCAATATATTTGGTCAATTAGACATAATAGTTATAATATTGATGAAAAACTTAATTGGTTAAAAGAAAATATTGAAGATTATTGGAACGAATTAAAATATGATTATTATCTCGAATTAAAAAATGGTAATAAAGACCCTAATAAGCATTCTTTCCAATTATTTCATGAAGCAGTTAATAATATGTTTAATGAATATTATTATGAATAATGTACATCAATCTCCTTTACTTTTATTCCATGTTATGATATACTTATTATATCAAAGAAGTAAATAAAAGTTAACAAACTAACAAACCAAGTGTCCAATTATCAAGGTGTAATTTGACACTTTTTTAATATCTCGTTTACACTTGTGCAGGAGGAATTGGACAAATTTCAACCCTAGAATTGGACACTTTTGCTACTTGTGTAAAAATAGTGTCTAAAAATGAATCAAGAGACCATAGATGCAAAACAGCTTATAAGTTACCTATTTCTGGTTGCCTATAAGCTTTTTTTGTACAGAAATCGCATAAAAACTGCTATAAAAGCACACAAGGATGATTGATCAGTAGCAGTGAGGGTAGGGGGAGTCTAATTTCTGGACACATATGCCTGAAGAGCGGGGCGCCAGCTCAACAGACGCAATAATCAAACAATCATTACTTGAAATCTAATGTATTTTTTATTACAATTATAAGCGAGGTAAAAAAATA
>OGPK01002498.1_pt1 | contig 11860 bp, 9 predicted proteins | sample 1552921 | NCBI WGS metagenome assembly OGPK01 (sample SAMEA2580264, study PRJEB22360) | human gut metagenome | biome: human gut; feature: human-associated habitat; material: faeces | place: Denmark | collected 2008/2010 | reverse complement strand
AGTTTTCGGATTTGAATCTATGCCCAATTAACAACCGTCAGGGAATTGTAATTGATGGTGAAGATTCAAAGGTTATTTGCAAAGACTAATTTGAAAATTCCAGTTTATCTGCTTATTAAGCGGCTCGTTCCAAATGGATCGAGCCGCTTTTGCTTACATCATCCTCTGCCCCTGCGTCTGCTCCGGGAAGGGCGGGTCCAAGCGACGCAGCAGGCCGAACTCTGTTTTTGTCACACAGTCGTTTTCCATGCAATCCTGACCGTATTTCTCAAAATCCATGTAGCCGTCCAGCTCATAGATGGCCTCATCATCCAGCCCCAGCGTTTCCTGCAATCGCTGCTGACCGTAACCGTAGGCATCCTCCGTGATGCGCTGATAGTTGTCCAGATTTCGCAGGAGTTCACAGGCACGGTGCAGGGTTTCCGGCTTCTCGGCCTCCAGCACGGCGGCGTAGGTAAGGAGCATCCCGTCCTGCTGCCAGATATCCTCCAAGGCTTCGGCAAAATCGTTGTAATCCTCCACGGCGGGGCAATCCGTATCGCAAATCAGTTCCCCAATGTATGGTATCTTAAAGCGAATATCACAGAGCATGGCATCCGCGAAAACATCAATATCAAGGTAAGCCCTCACAGCGTCGAGGTATTCCTCATCAGCGGGGAGGACGAGGATGTAGTCCGGCTTTCCATCGACACGCAGCGTCATGCGGAGCATTTCATCCCTGCTCTCATCCCGCCAAGGCTCCGGCACTTGGAAATGGTTCGGCAGATGTTCTTTTCGAACTACATACCCATCCAAGGTGTACGCGCCGCCGCAATTGCTGTAAAACTCCGCGCCGATGCCAACATAGTCCAAATACGGCTTGAGATGCTCCGGGCAGTCGATTTTGCCATGCTCCACCAAATACCCGCCAAGCTCCCGGTCACAGGTCACCTTCGGGATCATTCCGTACTGCCCAATGCGCTCAACCGTTTGCAGCACATCGTTGAGATTGCTGATACATTCACTCAACAGTGCGCCGGCAAATATCTGATGCTCCTTTTCGCTCATTGTGTCGATCTGCCTTGAGAGCCGATTCAGCTTTTCCAAGTCTTCCGGGTCAAGAAGGTCTGCGCTTCGGATAAACTGCCAGAGTCCCTTTACAGAGCTCTTTACATCTGAAATGCGGAAATTTCCTTCTCCTGAACAGATATCGTCCAGCCGAATGTCGATCTCCTCCACCTGAGAAGAGGCTGCGGGCAATTCCAGCGGGATGCTTTCCTCGCCATTGCCGTGAGTCAGATAAAGAATCATCGTGAAAAACCTCCCATCTCCATGCGGCTGCTCTGGCTGCCGTTCATCACTTCCTCCATGCTGTAATAGCCCTTGTACGCGATGTAACCCCGGTCGGTGAACATCCCATCCTCCTCATTCATCCGTTCCGCACCGTACTTTTCATAGTCATAAAAAGCGTCGAGGTTTTCGTCATACTCGAAGCGGCCGGACTGCTGGATCATGTACTTGCCGTACTCCTGCGGCGTATGCGCACCGGGGGCGAAGTCAAAGAGGTCAAGGCTTTCCGCAAGGTTTTTGATCTGTGCCGCAGACTTTGGCTCTGCCAGCATGACCACGGCCCCCAGCTTTTCCATATCCGCGTTTGATAACCCATCCGTTGCCTCTGCCAGTTCGTTGAGATCTGAGAGAGTTTCGTACTCCATATCCAGAAGGACATCCACCTCATTGGGGAGCTGGCTGTCCTCCAGCCGCAGGCGGACATCGGCAGCGTCTGTGATGCCCCCGCGAAGGAGGGCGCGGTCGATCTCCTCCTGCATCATGGGGAGGAACAGCCATGTGATATGTTCTGTGTCCTCCGGCTCGGCTTTGGAGGTCACCGCAACGGTGATTGTGTTCGGCTCATAGTAATAGCAGGGGAAGAACCGGCCGTCGTAGATCTGCTCCAGCTTCATGCCGTTGTCGTAGACCACGCCGTAGGGAGTGATTTTGCCGCTGCCGCTTTCGATGAGCCGCCGCGCGGTTTCCTCGCCATCCAGCGCATCCAGTTCCTCTGTTTTGGCGCTGCCGCCGTGCAGGTTCATGTAGTGGTCACGGCCAACAGCGGCGAGGTCGGAAAAGTCGGTGATGACCGTAGCCTGCTGGCAGCAGAAGGTCAGGTTGATGAGATCCTTTAACTCAAACAGCTCCAGCTTGTGGGCCATTGCCTGAAACTGTGCGGCCTCGCCGGTGTCGAAGCTTTCCAGCCGTTTGGCGAGGTAGTTCAGCTCCTCCACGTTGACCGTGAGCATTTCCGTTCGTTTCAGGACGGTGTAGAAGCTGTCGATCTTCGTCACCTTGCAGTCCGCCTTGACCGCGTCGCCGATCTCCAGTGCCTCCAACAGCTCCATGCAGTGTGCGTACTGGTCATGCGGAATAGGGAACGGGATGGTCGCCACGCCGTATTCCGGGTGATGCGGATTACCAAGTACCGCTTGTATCACCATGTTTCGTCAACTCCTTTTTCCAAATTCAAAACCACATCTCCGTACTTGGCCATCAGCAGTGCGCCGGTAATCAGGTGGAACGCCTCATCTGTGACCAGTTCCGGAGACGCAAGGTCCGCAAGAGTAATATTGCAGCAACCGATTGCAATGGCCTTCGCCGCCTGATAGACGCTGTATAACTCCGGCTCGATCCCTCCGAGACGGACGCTTTGAAAGTCAAAACCGTCGTTCCCGCATTTCCAGACCATCCTGCGCCAAAGGCTCTCGTATGCCGTGAGCAGGAAGAGGGCCGCTTTGTTCCGGTCAGACAGACGCCAGCAGCGTTCCCGCCAGTATGTCCATCTTCGCCGGTGGGCATTGGACAGGAAGAATTGAGGGTTTCTTTCTCTGAGTTGCTGATGCATCCGTTTTCGGAACTGCGGCCCCATAGAGGGTGCGAAGCAGTCCCGCACGAACTCATTCAGCTCCAGTACACCTGCCTCGATCCGTTCATCCAAGCAGGTACATTCACATAGACGGCACGGATGCTTGCGGACATAGTTCTGGCAGTATTCGCACGCCACATCTTTGGGCGTGTAATGAAATGGGCTGCGATATATCCCACCGCCTCTGGGTTTTTGACCGGGCTGAGACATCATCAACTGCTCCAACGCCTGCAGCGGCGTGTCTCGCATGAAATAGTACGGCATAAGCGAACTCCTCTCTGAAATGAAAAAAGACCGGAATCTTATTGCTAAGACTCCGGCCCGTACCGTTTGATATTACATTGTCTGTTCCTGCGCGATTTGTTCCAAGGCGTCTTCCTGCTGCCGAATCCGCTCGTCCAGATCCGGCACACACTCCTCGATCTGCTGCTGAACACTGCGGATCATTTTTTCCTGCTCTCCCGTGAGTTCGAAGAAATCTCCGTCTACAGAGTCCGCACAGCAGCGATAAATCTCGGTCATCTGCTCTGGGGTGAAAAGCTGTTCCTTTTGAATCAGCCCGGAACGGATGGCAAAGTCCTGTTTGGCTCCTGCATAGTTCTCCATGAAATAGTGCCCATGACATACGCCTGTGTGCCCATAGGCCCAATCCCATGTGACGAAGTGAACTCCGTGTTTGCTCTGAACTCCAGCCAGCACAGTGCCATTGAAATCCGCCAGCACCTTGTAGCCGTCCTCCAGGCCGTCGGCTTTCAAAAAGGGCGCTGTTTCCATCTGCCGCATATATTCCGCTGTGTTTCTGACGATCTCATACACCATGTCCTTGGCGGCGACCCGTTCCGGTTCATTAATGTCCTCATTTCGGTAGGTGATGCCGCCGTTCTCGGTCACCTCGCACAGCGGCGCACCGTCAAGCAGGACACGAAGCTTGCCGGTATCAGTTTTGCCCGTCTGAAATCCTTCTCGGGCAAGGACGATTGCCGTTTCTCTGAGGTAACGGTCCTTTTCTTCTGTGCTGATGCTCATGTAACTCCTCCCGTGCATAAAAAATAAGGCCGGAGCATGATTGCTCCGGCCTTCAAATACAGGCGCTGCGACCAGCGCCCTTTTTGAAATGAAAAAGGGCGCCGCTTTCTCAGTCCGTCAAGACCAACAAAACGGCGCCCGAATCTTTGTAATTCTTTTTTAAGAAAAACACCGCTGCCAGTCAGAAAAAACGCCGTTCAAAAAGGGCACTGGCTGAATGCATCTGCCTGAAAAGGGAAACCGCCCGGTTCAAATCAGGGCAGACGCTCTGAAACAGCGATTTGCATCTATGGTTTGAAAGAAAGAATCCGGGCCCGAAAAAGCCCGGAAACGGTTGATGCGCCTGGCTTTTCGCCAGACGCATCTATACCGTTTCGTTAATTTGGTCCGAGTGTTGAGATTCGAACTCAAGGCCTCTTGAACCCCATTCAAGCGCGATACCAAACTTCGCCACACCCGGATATTCTGTTGTCTGCCAGACAGCTTAGTTATAATAGCATATCTTTTTTCATTTTGCAACCCCTAATTTTCGATTTTTTTATTTTTTTCTTGCGGCGCTGTTCTTTTTGTTGACAAAGCGCCTTTTCCATGGTAAGATATTACCTGCGTCTGGGGTTTAACCGCGGAACTTCGCACACGGAGAGATGGCTGAGTGGTCGAAAGCACCGGTCTTGAAAACCGGCGATGTGAAAGCATCCGTGGGTTCGAATCCCACTCTCTCCGCCAGCAACTTTATATTTGCGGAAGTACCCAAGTGGCCGAAGGGGCTCCCCTGCTAAGGGAGTAGGCCGTCAAAAGCGGCGCGAGGGTTCAAATCCCTCCTTCCGCGCCAAAAATCCCACCCAGACGGGTGGGATTTTTTTGTAGTACCAGAAAGACATCGCAAGCCGGAGGAGCATCCATGGAAAAAACCGTACAGTATCTTGAGACCCACTCCCAGAACCCCTATTACAATCTGGCGTTTGAGGAATACGTCCTGTGTCACCGCACCCAGGGCGACTATCTGCTGCTGTGGCAGAACGACAACACCATCGTGGTGGGCCAGAACCAGAACACCGAGGCGGAGATCAACCGCGCCTTTGTGGAGCAGCACCATATCAATGTGGTGCGCCGCAGCACCGGCGGCGGCGCGGTGTATCACGATCTGGGCAACCTGAACTACTCCTTCATCACCAACGTGGGGGACGACGGCATCAGCATCCGCCGCTTTACCGAGCCGGTGGTAGCGGCGCTGCGGAGCCTTGGACTGAATGCGGAGGCCTCCGGCCGCAACGATATTCTGGTGGAGGGCCGCAAGGTCTCCGGTACGGCCCAGCGCCGTCACGGCGGCCGCATCCTACACCACGGTACGCTGCTGTTTGACGCCAATCCCGGCATGGTGGCCGGGGCGCTGAACGTGGATCCAGAGAAATTCCGCTCCAAGAGCACCAAATCCGTTCGCAGCCGCATCGGCAACATCCGGGACTTTCTGCCCAACGACATGGAGCTGCCCGCCTTCTGGGCCTATCTGAAGGACGCGCTGTCCGGCGGCGGCTTGACGCCCGGCGCGCTGAGTGCCGGGGAGCTGGCGGAGGTCGACCGCCTGAAGCGGGAGAAATACGACACCTGGGAGTGGAACTATGGCCGCTCCCCCAAGTTCAACGTGAGATGCAAGCGCTACTGGGACGGCGGCTGTCTGGAGGCCAACGTCTCCATCGCCAATGGCGTCATCACCGACGTCCGGTTCTTCGGCGACTTCCTGTCCGTCTGCGGACTGGAGGAGCTGGTGGAGCGGCTGAAGGGCGTGGCTTTCCGTCCGGAGGATGTGGGGGCCGTGCTGAATGACAGTCCGGTGGGCGAGCTGTTCGGCGGCATCACCGCGGACGAGGTAACAGCCACGATCTTTGACCTGTGATCCGTCTTGCCAACGGCGAATGTATATGATACAATGGACACACTACCCCCTTCCGTGCGGAGGGAGAACAGGAGAGGGAATGCTTATGAAACGTATGACCAAACGCCTGATGCTGGCGCTGACCACGGCGCTGCTGCTGACGCTGCTGACGGTAACGGCCTACGCCGGGACGATCCCTGGCACGGCGAAGCTGACGATTACCCCGACCGAGACAAAGGTCAGCGGTGATACCGCCACCGTGACCTACTCCGTTACGGTCACACCGCCGGAGGGGAAAGCGCTGGGTGTGTTCAGCGTCCAGTTGCAGCCGTCTGTGGGCATGACGCTGGCGCAGGATGCCAGCGGCATCACCATGGGTGACGGCAGTCTCAGCTATAGCCCGGCTACGGAGAAAGGCATTTTTGACCTGTATGGCTATACGGCCAAGACCGGTTATTTTGCCGCCGTGGGCACGACACCTGACCGGCGCATGACGGAGGAAGCCACAGTGCTGACCATTCAGGCCACCATGCCTGCCAACAAGGACGGCACTTACACGCTGGGCGCTGAGTTCATCGCGGCGCTGGACGGCTCCGGCGACGTCTATACCGCGCAGGTCATTACCACGCCTGTGGCCATCACCGGCGGACAGGAGCCTGTGGCGGAGGATACGCCGGTGATTACCGAAACCAATGGCGACGATTTGAAGACCGACGCCAATACCGCGCCTGACGGTACTTCCGGCAACGGCAACGGTGCGGCAGGCGGCGATACGGCGGGAGCTGGCGACACCGCCAATGGCAGCGGCACTGCCAACGATGGCGCGGCGGCCTCTGACGGCGTGACCGGCAGCGACGCCGCAAGCTCCGCCGACGGCAGCACGTCCGGTGGGCAGGAGAAGCAGAGCGGCAGCGCCGCGCTGTGGATCGTCCTCGCGGTGGTGATCGTGGCGGCGGCAGTGGCCGTGCTGGTGCTGAAAAAGAAAAAGAAGTGATAGTCAGCGCCCTCCCGACTGCGCCAGCGGCCGGGAGGTTTTATCATTCTGATAGGTTTTCCCGCGGAATTACACACAGATTACAGATGAATTACAGATGAAATGACGGTACGGTTCCGGACATGCTTTCCGATTTTTAACATGCCTACCAAAAATCGTCAAAAAAATGCTTGCCTTATAGGATGAAATAGGGTACAATGTATCCGTGTATGGAAAGCACATTCGGCTGTATTTTATCAATGGCACGGCGCGGGGCGGCGGGGGTATCCCGGCGTATCCGGCGTGCCGAAATTAAACGAGAGAGGGAGTGCAAATGAGGAGAGTTATCACATTATTGCTCACTGTTGCCATGGCTCTGTCGCTGGTGGTCGTGGCGAGCGCCAGTCAGACTGTCTACCTGCGGGTGGACGAGGAGCAGAGCGGCAATACCGTCACGTATACCTTTTCCCTTGACGCTTCAAACAGCAACGGCGTTGGCGCGATGGAATTTTATGTGGAGACGAAGGGCCTGAGCCTTACGGGAAAGCCCGTCTATAACAACCGCGGCACACAGTTGGACGCTGTGTTCAAGGTCGCGGATGGCGAGGCCGGCACTGGCGACTATCGTTTCTACGAAAACCAGAATTACTTCATCGCGTGGGGTGGCAATTCAAAGCTGTCCACGCCCCGTGTGCTGCGGGGTGAGGTGGTGCTGGTCGCCCTGACCTACACGATCACCGACAGCTCCAACTATGGCCTGACAGTGAAGTCCGGAAGCTTCAAGGCCTGCTACAGCGGCGATAAGGCAATGACCGACCCCTATGCCTGCAAGGTCAGAACCGGCGACGTGATGAAGGGCGACGTGAATGGCGATGGTAAGATTAAAATGAATGATGTTATGGCCATATACAATTATCTTATGGGCAACGTTGAGTTTAGCAATGACCAATTTATGGCCGCAGATGTAACAAATGACGGTAAAATCAAAATGAATGACGTCATGAAAGTTTATAACTATGTTATGGGCGACATTGATAGCTTAGATTAATTTTATAGGAGGATCCAATGAAAAAAGTAGTATCATTATTTTTGACACTGGTGTTGGCAATGAGCTTGGCTGTGCCTGCATTTGCAGCCAGTGAAGCTACGTTTTCGCTGAATGCGAAAACCGCAACAGTTGAAGCTGGTGACAGCCTGAGTCTTGAGCTCAAGGTCGATAAGGCTATGAAAGATGTTGAATCTTTTGAGTTCTGGATTTATTACAATGCTGAAGTGTTTGAACTGACCAGCGGCGAAGCTGGCAAGTGTTGTGGAGCGGCGAAAGTGGCGCATTCCTCTAAGAGCTTCTCTGATGCGAAAGGCGCTTATTATAAGGTGACTGCAGCAGACTTCACAAATGGCCTTTTTGACATCAAGGCGGGGACGATTTATACTTTGACTTTTAAGGCAAAGGACACTGTTACTGCTGGAACTGCGACATTTACCTTGAGCAATGAAGGCGTATATGGCAAGCTGAATGCTACGCGTGATGTAACAACGGGTTCGCCTGTGTCTGTTACTACTGCTGCTAAGACGGTTAACGTCACTTCCATTACCCTTTCTTCCACGACCATGAATTTGGAAGTGGGCCAGACCCGCACGCTGACCGCGACTGTCACGCCTGACAACGCCACCGACAAGACCGTGACTTGGACGTCCAGCAACGATAAGGTTGCCACTGTCGTGGACGGCACTGTTGCTGCTGTGGGCGAGGGTACTGCTACGATCACCGCTACCGCCGCTAACGGCAAGAAAGACACCTGCAAGGTGACTGTGAAGGTGCCTGCCCACAAGCACACCCCCGTTGCGGTTCCCGCACAGGAGTCTACCTGCATGGAAAAGGGCTGGGAAGCCTACTACAAGTGCAGCGTGTGCGACGCTGTTGTGGATAAGGACGGCAAGGCCGCTCAGATCGTGTATCTGCCTCTGGCTGCCCACAAGCTGACCGAAACCAAGGCGGTTCCCGCAACCTGCACCGAGGACGGTACGGAAGCTTACTGGACCTGCTCCGTCTGCAAGAAGATGTTCGCTGACAAGGATGGCAAGAAGGAGATCAAGGCTCCCGTCAAGGTCGCCGCTCTGGGCCACGACATTGGAGAAAAGACTCTCGAAACTGCTGGCGTTGCCGGCAGCAAGCTGGCACTGTATTCCGCCACCTGCAAGACCTGCGATAAGAAGGTGTACACTGCTATGCTGGAGATGCCTGATAACACCCTGAATGTGGTCGCCAAGCAGTCCGACAACAGCAAGAAGGACTTCAGCAAGGCTGTTACGTTTGGCGTCAAGGCTTCCGATTCCAAGGAGACACTGAAGTTCACCATTGATCCGGTCACTGATGACATCGTTAAGGCTGCAAAGACTGAGGCTGGTTACAAGGTCACTGAGACGATCTATAAGAACGGCGCTTATGGCTGGGGTCTGGCTGATTATTCCGAGACTCCCGAGGCTGCTTACGCCGCTCTGGCTGAGTATCTGAAGAACGGCATCACCTTTACCCAGACCATCTCTGCCAAGGAAAACACTTGGGCCGCTGATGCCAAGTCTCACACCATGACCTTTGACATCAATACCGCGGACGGTACGTTCACCGTTAAGGTCGATGGTAAGAATGAGAGCACCATTACCTTCACCAACACCTTCACCTACAAGACTGTCAGCCCCGGCGGTGGCGGCAGCACGACCACCGACACCACCAAGAACGATGGCAAGAAGGTGGAGTCCGGCAAGACCTTCGACGCTGGTATCGCCATGTACGTTGGCCTGTCCGTCCTGTCTGTGACCGGCGGCGCGCTGGTGATCGGCAAGAAGAAGGAGCGCTTCTAAGCTTCAGCTTCCCGCTGACACACTGATTTGAATCAAAAAAAGAACACCCCATCGGGGTGTTCTTTTTTTGCCCAGACTGACGAAAAGGTCTGTCATTGTGAGCCAGTGCTCACAATGGCGCGGCAATCCGTTTTCCTGCTGTATGACCGGCCATCAGCAGGAAATATCTTCCAACGTTTACACACCGCTAAAACGGTGAAAACTACGGTATGGCGGGGGTTGACAAGCCCCCGGCGGGTCAGTATAATATAATATTTGGATAGATTACCTGCATAGAAAGGAAGCAATATGAGAAACATTACCTGCAGCATCGCCGACACCCGCAAGCGTGTGTTCGCGGAAGTGGCCAAAATGGCATATGACGAGGATTACTCCCGCATGGAGAAGCTGCCCTATGAGATTATGCCCGGCGAAAAGGCCACCGTGCGCGAATCCATCTTTCTGGAGCGCGCCATCGTGGGCGAGCGCATCCGCCTTGCCATGGGGCTGCCGCTGCGGTCGGTGTCTGAGCACAATCTGCTCAGCGACGGCGTGGAGGAAAGCGCCATCGCCGAGAAATATTACGATCCTCCCCTCATCAACATCATCAAGTACGCCTGCAACGCCTGTCCCCCCACCCACTACGAGGTGTCCAACATGTGTCAGGGCTGCCTTGCCCACCACTGCTACCACGCCTGCCCCAAGAACGCCATTTCCTTCGTCAAGGGCAAGGCCGTCATCGATCAGGAGAAGTGCATCAAGTGCGGCCGCTGCAAGCAGAGCTGCTCCTATCAGGCCATCATTAAGTTCGAGCGTCCCTGTACCGAGGCCTGCGGCATGAACGCCATCACCAGCGACGAGCTGGGCCGCGCCCAGATCGATCAGGATAAGTGCGTCAGCTGCGGCATGTGTCTGGTGAACTGCCCCTTCGGCGCCATCGTGGACAAGGGCCAGCTCTTCCAGCTGATCCACGCCATTAATCAGGGGCAGAAGGTGGTGGCCATCATCGCGCCGGCCTTCTGGGGCCAGTTCGGCGACAAGGTAACGGCGGGCCAGATCAAGGAAGCCATGAAGCAGCTGGGCTTCGCCGCGCTGGAGGAGGTCGCCATCGGTGCCGACCTGTGCGCCATCGAGGAAGCGGAGGAATTCATGGAGAACGTGCCGGAGAAGCAGCCCTTTATGGCTACCTCCTGCTGCCCCGCCTGGGCCATGATGGCGAAAAAGGAGTTCCCCGGCATGGCGCCGTATATCTCCATGACCATGACGCCCATGGTGCTGACCGCCCGCCTGATGAAGCGGAAAGACCCCAACTGCCGCGTGGCGTTCATCGGCCCCTGCGCCGCCAAAAAGTTGGAGGCCAGCCGCCGCAGCGTCCGCAGCGAGGTGGACTTCGTGCTGACCTTCGAGGAGCTGCGGGGCATGTTCGAGGCCAAGAATATCGATTTCGACCAGATTCCCGACGTCCCCTCCCACTTTGAAGCCAGCGCCCCCGGCGTGGGCTTTGCCGCCAGCGGCGGCGTGGCCAAGGCGGTGGAGGACGTGATCCACCGTGAGCGCCCGAATATGGAGGTCAAAACCGTGTATGCCGAGGGCCTGCGGGAGTGCCGCCAGATGCTGCGGTTGGCCCGCACCGGAAAGTACGACGGCTATCTGCTGGAGGGCATGGCCTGTCCCGGCGGCTGCATCGCAGGCGCCGGCACCGTTCGGCCGCCGGAGAAATCCAAGGCGTGGCTGGAGAAGTACAAGGCCGCCGCACCGCTGAGCAATCCGCTGGAAACAGCATATATCAAGGACTTGTCCCTGCTGCACGAGGACAGCGAGGAATGGGAACGGGTCAGCCACCACTAATCAATAAAAAAACCTGTCTTAGGCCAAGCGGCCTAAGACAGGTTTTTTCTTTATGGCGGGAGCTTACTGGATGCCCTTTACGGTATAGCCCGCGTCGGTGACGGCGGCGCGGATGGCCTCGTCGGTCACATCGCCCTCCACCACGGCGGTGCCGGAGGTCAGGTCAACGGTGGCCTTCACGCCGGGCAGGGCGGTCAGGGCCTTTTCCACATGAGCCACGCAGTGGGCGCACATCATGCCCTCGATGGTAACGGTCTTTTTCATAGTCGGTTCCTCCTCATTGTCAGCAATATGTTCTGCCGCCGTGCCGGCGGCGCTGGGGACGGGTTTGGTTTTCGGCTTCCACAGCCGCAGGGGCAGGGGGGTGGGCCCCCCGCACCCCCTGGCGGGCCTTGCCATC
>OGPK01002496.1_pt1 | contig 11862 bp, 18 predicted proteins | sample 1552921 | NCBI WGS metagenome assembly OGPK01 (sample SAMEA2580264, study PRJEB22360) | human gut metagenome | biome: human gut; feature: human-associated habitat; material: faeces | place: Denmark | collected 2008/2010 | reverse complement strand
ATATATAATAAATTTAAATTAATAAGGTATATTATAAACAGGAGAATAAAAAATGTCAAATATTACTAATTATGATATAAAAGAATTGGGTGAGTTTTTTAATATGGATTTTTATAATAGCTTATCGGAAGAGGGTAAAAAGAATATATTTAAGAGTATGCTTAATCAAGAATTAAGAGAAAACAATTATTATGTAAATAAATATGGCAGAGGACAATTAAGAATATATGATAAGGATATAGAAAATTATAAAAATTATGATATTATAAAAAAAGCTGGCACTCCTTATCGAGGAGAAGATAATCAAATACGACCTACCTACTTAAGCGGCTGGGATTTTCTAGTAAGAGAATATACAACTGAATATCCAGAAACAGTAGAAGATTTTAATAAACATTTTGAGGATATGATGAGTAAGTGGATGTAAAAAATGAAATAATTTTTAAGAGTTATTGCTTATAAAGTTTTAGATGGCTGAAAGCAAAGGATTTATAGACAAAAGAGAGTAGGTTTTGGAAGATATGCATAAATATAATTATGTCAGATATTTTTTAATATATAAGCCGCAGGAGTAATAAATATGTTAGAATTTATAGATAAATCAGTATTATTAAGTTTATGTAAAAAGATAGTTAAGATATATAAAAAGCATACAAAGCCAAATAGTTTATTTGTAAGGAATTGGGTTATGAGGAATAAAGATAAATATAATGATAAATTCTATAATTCAAATAAAAATTATAAATATATAGATGCTATGTTAATAGCTTTATCATATCATAATTTGATAGCTATTGAATATAAGAATAATAGTAATATAATTACAAATATAATTGAAATAAATGAAGTAGAAAAAAGGTTTGGTGAAGACTTTGATGATAGCGATTTTGAAATAATGTAAATTAGAGAGGCTACATTGACAATTCCGAAAATAATAATAAAATAAATAAAGAAAAAACAAAAAAAGGAGAAAATAACGATGGAAGACAACAACAATCAAATAAAGAAAAACAATCTCAATCCGAAGCCGAACGAAAAGAACGCAAGCGAAAGCAAGAGCGAGCCATTAATCGAATACGAGAATGGATGGACAGTGGAGGATACAATGGCGATGTGTCCGTCATTAACAAGAGAAGAGGCGATAATAGCTCACAGAATGGGCTGGTAGAATATACCATTGAACCCAAACCCGAAATAAAAAAGATATTTGAAGAAGGCGGGATGCCAACGCCCGCTTTTAATCAATTAAAGAAAAACGATAACAAGGCAATAGATACTTTCAAAAATGCTATAGCAAAAGCGAAACAATCATTAGGCGGTTATGGAGCGTCCGTTGAGCTTAAAGACGATTATACAGATATTAATTTATATCTTTCACAGGACGGCGAGAGCGGTTTTGGAATAAAGCCAAACGGCGATATTGTATCCGTATTTTCTAATAACAAAGCCGAAGGTGGACGAGCCACTATATGTTAGAAATGGCGACAGCCGAAGGCGGACGGCAATTAGACTGTTTCGATATATATTTGACTAAAATATATGAAGCGCACGGTTTCAAACCCGTTGCCAAAATGAAGTGGAATGACGAATATATACCAGAAGGTTGGAATAAAGATAATTTCAAGGATTATAACAACGGCGAGCCAGATGTAGTATTTATGGTTTACGATCCGAATAACGATATTGAAAAAAAGAAAAAAGAGGCGGAAGAAAAATACGGATTGAGAAAGAAAAACGAAATCCCTTATATAGTTGATTACGATATGGGCGAGGATTACCAGCATATGTATAAGTGGAGAAGCCCCGCCGAAAGAGAAGCTATTTATAATAATATGCTTGAAAGGTATAAAAACGCAAAGTCAACCGAAGAGCTTAAAAAAGTATTTTCTAATAGTGATAAACCTTTTTTAAGGCAGATGGACGACTTGAATAGCTTGAGTAAAGAGCAAGCCCAGAGCATACAAGCAGAGTATAGCAAGCGATATTTGGAATTGATAAAAGAAGAGAACCCCGAAGAGTATAAAAAACATAAAAAGTATTTGGAGAGAAAATATAACATTAAAAGCGATGCTAGTATTTATATAGATAGCTTAATTGATATTATCGAATATATAGACGCCAAGAAAAAAGAATTTAGGGAGGAGGATGTAAACAGAGACGAGGACGGCAAGTTTGCTAAAAAACCTTCAAGTAATAAAAGTAAAGATAAAAGTAAAGATTTAGATATAAACGCTTTAAAAGATTTCGGATTAAATCAAAGGCAAATAATTAAATTGACAACAAAATTGGAAGATTTAGGAATAATAGAATATAACGAAGACAACGATACTTATAAAATAAAATCTTCAATTACCGAAGGAATAGAAAATAACGAAATAAAAGAGATATTAGGCGACAAGTTCGATATAATTAAAAACTCTTTTAATAGTGATAACAACGACAACGAAGACGATATTGACAATGAAAAACAAAAATCTTTAATATTAAAAGAAAATGATAAAAGGACTATAAAAGAACGCATAAAAAGTCTACCTAAACATTTACAAGAGACGGGAAATAAATTATATAATAATAATCCTATACCTTCCGATTTAATTATTAAAGACGATGCAAATTATGATACCGAAGATATACTAGCATATATTGACGAAGATAATATAGACGAGGAAAAATATAGTAAATTAAATGAAATCGAAACTTTACTTAATCGATTTACCGAAAACGCACAAGGAACAAGAGAAAGTAAAACATTTAAAAATTTAAAAAAAGATATAGAAGAGTTGATAGAAAATGCACCGCCCGTAAAGAACCCGCATAGAGTAGAATATATGATTGAAGGCAGAGACGATTTATCAATAGGAACAGTTATTAATTTTGATATAAGAAGTTTTGCAGATTTCGGAGCAGGCGATAAAACAGCAAATAAGATTTATAATTATTTAAGAGATGAAGTAGACCCTTCCAAATTAGTAGTATATGTAATAGACGATGAGGTTAACGGTTTAGATATGACTACAATATCAAGTTATCCAAATCAAAACGAATGCTTAATCAACGGCGACTTTATAATTTCCGAAGTGGAAGAAGGCGATGAATATAATCCGCCAATAGTCCACTTGAAAAAACATAAAAAATAATATATTATATAGAGAGCGGAGGAAAAGATAATTATGCCTTATCAACTAACAGATATAAAAATTATAAAAAGCGACCTTGAGAAAAAACTTGGCAAAGAGGAATTAGAAAAAGCTATTAAGAATATATATAATAGAGATTATATAAAGAAAAATAACAATCTACCTTTTGAAAAAGCCGAAGAGCGAATATTAAGAGGCTTACATAAATGCCTTTTAAATTAAAAAAGAGAGCATAAAGTATTGACAGTTTTTATAAAATGTAGTATAGTTTAAATATTAAGGAGATTAAATCCGATATAAAAAATAGGAGAATTAAAATGAGTAAAGAAATAGTTGGCATAATATACGAAAAAGCTATAGAAGCTAGAGCTAAAATTTCTGGCTTAATTAATCTGCATTTATTAATAGGTAAATCTAAAGACGATGATTTATATAGGGCTTTATGTTTAGATAGCGGCATTATTTGTATAAGTAGCTCTAAAGTTTTAAATAAAGAAACGATTGATTATTTGTTTGAAAACTCTTGTATTATGGCTCTAAACCAATTTTATAGGGCTGTAAAAAATGGAGAAGAAAATGTATTATCGGGTCGCTATCTTGATAGAGAATATTGGGAAACTTACGACAAACTTATTTTGGAAGTAAAAAATAATACTTTAAATAAAATATTAAAAGTATTAAATTCGTCCGAAGGAAAAACTGAAATTAAAGATATTCAAAACTTACCGTATATCAAAGGATATGATTTATCTAATCTTTTGGAAGGGAATAATTCGATATTTTATTTATTAAATATGCTCGAACAGATTTTATTTAAAAATAATACTTCCTTTTTAGAAAACTTATACGAAAAGGAAGTAGCTTAAAAATGAGCATCAATTTTGATTGTATTCATTCCATTTTGAAGAACCACCAAGATGTAGAAAAGCCATATAAATATTTTTCCCGTGATAATTTAACTATATATTATGAATATCATATATATGGTAATACAATTACATTTACAGTTAAAAATATATCTAAAAATGATGATATTGAATGTAAAAAGTATTGTCATATTATAGAAGATAGCGATTTTAATACTGTCTTAAAAGAAAATCTAAATAAATTAAAAAATATATTAGAAAATTATAATGATTGTATCATACAAAATGCCATAGATGGATGTAAATTTGAAAAAGAAGAATGTTTTAAAACACATTAATTAAAAAATATATAAGATAATTAAACAAATAAGGATTTGAGATGCGAAATTTTGACGATGAAATAAAAGCAACAAGAGAAGATTTAGAAGAATGCGAGGCTTTAATTTTAAGATTAAATAAAGAGCCTTTATCCGAAGCAGATATTAATCATTATGCTAAAGTATTCGGTTTCGACACGGACGAATATACGAAAGAGGAAAAATACTTATTGGCGGTTAATAGGTATTGTTATTGGCATTGTAATTAAAAAGAGGAGTTTAAAAAATGAAAAATCCTAATTGGTAATGGTAGATAAATTAAAAATGACAGAACAAGAAAAACAACAATTAAGAGAAGATATAAAAGCGGGTAAAGTCAATGTTGACGAATTATACGAAAAATATCAAGTGCCGTTCCCTTACATAATGGATTATGAAATATATAAAAAAACATACTAAGAAGAAGACGGCGAAATAACATTTGAAGATTACGAAAAGCAAATAAACGAGACTATAATAGAAGTCTTATTAATGAATTTGTAATATTTAAAATAGAGGGCGAGGTTAAAAGTTTGGAAATAGAGAGTTTATCGGAATATACAAATCAAAGAGAACATTTAGTTAACGGCAATTTTGTAATAACCGATATACGAGAAGCCACTTTAACTATGCCTAAAATAATTACTATTAAGGTGGTATAATATGAGACGGTTTAATAACAGTATTGAAATTACTAAAAGGACTTTGGAAAAAAAAGAGGCTTTAATTTTAAGATTAAATAAAAAGCCTTTATCCGAAGAAGATATTAATCATTATGCTAAAGTATTCGGTTTCGACACGGACGAATATACGAAAGAGGAAAAATACTTATTGGCGGTTAATAGGTATTGTTATTGGCATTATAATTAAAAATATGTTATAATAGTAGACAGAGGGGGCTTAATAATTCGCATATTAGAACTTAAGAATTATTAAGCCTTCTTCTTATTAAAAGGAGGAGCTTAAAAATGAAAGAAAAATTTTTAAAAAATTTTGTAGATAGATATAAAGATAATCCCGCATTATATAACAAAGACTTTTGCGCCGATATAAAAATAGTTAGAGAAAATTTGGAAGCCCGCTTTGGCAAGGAAAGATTGGCGGAAGTTATAAAATCAAAATATGAAAGTAGTTTTAAAAATAGAGGAATATCTTACGAAGAGGCGGAAGAGAATATTTTGAGATGGTATTATAAGTTAATATATAGCTAATTTGACGCCGAAAATAATAACAATTAGACAAAAAGGATTGAGTATATAATATGGCAAGAGTATTTGATAGCAATATAAAAGAGATAAAAGATAATTTGGAGGAGACGGAGGCTTTGGTATTGAAAATAAATAAAAAGCCTTTATCCGAAGAAGATATTAATCATTATGCTAAAGTATTCGGTTTCGACACGGACGAATATACGAAAGAAGAGAAGCGGTTATTGGCAATGGATAGAATTCTTTATTGGCATTACGCTTAAAGCGGCGCTAAAGCGGGCATGTTGCCGCAGACGCCTAATTAAATCTAAAAATTAATAGGAATAATAAAATACTTGACAATAATGATAATAATTAATATACTATAATAAATGATAATTTAATTTTAATAAAGGAGATAAAAAATGGAAGACAAAAATAATCTAAATGATAAGTCGGTAGAGGAAGAAGAATTAGAATTTGGCGAAATATCCGAAGAAAATAAAAAGTTAGAAGAAGGTTGGACGGTAGAACATCTTATGGAACTATGTCCATCGTTGACAAGAGAAGAGGCTGAAAGGGCGCATAAAATGGGCTGGTAAACAAAATTGATTTTAAGGAGATTTTATTATGTTTGATATTTTATCCTATGGAGGATTTACTATAATTCCAATGTTTATAGGAATAGTTATTATATTAATTATTCTGCTTATTTTCTTGCGTTTTTTCCCAATCGGACTTTGGGTGACGGCTTTATTTTCGGGCGTTAGAATAAGCATAATAACTTTACTTACTATGCGATTAAGGAGAGTCAATCCTTCTTTAATAGTTTTGAATCAAATTAAATTATGGAAAGCTGGATTAAAAATAGGAAGTAACGAACTTGAAGCTCATTATTTGGCAGGAGGAAATCCAACAGCTGTGTCGGACGCTTTGATTGCCGCAGATAAAGCCTCTTTAAATTTATCTTTTGAAAGAGCATGCGCTATAGATTTGGCGGGACGCGATTTAGTTGACGCGATTAGAACTTCGGTTTCGCCAAGAGTTATAGCCACGCCTTTAATTGCCGCTGTCGCAAAAGACGGAATTCAGGTAAAGGCTACGGCAAGAGTGACGGTTAGAACGAATATTAACAGACTTGTCGGAGGAGCTGGAGAAGAGACTATAATCGCAAGAGTCGGAGAAGGAATTGTAACAACAATAGGAAGTTCGGCATCTCATAAAGAAGTTTTGGAAAATCCCGATAGAATCTCTCAAGTAGTTTTGGCAAAGGGTTTGGATTCTGGAACGGCTTTTGAAATTTTATCAATAGATATTGCGGATGTTGATGTCGGAAATAATATCGGAGCGGTTTTGCAAATTGACCAGGCGGAAGCGGATAAAAAAATAGCTCAAGCTAAAGCCGAAGAGCGAAGGGTTATGGCTATAGCGAGAGAGCAGGAAATGAAAGCGCAAGTTGAAGAGATGAAAGCTAAAGTTGTGGAAGCCGAATCTCAACTTCCTTTAGCTATTGCGGACGCTTTGAAAAAAGGAAATATTGGCGTTTTGGATTATTATAATATGAAGAATATAATGGCTGATACGGAAATGAGATATAGTATTTCTGGTTTGGATTCTTCAAGTAAAGATAATCCGAATAATGCAAAATAATAAAAAATAATTAATCGCTAAACGATATTACGCCTTCAATGATAGCCTCAAATCTTTCAGGTTCTATTGTCATTATAGTATCGTCAGTTTTCAAATTAGGAGCAAAACCGCCTATACTTATTAAGAAAGAGTGAGCGCTTTTATAAACTCTCGCATAATCAACAAATTGGTCGACAATATCCTGTCTCATAGGATAGCCCGAAGTATCTAAAGCGAAAGTGCTTTTATATGATTGTCCTTCAGAACCGAATTTTTTTATTGTAACAAAGAAAACTAATGTATCGGATTTTTTGCTATGGTCGGTTACAATATATCCGTTTAGAGTCAATACTCTATAAAAATGTTTTTCCAAATAATCTACAACATCCATTTCTAAAGCCGTTCTTAAAGCGTTATTTGCTATAATTGAACTGTAAGTTTTTAATTTATGGTCTATATCCAAATATATATTTCTTGTAGATTTAATTATTTCCCATTGTTTTACCGCATTTTCAAATTGCTTATATTTTACAAGAGTTTCTGCATATCTGTATCTTTCATCAACGACTTTCTCGTTTGGTATATCTTCTTTATTTAAAACTTTTTCGTAAAAACCTTTTGCTTTCTCGTAATTTCCAAGCTCATAATAAGAGTTTGCAAGCTGTAAAGAGATAGAATCTTTATTATCTAAAGCATCGCTTCCGTAGGCAATTTCTAATTCTACAACCGCATTTTGAAAATCTCTCGATGCCGATAAAACCTCTCCCATAAGCAAATGATATTGAATATTATTTGGGTCTAAATCTAAAGCGCGCTGAATATTCTGTTGAGCCGCATGATATGAACGCATTTGATAATAACAATTAGCAAGCATATAAAGTAATTGAGGATTGCTGTCGTTTCTTGCAACCGCTAAAGTAAAATATTTTTGAGCCAAACTCCACTCTTCCGCCTCATAAGAAATAGTTCCCGCTTTATATAAAGAATCAAAATCCTGGTCTTTTAATCTTATAATTTCATCGTATTCGTCTATAGCTTTTTTATAATTTCCCGTCTCTTCGTAAATCTTCGCTAAAAACTCTCGAACATTTAATTGATTTACTTCTTTAGTAAAACTTCCCGCGTCTATTATATTTTGCAAAGCAGCCATAGCCAATATAAATTGTTGTTGTCTATAATATAAATTCGCGCTTAACCATAATATATAAGGGTCCCTTTTATATTTCGGGTCCAACTCGTTTATCTCGCGCATAGCCAAATCATAATTGTTTTCGCTATATAATTGATTTATTCTCTTTAATTTATTGCCGTATGTTCCGCTTCTAATTATATAGTTGGTAGCCAATCCTAATATGACTATAAAAATTATTATAAATATTATTGAAAATTCCACAATTATATTCCTTTTTGATAAAATACTATAGGATTTTCCGTTTCCTCCGCTTCTATCAAAGCTTCTTGAAGTTTTGTAATCAAATTATCTTTAACGACAAAAGCCGAAATTTTATTCATTTTATTAATTGAAAAATCATAACCGCTTACCGCAATAGTTATTTCAACATCGATATTCTCTCCGTTATATTCAAAATTATAATTCTTTAATCCTTTAAAATATCTTCTTATAGTTTTCCAAGCGTCCTCTTCTTCGGCGTATATATAAGTGTATATAATATTATTTTCAGCCAAACATTGATTTTCTCCCGTTCGAGCGGTTTGTTTTATAAATTTTATTAATTCTTCTTCAATATTTTTATAGCCAATCTCTCCGCATTTATCTACAATTTTTTTATGATTAGATATTTTAAAAGCTATAAGCCCAATCGCATATTCATGTCTTTGAGCAAAAGATATTATATTTTTAAGAGTATTAAAAAATATTTCAGATTCGATTACATTAGTATTTATTTCGCTATATTCTTCCTCTTCGTCATCGTAACCTAAATTATATAATATTGATTTATACATAAACAATATAACTTTTTTTAAGCTATAAGTTAATTGTATAGATATAAAAAATAATCCAAAACATAATATTGCAAAATAAAAAGTATATTCTCTTCTATATAAAATATTCTGTATAGCTGGAACATAACTTAAAGAAAGTAAAAGTATAGAAGAAGTTACTATAAAAAATAAAAAATTGCATATCGTATTTATAAAATCTTTATTAATATTAAACATCAATACAATTATAAAAGAATATAAAATAGAAACTGCAATCCAAATCCAAACCCAAATATCGAGAGTATATAATAAATAAACAAAAAAATTTTGAGGATTCGGAGATATCAATAATATATAAATCGGTATAATAACGGCGCTATATATTAACGCTGATATCATAGAAGCAAAAAATCCGTATAGATACGATTTCGATAAATTAATTTTCTTTGACTCCATAATTCTTGCCTAATTCTTATAAATAATGTCGCTATCGTATTTTAATTCCGTTTTGCCAAAAACTTTCATCATTTTTTCAAGTTCTTCTTTATTAGAATATATCATATATTCCAAACCTTTTCTTCCTTTACTTATCGTTGCAATAAAACTATCTTCAGTTATACAAATTGCATTCGCTCCAAGCATAAAATATTTAAATATATCGCTTCCAAATTTTGGCGATTCTGCAAGCATATTAATTTGCATTTTATGTCTGCTACTTTGCAAATTTAAAGCAATCTTATTTATAGTATCGGAAACTTTTTTTATTCCTTTTAATAAATACTTGTTATTATTTGAAAAATATAGATTATTAAAATTCTTATTAAATATATCTTCTTCGTTAGATAATCCTTTTATAATCAAAGGAATATCCAAACTTTTTCTTAAATTATTTAATTCTTTTTCGCTTTTTATATAAATTTTATTTTTATCTATAGAATTAATATCATAACAATAAGACAAATCTATTCCAACCGCGCAAGCTCCGTTTTTTTGAGCTTCTCTAACTCTATTTAATAAAACTTCCTGCGAATTATTGCCGTTTAGCATAATTATTCCTCTTTTATGCTCTTTAATAATTTTAATTGAAAGTTCAAATAATTCTTCGTTATTAAAATCGTTAAGGATTGCAAGAATTTCGCAGTTGGAAGCCACATCCATAGTTATTTGATAATATTCTCTTATATCCATTATTCCATCAATAGCTTCTTTAAGATTATGAATCGTATCGATTATTATCGGTTGAGAGACATGAGTATTAAAAATTGTAGTTTCTAATTTTATAGGTTTTTCTTCATGAATTATACTCGGGCAGAAAGCGTAATTTGAAAGTCCCGTTTCTTCGTCAGTGTTGTATCTAAATAAATAAGATAAATTAAGTTTTGAAGCTAATTTTTCTTGAGCTAATCTTTTTATCTCTTCCAAGTTTAAGTTTTTTTCATCTGTGAGTTTGAAATGAACTAAATCAATCGCTTTATTTGCCATAGCTATAGCTTCGTCTCTAGTATTTCCTACGGCTATAACATTTCCCGCTTTATCTAAATTATTTGTCGGCGGAACAAGTATATCTCCGACTTTAGTTTTTATAAATACTTCTTTAATTCCTTTTATATTTTTAGCGTTTTCTATTCCTTCTATAGATTCTATTATTCCCGTTCCTGGCAAAAAAGCTTTTTCTACAGAGACTTTATTCCATTTCGGTTTTAAATCGCTTGGAGGATTTCCTAAAGATATTTCAATAGCGTTTTTAATTAGATTAACTCCCGTAGACAAAGGATAAGTATATGCGCTCATAAATCCGCCCGATAATCTTGCAGCAATTTCTCCAACCATAGCGCCATTTTTCGTTACTTTAATATCTCCTTTTGCCGCTCCGATTTTTAGATTAAGCGCTTTAATTCCGTCTTTCATAACTTTAATAGCGTCTTCTATTTTATCTTTATCTAAAGCGGAAGGCATAATATGTCCCGTTTCAATAAAAAATGGAGGATATTCTATTATTCTATCGGCGACTCCCGTAACATAAATTTCATTTTCGTAAATAAGCATATCAATCGAAAGCTCGGGACCGTCCATATATTCTTCAATTATAACCTCGCCCGAAGGAGAAGAACTTTTTGCTCTGTTAAATGCTGCTAATATATCGCATTCGTTTTCAACTTTCATTACTCCGCGCGCTCCCATATTGTCGGCGGGTTTTAAAACTACAGGTTTATTTAAATGTTTAAATGCTTCCATTGTCTCTTCATAATTCCAAACGGGGAAAAAATTCGGTTGAGGAACATTATTTTTTTTAAATCTCTCTCGCATTCTTATTTTATTTGAGGCGGCGTAAGCGTCTTCAAATCTATTTCCTGGAAGTCCAAGAGCGTTTGCGACTGCGGCTACAGTAGTAGAAGCGTCCGTTCCAACAGTTATAACTCCGTTTATTTCCATTTGTTTGCTTAAATCTCTTGCAGCTCTAACGCTTCCGTCAACATCTCTAGTAGACACAACCATTGGCAAATCGGCTATTTTCATTCCATGCGCGTCTTTATTATAATCAAAAACTATTGCATATAATCCCATATCTTGAGCTATTTGTATTGCAGGAACTTGCAAAAGCCCCGCTCCTATTATAATGATTTTTTTATTTTTCATTAATCCGCCTTTTTTTATTAATTTTATATATGATAAGTCTATATAACTAAAAAGTAAAGAATTATTTTTAAATTCTAATAAAATATTATATAATTTTTTTTAATAA
>OGPK01002487.1_pt1 | contig 11895 bp, 10 predicted proteins | sample 1552921 | NCBI WGS metagenome assembly OGPK01 (sample SAMEA2580264, study PRJEB22360) | human gut metagenome | biome: human gut; feature: human-associated habitat; material: faeces | place: Denmark | collected 2008/2010 | reverse complement strand
TCTCAAATTCCGCCGCCAATAAATAGCCCAAACAAAACCCCCCCCGCCATACCGATAATCAACCCCAGCCAGAGCGGAAGCCCCGCATACAATGCCATCTGCGTCGTCATAAACGTACCCAAGGTGGCGATAAGCCCCTGCGCGAAGTTTGTGGTACCCGTTGTTCTGAAAATCAGAACGATACCTATTGTCGCCAGAGAGTAAATCGCCATCTGCGGCAGACTATTTACAATGACTTGTAAAAAATTCATTTGTTACCCCACTTGATGATGTTTGCCGACCAGACGTACCCGATACCGGCGGCTATCATGCACACTACCGTGCCGTCCTTGACTTTGCCGGCTTTCAAAGCAAGCTCCAACGACAAAATCTGGTCTATTTGTCCTACGTGACCGTAATCTTCGAGATAAATGCTCTGCTCCTCGGTAAGTCCCAATTCCGCAAGCATTCCCTTGTGACCGCTGCGTTTCATGTGCAGGACGTCAAGATATCCGATGTCCTTTCTCGTCATTCCCGCCTGTCTCAAGCTTTCGTCTATGCAGTGATACCAGTTGGGCATGGACACCTCGTTGAGTCTGTCCTTCATCTTCTGCGGTTCGAGAAGTCTCAACGACTTGTATCCCTCTTCGATGTTGTCTTTTGTGAAAGGATGAGCTATACCGCCGATTTCGACGCCCGCCGTTCTCGCAAGGCTGCCGTCGGACATGATTTTGCTGCCCAGCAGCAAATTTTTTCCGTAATTCTTTTTCAGTATGATTGCGCCGCCGCCTGCGGAAAGGTTGTACATCATGGACATATTTTTATCCGTAAAATCCACGAAGTCGCCGTTGCGGTAACCGCCGCAAATCATAATGGTATTTATTTCGTCGTCGGCTCTCAACATATCCGCGGCGATTTTCATCGCGGACACGCAGGTGCAGCAACGATTCTGCACGTCTATACCCCACGCGTTTGTCGCGCCTATTCTGTCCTGAATATAGCAGGCGGACGTGGTGAGAGGATATTCCTTCCACTCCTCGCCGATACACAGAATAACGTCTATTTCTTTGGGGTCGACGCCGGTGTTTTCCAAGCATTTCAAAGCCGCCTTGGCTCCCATTTCCTGAGTTCCGTCATCGGGACCGGGCAAATATCTCTGTTTTATTCCGAGTTTGTTTATAACGGCGTCCTCGCTCCACACTCCGTTGGTGAGTCCAGCAATTTCCGCCGCTTTCATGGTTTTTTCGGGAAGATACGTCCCTACGCCGACAATTCCTACGTCAATCATAATCTTTTACTCCTTTAATTTCCGAAAATAATCCCCCGAAAGGTCGCTTCCGTCGCAATACCGCATTATATTATTGACAAAAACAAGCGATATCACACGCGGCAAGCCCTGCAAAAGGTCGTCCGAAAGAACAACCGAAATACCGACAGGCAATTCTCTCCCGTTTGGGGAGAGAATTGCCTTGCTTTAGTAAAAATACCGAGACCGAATTTCGTCGGTTTACAATCTCATTCCGCCGTTTACGCTCAAAAGATGTCCCGTCACGTAAGACGCTTCGTCCGAAGCGAGGAACAGCGCGGCGTTGGCTATTTCTATGGGCTGACCGAGTCTGCCGAGCATGGTCTGTCCCGCAAACTTTTTGAGCAAATCCTCGGGCACGGTTTTCATCATGTCCGTCATGATATAGCCGGGAGCGATTGCGTTTACTCTCACGGGCACGCCCTTTCTGGCAAATTCCTTTGCCCATGTCTTGGTGAGACCGATAACGCCCGCCTTGGTCGCGGAGTAGTTGGCCTGTCCGATATTGCCGAATTCGCCTACGACGGAGGAAATGTTGATTATACTGCCGCCGCCGATTTCTTCCATCTGAGGTCCGATAAGACGAGTCAGATTGAACACGCCCGTAAGGTTGACGGAAATAACCGCGTTCCACATTTCGTCGGTCATTTTGCGCGTCATGGCGTCTCTGGTGATGCCCGCGTTGTTTACCAATACGTCAACCTTGCCGTATTTTTTGATAACGTAGTCGTAAAACTCCTTGCAGTCTTCGGAGCTGGTGACGTTGAGCTTGTAGAACTCCACATTGGCGTTTTCATAGGTCAAAGGCATCATATCCACAGCCACAACCTTCGCGCCTTCTTTTGCAAACAGCTGGCACATTTCGCCGCCGAGTCCTTTTGCGCCGCCGGTAACAACGGCAACTTTTCCGTTAAGTCTCATAATATACACCTCTGAATAAATTTTTTATTTTCGACTTTGTTTTTTTTCAATCAGTCTCTTTTGAGTATGACCGCGGTGCCCATTCCGCCGCCTATGCACAGGCTTGCGAGACCGAGCTTGTTGCCCGCCTTTATCATTTCGTGCAGCAGTGTTACGATAATTCTGTTTCCGCTGGCTCCGACAGGGTGTCCGAGCGCGATGGCGCCGCCGTTGGGGTTGCAGCGCGCGAGTATCTCCTCTTTCTTTAAGTCGCACTTCTGCGACAGCTCGTGTATGACGCCCAAGGACTGCGCGGCAAACGCTTCGTTAAGCTCCAAGACCTCCATCTGGCTGAGTTTGAGTCCGCTGTTTTTAAGCGCCTGCAAAATCGCCGGCACGGGACCGAGTCCCATGAACTGAGGGTCTACGCCGCCCTGACCTACCGCGATAATTTCCGCCATAGGCGTGAGTGCGAATTTTTTGACAGCCTCCTCGCTTGCTATCAAGGTGAAGCTGGCGCTGTCGTTTATGCCGCTGGCGTTGCCCGCGGTCACCGTTCCGTCCGGCTTGAATGCGGGACGCAGCTTGGCAAGCTTTTCGGGATTGGTGTTTCTGTTGGGATATTCGTCGGTGTCGAAAACCTTTTCTTCCTTGCCGACCTTTACCGTAACGGGAACGATTTCGTCCTTGAACGCGCCGCTGTCAACCGCCTTGATTGCCTTGGTCTGCGAGGCGTAAGCGAACTCGTCCTGAGCCTGACGGGAAATCCCGTATTTTTCGGCTATGTTTTCCGCCGTAATACCCATGTGAACCTTGCTGTACGCATCCGTCAAAGCGTCAAAAACCATGTGGTCGGTAACCTTGAAGTCGCCCATTTTTATACCCTGACGGGCGTTTTTGGGAATAAGGTAAGGAGCCGAACTCATGCATTCGACGCCGCCCGCGACAATGAGATTCGCCATGCCCGCCTTGATTTCCGCAACGGCGTTGATAACGGCCTTCATGCCGCTGCCGCACACCATATTGACGGCGTAAGCGGGCGTTTCGATGGGAATACCTCCCTTGATTGCGACCTGACGGCCTATGCCCTGTCCGTTTCCGGCAGGTAGTATGTTGCCTACGATAACCTCGTCTACGGCTTCCGGAGCAACCTTGGCGCTTTCAAGCAAAGCCCTGACCACTGCTCCGCCAAGGTCGGCGGGATGAGTGTTGGCAAGCGAACCCAACATACTGCCTATGGCGGAACGCTTGGCGGCGACTACAAAAACTTTTTTGTCACACATTTGTTTCCATCTCCTTGTTTTTAATCAAAGGATATGAAACCGATTCACTTGTGAATATGTTTCATATCCAAATTTTACCATTATTTGGAAAAATGTCAATAGTATTTGACAAATTTATTAACATTATTCCCCTGAAAACATCGAAATTTAGCAAAACAGCCGCCTTTTAATACAAAATGCTTAATCGGCGGCTGCAAAAGCCATTATTTCGCGAGTTTTTTGATTTCCTTTTCAAGATAAGGCAGAATCGCGTTGGCGTCCGCCACCACTCCGAGATGCGCGACCTTGAAAATGGGAGCGTCCTTGTCCTTGTTTATTGCAACGATAAATTCGGACTCCTCCATACCCGCAAGGTGCTGTACCGCGCCCGAAATACCCAAAGCCATATACACCTGCGGACGCACGGTTTTACCCGTCTGACCGACCTGCTTTTCGGAAGGCATGAGTCCCGAGTCCACCAACGCGCGGCTGGAGCTTGTCGTGGCTCCGATGCTCTTGGCAAAGGCGGCGACCTTTTCGAGATTGTTTTTGACGCCTCTTCCGCAGGAAACAAGGAATTTAGCGTCGTCTATGCTCTCCGCGGATTTCTCGGCAAGCACTTCTTCCACAACGGAAACCGCAAAGCGGGATTTGTCCCAATTTATTTTGACTTCCACCATTTCCGCCTTTCTGCCCGCGTCGAATTCGCGTTTTTTCATAACGCCGCCTCTGACGGTGGACATTTGAGGACGATGGTCGGGGCACACTATGGTGGCGAACAGATTGCCGCCGAAAGCGGGACGCGTCATGTAAAGATTGCCCTGCTCGTCCGCTTCGAGCTTTGTGCAGTCGGCGGTGAGTCCCGTCCTCAGACGTGCCGAAAGTCTGGGAGCGAGGTCGCGGCCGATACTCGTCGCGCCGTAAAGAACAATGTTCGGCTCATAGGTTTTGAGAACCTGATACACCGCCTGCGAATACTGCTCCGTCAGATAATATTTAAGCTCTTTGTCCTCCACCACGTATATGATATCCGCGCCGTAGCCTGCAAGCTCTTTCGCCGCTTCCTTGATTTTGTCGCCCAAAACAACCGCGCAAACTTTTTCCTTAGTGACTGCGGCAAGCTCATTGGCGACGCCCAAAAGCTCAAGGCTTACGTTTTGGATTTTGTTATCTCTCTGTTCGCAAACAACGAAAATATTTTTAGCCATTTTAAATTCCTCCCGACCTCAGATGAAATGCTTTTCAGCCAATTTTTCGGCGATAAGCTTAGCGGCCTCTTCAACGGGCAGCTCCACGACCTCTTTGTTGCTGTCAAACTGTTTCGTAAACGTGGTCTTGACCTTTGTGGGAGAGCCCGCAAGACCTATGTTGTTGACGTCGAGGTCGAGGTCGGCAAAATTGATGATGTTGATTTGTTTTTCTTCCTGCTCGACAATGCCCTTTACGTGCATATATCTCGGAGTCGCCATCTGTGAAAGAACGGTAACCACGAAAGGAGCCTTTACTTTGAGCATCTGATATCTGTCCTCAAACTGACGCTTGACTGTAAACACGTCTTTGTCGTCCTTTTTGAGTTCTACGGCGTAGGTTATCTGAGGCCATCCGAGATGCTCGGCAATCTGAGGTCCCACCTGAGCCGTGTCGCCGTCGATTGCCTGACGTCCGCCGATAACAAAGTCGCAGCCCACTTTTTTGATGCCGGCGGCGATGATTGTGGAGGTCGCAAGAGTGTCGGAACCCGCAAACGCCCTGTCCGTCATAAGGTAAGCCTCGTCGGCGCCCATGGCGAGAGCCTCTCTGAGCATGATTTCCGCCTGAGGAGGCCCCATGGAGATGACCGCTATTTCCGCGCCGTACTCGTCCTTCAAGCGCAAAGCCACTTCGAGAGCGGTTTTGTCGTCGGGGTTCATAATGGAAGGCACGCCGTCTCTTTTGAGGGTGTTGGTTTTGGGGTCTATCTTTATGTCCGTAGTATCCGGAACCTGTTTCATGCAAACTAAAATTCTCATTTCTGCCTATCTCCTATTTTTTGAGCAGCGCGCCTGAAATAACCATGCGCTGAACTTCGCTTGTGCCTTCGTAAATCTCGGTGATTTTGGCGTCGCGCATCATTCTCTCGACGGGATACTCTCTCGTATAGCCGTAGCCGCCGTGGAGCTGCACGCACTTGGTCGTGACCTCCATTGCCGTCTCCGCGGCAAACAGCTTTGCCTGCGCGGCGTACATACCCAGCATGGGCGACTTGTTCTGCTTGGCTTCGGTTGCGCGTTCAACCAGCAAAGACGCGGCGTTTATCTTGGTGTACAGGTCGGCAAGGCAGAACTGAGTGTTTTGGAATGCCGAAATAGGCTTGTTGAACTGCTTTCTTTCCTTGACGTATGCGACGGTGGCTTCCAACGCGCCCTCGGCTATGCCGAGCGCCTGAGCGGAAATGCCCACTCTGCCGCCGTCCAGAGTTTTGAGCGCCATTTTGACGCCTTCGCCGATTTTGCCAACCAGATTGGCTTCGGGAACTATGCAGTTTTCAAATATAAGCTCGCAGGTGGACGAGCCGCGTATACCCATTTTCAGCTCTTTCTTGCCCACGGAAAATCCGGGGAAGCCCTTTTCCACTATAAACGCGGCGCACTCCACGCCCTTGGGATTGCGTCCCGTGACCGCTATGACGAAATATACGTTGGCGGGACCGGCGTTGGTAATGAATATTTTGCTGCCGTTGAGCACCCAGTGGTCGCCTTCTTTCACCGCAGTGGTTGTCTGATTGTTGGCGTCCGTGCCCGCGTTCGGCTCTGTCAGACCGAAAGCGCCAAGCCACTCTCCCGACGCAAGCTTAGGCAGATATTTTTTCTTTTGTTCTTCGTTGCCGTACTCCATAATCGGAGCAATGCACAGCGAGGTGTGCGCGGAAAGTATAACGCCCGTCGTGGCGCAGACCTTGGAAAGCTCCTCCACGGCTTTGATATACATTTTGTAATCTCCGCCCATGCCGCCGTACTCTTTGGGTACGATTATGCCCATGAGTCCGAGCTTTGCCATCTTTTCGACGGTTTCGTAAGGGAAACGCTCCTGCTCGTCAACCTCGTGAGCCAAAGGCTTGACCTCGTTGACCGCGAAATCCCTTATCATCTTGTTGAATAACTCGTATTTAAAAACCTTGTCCATTTCTAAACGATACTCCTGTTCAGATTAGTCGTGTTTTACGGTCGCGACGCCGGAGACAACCACCTTGCCGTCCTGATTTTTGCAGACGGTGTTGAGCTTGATGATGTGTTTGTCGTCTCTCATCTCCGCGACTTCCACCTCGGCGGTGATTGTGTCTCCCAAAAGCACGGGCGACGTAAATCTCACTTCCTGCCCCAGATAAATAGTTCCCTCTCCGGGAAGCTTGTTGGCAAGCACTGCGGAAATAAGTCCGCACGTCAAAATGCCGTGCACGATGCGTTGACCGAAAACGGTCTTTTTCGCGTATTCGTCGTCCAGATGAATCGGGTTGACGTCCATGCTGACTTCGGCGAATTTTCTTACGTCCTCGTCCTTGAAGGTCTTGGTGACCGATGCCTTTTGACCGATTTTGATTTCCGAGTAATTCATATTTATCTCCTTTTAAATATATTGCTCTTAAAAACCGCAAATATGAAACGATTTCATTTATGAACAATCCTCATATTTGCGCGTATATTTTAGCCCAACAACCAACCGTTGTCAACGGGGCGAACGGATTTTAAAAATGAAAACGCATGGATTTGTTAATTATTGCCCGTTTTCTTTGAAAAAATCCCCTGTTTTTTTAAATACACGGCTTATCGATAAGATTAAATCGATATTTTTTTATCGATTTAATTATAGCCTCGCCGTCAGGCAAAGTCAACCATTTAAAAAATAACGGCACGGCGATTTTTTCATTTTTATTCGCCTGCCTGAAACCGATTAAAGAACTTTTTGTTTTGAATATGAAAAAGATTCACAAATCGCTTGCTTTTTTGAACGGGAAGTATTATTATATACACGGCAAAAACAAAAAAGTGTTTTCAAAGCAAAAAATTAAGGTTTTAAAACATGAACAATTCCGAAATCAAAGGCGTAACACAACCCAAAACAAAGCTCGGCAAAAGCAAAATGGACAAGATTCTGAAAGCCGCGCGCAAGCTTTTTTCCAAGAACGGTTTTTATCAGACGTCCATAACCGACATTTGCCGCGAGAGCAATACCGCCGTCGGCACGTTTTATATTTACTTCGACGACAAAACAGCCCTCTACCGCTGCCTGATGGAGGACGTACAGCGCGAAATCAAGGATACCATAAACGAAGCGCTGCTCAAAAAGAACTGCACCACACGTCTTGAAAAGGAAAAGGAAGGTTTGCGGGCGTTTGTCAAATACGGCGCGGCAAATCACGATATGTTTGAAATCCTGTGGGGAAGCCTGACGGTCGACAAAAGCCTTTTCGTGGATTATTACCGCTCATTCGGCGCAAGCTATATCCGCTCTTTGTCCTACGACAGACAGGAGCTGGCCGACTACGTAGACGTGGACTCGGCAGCCTATCTGTTTATGGGAATAAACAGCTTCCTTGCTCTTCGCACCATGATTAAGCCCGACCTGTCCGACGAGGAAATCGACCACATGATTGACCAACACGTGGTGCCGATTTTGAAAAAAGGCATTTTCAGCCTTGACCCGGAAAACGACATTCTCGCAAGCCGCAGACCTTTGTTTGAAAATTAAATTCCTCTCCCCTTTTTTGCCCCCGAAGTCGGGGGTTTTTTGTTGCCTGTTTTCGCCTTTCGCCCGCGCTTGACAGGGCATTTTTTCGCATGATATAAAACCCGTCTCGACAAAATGACTGCCAAGCTCAAAGCACAAGGCATTTCCGACCAGCCTTACACGGACAAATATTAAAACACAAAGCATGGGTAAAAGTGCAATTCTTAAATATCTCAAAAAAAGAGCGGAGATTTTTGAAATCTCCGCTCTTTTTTTCTTACTCAATGAATTAAAATTTGTCTCCCAATCATTAAATTATTTTTCATTTTCTAACTTTGTCTTAATAATCTTCAGCTACCGGAGTAATCACAATTTTGCAGTTGCCACAATAATAAGATTTTGCCTTTTGCCTTTTAAAAAACGGAACTTTTGTTAAATTTACGCCTCCTTTTGCTTTACTAAAAACAAATAGCGGCACTTTCTCATTGTCGGGAATCCACATTAAAGCACTTTGAATTGCAGGAATATAACCGTCAGACATTTTTTTCTTACAATAAGGACATACCATATCAATAATACCTCTTTACTAAGTTACTTTTTACCTTACTGTAATTATATAATAAATGATTTAGAAAGTAAAATAAATTAGCGCACTGCCTTGCTCGCAAGGTACAGTGCGCTATACTTCTTTCACTGTGGTAAAAATTCCCTATGGTAAACCCCGACTTTTGTTTGAGCGCGACATTTCATTGCGAAATAAAAAACTCCCAGTCGCAAGTCTGTTCCATATCGGAAATAACGACAGTGAAATACAACGTCGTCGGGCTGTTGACGAAAATTCCGTTTGGAAGATAAGTTTTGCCCGTCGTATCCTCTACCGAAAAGATATAGGCAAAGTCAAGCGCTTCGAGCGAACACTGCAACGACAGGAAGCCGAACTCCGTTTTTTTATAGTCGTATCTGAAAACGTAAACGCCGTTTGAGAGTGTAAAAGTTTTGGGTTCGTCCGTAAGAATGAAAGCAAATTCCTTGCAGCTTCCGTCCTCCCGCGCCTCGTCCGACCACCTTGAATAAACGGTAACGGTTGTCTCAATGCCGTCGCCTACCAAAGGAAACGCCGCCTCCGTTCCCCAGTCACCGTCTACGCTTCCATCCTTAAAAAACCAGCCGGTAAAATATTTCCCCGACGCGCCGCCGTCGGGCAGAGGCATAACGTCTATTGCCAACGCTTTAAGCTCCTCCCTTTTTCCGTCCGCGCCGACAAGCACAAACGTCGTCTCGGGCACGCCCGTTTTGTCGAGCAGCACGGAGTGCCCGAAAGGAAACAGCTTGGCGTACCAGCCCGCAAAATGCTCCGTCGGCACCTTTATCGTTGCGTTTTGAGGGAAAAACTCCGTACCGTCGAATACGGGAGCGCTACCGCCGAATACAAATCGGACGTCGTTTGCATTATCCTGCGTATCCGTTTCGTCGCCGCCGTAATAATAGTTGAAAAACGCTCCTTCTCCGATTTTTTCAACTCCGCTGCCCGCCGTGAGACGTTTAAGCGCGGACATAAAGGAAAAAGCTCCTTCTCCGATTACCGCCACGCCGTCGCCAAACTCTACCGTTTCGAGCAGACTGTCGGCAAATGCGCCGACTGCAATCTCCGCAACGCTTGCCGGCACGGTAAAGGCTTGCTCCTCTCTGCCTTGCGGGTAAGCAATCAGCAGAGTTTTTCCTTTGTCGTAAAGCACGCCCTCCTCGACGGAAAGAAACTCGCTTTCTCCGCTCAAAGCGTAAGCCTCTACGGGACAGCCTTCAAAAGCGTAAGCTCCCACTCCCCTGACGGTCGCGGGAAGAGTGACGCTTTTAAGCTTGGAGCAATACGAAAACATACCCTCGTGAACGTATTCAAGCGCGGTATCGCCGAGATTAATCGTTTCCAGCGACTCGCAGCCGCCGAACACGCCGCTTTTGCCCGAAGGCTGCAAACCGCCCACAAAACCGTTCGTCGCTCCGTCCGCCGAGTCGCAGGACGCATTTCTCAACGCAGCGGGAAGAACGATTTCTTTGAGCGAAAGACACGCCGCAAAACAGCCGTAAGGCAGCTCGGTTATGTCGGACGGCAAGGTTACTTTGACTAAGTTGGCGTTTCTGAAAAAACAGTTTCTGCCAAGCTCTTTAACGGACGCAGGCACGACATACTCGGTAAGCGGCGAGCCGTTGGCAAACAAAAGCAGCCTGTCGCCGTTTTCGTTCCGCTCGATTAAGGCGGAATCGGCGTCGGAATAATATCTCGAATTTGTCGTGTCGCCGAAAACCGTTATCTTTTTAAGTCCGCCTGAATAAAAGTTTGCTTCGGAAAAAGCGAAAGGATGTATCTCTTTGACCGACGCGGGTATGCTTATTTCTTCAAGAGCGCTTCCGAATGTGGTAAAAACGCCGTCGCCTATGTATTCGAGACCGTCCTTGAACACAATCGATTTGAGAGAGCGGCAGTTGAAAAACGCACCGAAATTGTTTGCATCGGTATAGACGTCGTTTTCGTTGCCGGTTATATTCTCGCTTTCTCTGAAACCGAGCACTTTTTTAACAACGCCGTTGAATACTACGGTTGTAAGAGAGCCGCACTGATAAAACGTGCTTGAAGGCAGCGTCTCCAAGTCCGCATCGACTACAACCGATTGCAGCGACTGAAAGTCGGCAAACAATCCGTCTGCAAGACGCTCGACCGTCCGCGGAACGGTGAACGTAACGACGGAACTGTCCGCAAAAAAAAGAGTTTTTCCGTCTGCGGAATACAAACCGTCATTTTCTATTTTGAAATTTGCGCCGCCCTCGGCAAAGCTTATCAATGACAATGAGGTATCGTAAAAAGGCTTTCCGTTCATTTCGGCAAGGGAAGCGGGAAGCAGTATGTCCGTATCGGTAATATAAGCGAAAGAGTTGTTGTTTATCGTTTCCAATCCCTCCGCCGCAATTATTCGCCACGCTCCCGAAAGCCCCGCGAAGGCGCCTGCAAGCAGCTCCCTGACCGACGACGGCACGTAAACGTCGCCGTTTACTTCAAGCCAAGCGCAGTCGCCGACTTTTGTCACGGGCAATCCGTCGTGCTCGCAAGGAATAGCCAATCCCTCGGGAAAACTTACGGAGCCTGCTTTGATTGCAACGCTGTAACTCCGCTTGTCGTCGTTTAAAGTAAATTCAAAATTTTCTTCCGCCGTAGGAGCATATTCGTAAACGGCGTTGAAGGTAAGGTTTTCCGTCACTTCGGTCATATCGCCGTCGCCCTCCCAGTCGGACAAACGATAGCAAAACAACTGGTGCGGAAGCTCAAAATCCTCCGGCGGCAGCACGTCCGAACCGTAAGGCGCTTTTTTGACTATTTCGCCGTCGTAACCTACGAATTTTACTTCTACCTGTCTGTACTCCCAAGTGGCGACAAGAGTGATTGTGCCGCCGTCTGCAACGTATACGTCGCCGTCGAAGTAAAGCCCGCTGCCGTCCGTCCATCCCTTGAACTCGTAGCCCACTCTCTCGGGCGCAGCCTTGACGGTGAACGTCCCGTCATGATTGACGCTCTCCTGCACGGGCGCCTTCAACCCCTCGCACCCGGCGTCGTACTTCACTTCGTAAGTCAACGACGCAAACCGCGCGTACAGCGTTTTGTCGGAGGTTATTTCTTTTTCAAAGTCAAACGGAGTTGCAGACTCCTCGCTTTCGTACCAACCGACAAACCGCACTCCCTCCGCGCATTCCGCG
>OGPK01002474.1_pt1 | contig 11939 bp, 9 predicted proteins | sample 1552921 | NCBI WGS metagenome assembly OGPK01 (sample SAMEA2580264, study PRJEB22360) | human gut metagenome | biome: human gut; feature: human-associated habitat; material: faeces | place: Denmark | collected 2008/2010 | reverse complement strand
GAATCCTCCAACGCTTCCCAGCCGGCCCCCCCGGAGAGCGGCGAGACGCTCTCCGACCGTCCGAGCATAGCGGCCAGTCGCAGCAATACGGGCGACCTGCGCAGGAAACTGGCCGAGGAGACCCGCAACCTGCAGGAGATAACGACCAACATCGCCAGCCAGCAGTACACCAAAGAGGGGCTTTCGACCAACTCGATCGTGGCGGAGTGGCTCGCCGCCGTACTGCTCGCCGAGAAATCGCGGGCCGAGCTGGCGGTCATGAAACTGCGCAAGACCGAACTCGACGACAAGTACACCCACTTCTCGCCCGTGGGTTCGACGCTCAAGCGCAAAGGCCGCGAGATCAACTTCTCGGAGCAGTCGTACCTCTCGATCCTCACGGCCCTCAACACGGCCCGCCTGCGGCAGAAGAACCTGCAGATGACCTCGGCGACGCTCAAGATCATCAATCCGCCGGTACTCCCGATCAACGCCGAGCCGAACAAGCGCAAACTGGTCGTGGCCGCGGCGTTCCTCGCCACGTTCCTCTTCGTGCTGGGATTCTTCATCCTGCTGGAGCTGCTCGACCGCACGCTGCGCGACAAGGTCCGCGCCGAGCGCATCACCGGAGGCAGAGTCATCGGAGCCTTCCCCGGAAAGGGGCGTTTCGGACAGCGGCGCTACGCCAAGCAGTACCGCGAAATCGCGGCGCGCTATATCGGCAACGCGGCGATCAACTACTTCGAGCCGTCGCGACGGCCCAACATACTCAACATACTGAGAACCGAGGCCGGCGACGGCAAGAGCACGATTTCGGAACAGGTGGCCGCCTATCTGCGCGAAGCCGACATGAAAGTCCGCGTGATCTCGTGGAACAAGGACTTCGACGTCGAGCAGAAATCCTACCTGCTCGCCGGAAAACTCGAAGATTTCGTGCAGGACAGACCGGGTGACCTTCCGCTCTGCGAAGCCGACGTCGTACTGGTGGAATACCCGCCCTTCTCCGACAAGTCGGTACCCAAGGAGCTGCTGCGGAACGCCGCGCTGAACATCGTCATCGCCCCGGCCAACCGCACGTGGAAGGATACGGACCAGCTGCTTTTCGAGAAAACCGAGAAACTCGCGGGCCGCACGCCCGTGACCCTCTGTCTCAACTGCGCGCGCCGCGACGTGGTGCAGTCCTTCACGGGGCTGATGCCGCCCTACACCCGCATGCGCAGACTGGGCTACCAGATCAGCCAGTTCGGATTCACGGCCGTCAAATAAACGCAACCCGCCATCCGCTTCAAAAAAAAGCCCGCAATGGAACGCTACGGCAGCATAACCACACCCGTCAGCATCCCCCGGTTCATCGTCGGGGGCATGCTCGTCGGCGGCGTGGCCGTGGTCGCCATGGCTTTCCTGAACTACGGACTGCTCGCCGGGACCGTCGTCGCCGCCATTCCCGCCGCACTCTGCATCCTGTGGGTCACGCTGCGCAATCCGGCGCTGGCGATGCTCGGACTGTTCGTGATCAATTACTTCATCATGGGGCTGACCCGTTACGCCCACGACCTGCCGTTCGGCATGATCCTCGACGCGCTGATATTCTACAACATCCTGATAATAAGCCTGCAGGCCATGATGCACCGCATCGAATGGAAGCGCGCCAGCTCCGGGCTGACCGTCGTTGCGGCGATCTGGGTGGCGTACTGCGTGCTCGAAGTGGTGAACCCCGAATCGGTTTCGGTTTCGGGATGGTTCTCGTCCGTGAGGTCCGTGGCGTTCTACTTCTTCTTCATCGTGGTGCTCACCCAGCTCACGATGAACGAATACAAGTACCTGAAATACATGCTCGTCATCTGGTCTGCCCTGACGCTGATCGCCGTGGGCAAAGCCTGCATCCAGAAGTTCTTCGGCTTCAACGCCGCCGAAAACTACTGGCTGTTCGTTCTCGGCGGACGCTCGACGCACATCATCCACAGCGGGGTCCGGTATTTCTCGTTCTTCAGCGACGCCGCCAACTTCGGCGGCTCGATGGGACTTTCGATGGTCGTCTTTTCGATCTCGGCGCTCTATTACCGTAATCCGTGGATGAAGATATACCTGCTGCTGGTCGCCGCCGCGGCCTGCTACGGCATGCTGATTTCGGGCACGCGCAGCGCGCTGGCCGTGCCGTTCGTCGGCTACACGGCCTTCATCATGATGTCGCGCAACATCAAAGTCATCGTCATGGGCGTCCTGCTGGTCATCGCGGCGTTCGTCTTCCTGAAGTTCACCTCGATCGGGCAGGGCAACGCCTTGGTCCGGCGTGCGCGCAGCGCCTTCAACTCGGAAGATCCGTCGTTCAAGGTCCGTTTTGAAAATCAGGCCAAACTGCGCGAAATAATGGCGGACAAACCCTTCGGCGCAGGCTTGGGGCACGGCGGCGGCAAAGCCAAGACTTTCACCCCGACCGCGCCGCTGTCACAGATTCCGACCGACTCGTGGTTCGTGATGATCTGGGTCGAAACGGGTGTCGTGGGCATCCTGCTGCACATCGGCATCCTGCTCTACATACTGGCGCGGGGAGCCTATCTGGTGGTCTTCAAGCTGCGGAACACGCAGCTCAGAGGATTCACGGCGGCGCTCACGGCCGGAATCTCCGGCATCGTCGTCATGGCCTATGCCAACGAGATTCTGGGCCAGATACCCACAGGCGCCATCCTCTACATGAGCATGGGCTTCATCTTCCTCGCGCCGCGCTTCGACCGCGAGCTCTCGCGCAAGGAGATTCTCGACAAGGCGATCGCGGCACAACGGCCCCCTCAGCGGGTAAATTACGAATGATGGAGAGGCGGATATCGGTCATATCGGTCAATTACAACGGCTACAGCCTCACCTGCGCGATGATCGACTCGCTGCGGCGGCATGTCACGACTCCGCTGGAGATCGTGATCGTGGACAACGGCTCAGCGCGCGACGAGGCGGCCCCGCTGCGGAAACGCTACCCCGACGTCAAGGTGCTGCGCAGCGAACGCAACTTAGGGTTCGCCGGCGGCAACAACCTCGGATTCGCGGCGGCGACGGGCGATTATCTGCTGCTGCTGAACAACGACACCGAAGTCACCGAGGACACCCTGCACTACCTCCGCGAAACCCTCGACAACGACCGCTCGATCGGCGCGGTCTGTCCGAAAATCCGGTTTTTCGCTCCTCCGCAGCATATTCAGTTCGCGGGCTACACGCCCCTGACGCGCATCACGCTGCGCAACGCCCTGATCGGCTTCGGGGAACCCGACGACGGGCGGTACGACACCCCGCACGACACGCCCTATGCGCACGGCGCGGCGATGATGGTCCGGCGCGAAACGCTCGAAAAAGCCGGACCGATGCCGGAGATCTACTTCCTCTATTACGAGGAGCTGGACTGGTCGGTACGCATCCGCGAACAGGGCCGGCGCATCGTCTACGATCCCCGCTGCACGGTATTCCACAAGGAGAGCGCGACCACGGGCCAACAAAGCCCCCTGCGGAGCTACTGCCTGACCCGCAACCGGCTGCTCTTCGCATGGCGCAACCTCCGGGGCGGCGCGCGGCTGCTTTCGGTCGCCTACCAGCTCTGCATAGCGGCGCCCAAAAACGCCGTCTCGGCGCTCGCGCACCGGCGCGGCGACCTCGCGAAAGCCGTATGCCGGGGCGTACGCGACTTCTTCACCCTGAAAAACAAGCAGGCATGACGACTCTTCTGAACATAGCCGACTGGATTTTCATCTTCGTACTGGGACTTCCGGTGCTCTATCTTTTCGTCTTCGCGCTCTTCTCGACGCGCAAAAGCATGGACGACTATCCGCAGGCCAAACGCCGGCGGAAGTTCGTGACGCTGATTCCCGCCTACAAAAGCGATGCGGTGATCGTCCGCACGGCGCAGGCGGCCCTGCGGCAGGAGTATCCCGCACAGCTGCACGAGGTGGTCGTGATCGCCGACCGGCTGAAACCCCAAACGCTGGCCGAACTGCGCACGCTGCCGATCCGCGTGCTGGAGGTCTCCTTCGAAAACAGCTCCAAGGCCAAGGCGCTGAATTTCGCGGTCGAAGAGCTGGGACCCGAAGCCGCCGAAGCCGTCACGATCCTCGACGCCGACAATCTGGCCGGCGAAGATTTCATCGCCCGGCTCAACGACGTCTTCGACAGCGGCGTGCAAGCCGTACAGGCCCACCGCACGGCCAAGAACCGCGACACCGACACCGCCGTGCTGGATGCGGCGAGCGAAGAGATCAACAACGCCATATTCCGCCGCGGACACGTGGCGCTGGGACTCTCCTCGGCGCTCATCGGTTCGGGCATGGCCTTCGAATACAAGTGGTTCCGCGACAACATCGCCCGCTGCACCACGTCGGGCGAAGACAAGGAACTCGAAGCGCTGCTGCTCAGGCAGGGCATCTACATCGACTACATCGACGGCCTGCGCGTGCTGGACGAGAAGGTGCAGGGCGAAGGCGCCTACTACAACCAGCGGCGCAGATGGATCGCCGCGCAGTTCTACGCGCTGGGGTCGGCCGTCCGGCAGCTGCCGGGCGCAATCGCCGCGGGCAACCTCGACTACTGCGACAAACTCCTGCAATGGTGCCTGCCGCCGCGCATCCTGCTGATGGGGCTGGTGCCGCTTTGGACGGCCGCGATGACCGTATTCGATCCCCTCGGCTCGATAAAATGGTGGATCGTACTGCTCCTGCTGCTCTTCGCGCTGGCGCTGGCGCTCCCCGACGAGCAGACCGACCGGCAGCTGGGCCGCGCCTTGCGCCGCATGCCCGTACTGTTCCTGCTGACCGCAGCCAACCTTTTCCGCCTGCGGGGCACCAAAGACAAATTCATCCACACCGAACACACCGGGGCCGGCGGCAACGCTCCCGGTGCCAACACCCCGACCGAACCATGAAAATAGCAATCGAGGCACAGCGCATCTTCCGCCCCAACAAACACGGCATGGACTTCGTGGCGCTCGAAACCATCCGCTGCCTGCAGAAGATCGACACGAAAAACGAATACTTCATCTTCACGGGCGAAGGCGGGGACCGCTGTCTGGAGGAGACGCCCAACATGCATATCGAGACGCTCCGCTGCCCGACCTATCCGCTCTGGGAGCAGTGGGCGCTGCCGCGCGCCGTGGCGCGGGTCAAACCCGACCTGCTGCACTGCACGAGCAACACGGCGCCCGTATGGGGCCGCACTCCGCTGGTGCTGACGCTGCACGACATCATCTTCCTCGAAAAGCAGGCTTCGCGCAACAAGTCGTCCTACCAGTCGCTGGGACGCATCTACCGCCGGCTGGTCGTGCCGCGCATCCTGCCCAAGTGCCGGAAGATCATCACCGTCTCGCAATTCGAATGCGACCGCATCCGCACGGCCCTCGGTCTCGATCCCGAACGGATCACGGCCATCTACAACGGCTACAACGAACGGTTCCGGCCGCTGGACGATGTGGCGCGGACCGTCGGCAAATACCTCTCCGATCCCGGCTACATCTTCTTTCTGGGCAACACCGACCCCAAGAAGAACACGTCCGGCACGTTGCGCGCCTACGCCGAGTACGTGCGCCGCTCGGAGAAACCCCTGCCGCTGCTGGTCGCCGACCTGAGGGAGCAGGCCGCGGAGGAGATTCTGCGCGAGATCGGCGCGCCTGAACTGCGCGGGATGCTCCGTCTGCCGGGGTATATCCCCAACGGCGACCTCCCGGCCGTCTACAACGGCGCATCGGCGTTCCTCTACACCTCGCTGCGCGAGAGTTTCGGAATTCCGCAGCTCGAAGCGATGGCCTGCGGCACGCCCGTGGTGACGTCGAACACCTCGGCGATCCCCGAAGTGGCCGGTCCGGGAGCAATTCTCGTCGATCCGACTTCGCCGACGGCGATCGCCGACGCCCTGCTGCGCCTCGAAACCGATCCGGCGTTCCGCGCCGAACAGGTCGCCTACGGACTCGAACGGGTCAAACTCTTCTCTTGGGAAGAGACGGCCCGGCAGCTGCTGGCGCTTTACGAATCGCTCGGCAGATAGAGCGCAAACCCGCCCGCCGCCCCGAATCGGCGGAGCGGCGGGCGGAACAGGCCGAAGCGGCCGATAAAAAAAGGAAGGGCGTTGCCCTTCCTTTTCCGTTTCCGGTATTTGCGGTCTTATTTTCTCTTCACGAGGTGCTTCTCCACGCCGTGCAGATACCACTCCTGCGCCACCGCGCCGCCCGACTGCGCCCATTCGAGCATTTGGGGATAAGCCTTCAGGAAATCGGTCTTCTCGTAGGCATGCTGAATGTCGAAGGGAATATTGATCGCCCAGACCAGCCCGTCGTTCGAATAGTAGAAGCGGCCGGCTCTGTCGGTATAGGCGCTCTGTCCGGCCAGCGCATTGTAGTCGGCCGTCGCGGCGGGCGTAGGCTCGAAACCGCCTCGGTGGATCTCTATGCGGCGGCCGTCCGATTCCCGGTCGCGGGTCAGGAAGAAATCGAACGTATCGAAAGCCACATTCTCGATGGCGATCGAATTGCGGAAATAGACCATGAACGAAGCCTCGGCAAGCCGGTCTTCGGGCATCTCATAGCCTTCCTCCGTATTCACATAGGCGGCACCCGCAGGGCGGTTGGCGTTTTCACGGATGTTCAGGAACTTCAGCACCGCCGGCTCCTTGACGTAATTCGGAGAGTTGAGCGCGACCAACTCCGCTTCGGGAGCGTTTTTGCTGTTGTAGGGTTCGATCTGGTCGATCTCGCCGCCCTTGACGCCCTTCATCGCAAGACACAAATCGTAGGGAATGGAACCGCCGACCGCCTTCACACGGACGCCGATCAGCATCGCATTGACCTTGTTCTTGTTCTGCATGTAGAGCTGGATCTTGTAGTTGACGACGAAATCGTTGAAATCGAAGTCGCCGTAAGCGGGCCAGAGGTCCTCGAACATCAGCGTGCCCCATCCGTTCCAGCGGGCGGGGATGTAGATCAATCCCTCATCGACGCTGGCTTCGTCGTCATTACCGATTCCGGCGCGGGTGCCGCTCGCCGCTTTCGGATCGAGGGAGCAGAAAGCGCCGTCGGAAGTCACTGGCACGGCCACCTGCGGCGAAACGCCGCTTTCGGTCCGGCAGCTCACATAGAGCGTCCGCGTCGCGGCCGGCACGTCGAGCTTCACCGGATCGGCGTCGCCGCCGACCATAAACGAAGCGAAAGGCTCGGCCTCTTGCCCGGCAGCCACATATACGCGGGTGGGTTGCGGAGCGGTGAAATTACAGGCGACCGAAGCCGTCGTTTTCCAACCGAACGAGGAAGGGACGCTCATCTCCGCGAATTTGCCGGCATCGCCTGCCGGTCCGGGAGTCGGCGCATCTTCGGCACACCCTGCAAAGCTCAGTGCAGCGGCGGCGAAAAGGAGAATTTTTTTCATAATTCAAAAAGTCGGATCATCCGATAAAAGTGTCGCAGAAACAAAAGTAGCGCATATATTCAATTCCGCCAAATTTTCAAACAAAAAAGCCCGTAATTTTATTGAAATATGCCAAAAACTGCGCCATAACACTCCTGATTTCGCACAACACGGTTACGTATATCGCAGAAGTTTGCTATCTTTGTGGTTATGATTGACAAAATCAAAAACAATCCCCGGCTGAAAAAGTTCGTCATCGGGTTGATTTCGCCTCACAAACACCCGCGTCCGCGGCTCTGGGTGCGCTGGCTGGTAAACCCTTTTGTTCACAAAAAGGGCCGGGGTGCGCTGATCCGCCGCCATGCGCGGCTCGACGTCTTTCCGTGGCGGCGGTTCGAGGTGGGGCGCGACGCCCTGATCGAAGATTATGCGGTCGTCAACAACGGCGCCGGAGACGTCCTGATCGGCGACGCGGCCCGCATCGGCATCGGGTCGGTGGTCATCGGCCCCGTGCGCATGGGCGACCGCGCCGGACTGGGACAGCACGTCTTCATATCGGGCTTCAACCACGGCTACGCCGACGGCACGCGCGACTCGAACGAGCAGAAGCTCGTCCGCAAGGAGGTGGTGATCGGCCGCGAATCGCACATCGGAGCCAATTCGGTGGTCGTGGCGGGGGTCACGATCGGCGAACGCTGCCAGATCGGTGCCGGGAGCGTCGTGACGAAGGACATTCCCGCCTACAGCGTCGCCGTGGGCAACCCGGCGCGCGTCATCAAATGCTACGACCCCGAAAAACAGACATGGGTGAAAATCTAACCGGCGCATGAAGATTCTGATCGTCTATACGGCTTCCGGCACTTCGGACAACCCTTTCGTGCGGCTGCTCGCCGACGGCATCCGCGCTTGCGGATACGAGGTCGTGTGCTCGGTCGAAGAGTTCCGCAGCAACGCCGCGGACTACGACATCGTACACCTCCAATGGCCCGAAGAGCTGTTCCGCTGGAAGGCTCCGGCTCCGGCCGACGTCGATACTCTCGAACAGCAGCTCCAGACGCTGAAAAACAACGGAATACCGCTGATATACACCCGTCACAACACCCTGCCGCACCACGGCAATCCGCTCGTGGCAGAGGCTTACGGACTAGTGGAAAGATATGCCGACGCCATCGTACATCTGGGCGACTGCAGCCTCCGGGAATTCACGGCGGCGCATCCGGATTCGGAGCAGCTGCAGGTCATGATCCCGCACCACATCTACGAAGGGCTGTACGACATGGACATTACGCGCGACGCAGGCCGCCGCGCGCTCGGCATCCCGGCCGACCGGCTGGTGGTGCTGGCCTTCGGGGCGTTCCGCCACGCGGAGGAGCGCAGGCTGGTATGGGGCGCGTTCCGCCGACTGCACTACCCGGCCAAATTCCTGCTCGCGCCGCGCCTGTGGCCCTACACCCGGCGCGGATCGCGGTTCAAAGGGCTGAAACGGCTCGCCGGACGCCTGCTTTACGCCGCGGCGCATAGCGCCGAAGGCTTCTTCGACAGCCGCATCACCTCGCCCGAACCGCTGATTCCCGACGAACAGCTGCCCTGCTACCTCGCCGCCGCCGACGTGGTTTTCATCCAGCGGACGGACATCCTCAATTCGGGCAACGTCCCGCTGGCGCTGAGCTTCGGACGCGTGGTGACGGGTCCCGCCAGCGGCAACATCGGCGGCCTGCTCGCCGAGACGGGCAACCCGGCATTCGATCCCGCCGACCCGCGGTCGGTGGATATCGCGCTGGAACGGGCCGCGCGCCTCTCGGCGACGGACCAAGGCGCCCGCAACCGCGCCTATGCGCAGGAACACTTCGGCATCGGACGCATCGCCGCAATGTACGGCGGGCTTTACGAACGACTTTATGACGGAAAACGACAATAAACAACCCCATACGGTAGGGCGTCAGCTGGCTTCGGGCGTCTTCTACACCTCGATCGCGAAATACGCCGGCATCGTGGTGACGCTCGTGGTGTCGGGCGTGCTGGCGCGCCTGTTCACCCCCGAAGAGTTCGGCGTGGTGAATATCGCCACCGTGGTCATCGCCTTCTTCGCCATCTTCAGCGATCTGGGCATCGGCCCGGCGGTCATCCAGCACAAGAATCTCGACAAACGCGATCTGGGCGGCATCTTCTCGCTCACGTTGTGGTCCGGAGCCGTCATGGCGCTGCTCTTCTTCGCCGCATCGGGGCTGATCGCCTCGTTTTACGACGATTCGGCCGAACTGCGCAACATCCTGCGCATACTCTCCGCAAACCTCTTTTTCGCCGCGGCGAATATCGTCCCCAACGGACTCATACTCAAAGAGAAGCGATTCAGATTCGCTGCCGTGCGATCGCTCTCGGTGCAGGTCGTCGGCGGCGCGGCGGCCATCGCCGCCGCCTATGCCGGGGCGGGGATTTACGCGCTGACGATCAATCCGGTCTTTTCGAGCCTGATGCTCTTCGTGATAAACTACCGCCAGAATCCGCTTTCGGTGCACCTCAAACCCGGAAAGGCGGCCGTCGGCAAGGTGTTCTCGTTCTCGGCCTACCAGTTTTCGTTCCAGCTGCTCAACTACTTCAGCCGCAACCTCGACAAGCTGCTGATGGGCCGTTACATGAGCCTTTCGCAGCTGGGGTACTACGACAAATCGTACCGCCTGATGATGCTGCCGCTGCAAAATATCGCCTACGTCGTATCGCCCGTCATGCACCCGATCTTCTCGGAGATGCAGAACGACCTGCGCAAACTGGCCGACTCGTACCGCAAAGTCGTCCGCCTGCTGGCGCTGATCGGCCTGCCCCTCTCGGTGGTGCTGTGGTTCACGGCGCAGGAGCTGGTCCTCATCATCTTCGGCGACCAATGGCAGCCTTCGGTCCCGGTATTCCGGATTCTGGCGCTCTCGGTGGGCATCCAAATCGTCATGTCCACCTCAGGCTCGATTTTCCAAGCGGCCAACGCCACGCGGATGCTCTTCTTCTGCGGCCTCTTCTCGGCAGCGCTCAACACGGCGGCCATCTGCACCGGCATCTTCGCCTTCGGCACGACCCAAGCCGTGGCGTGGTGCATCTGCATCTCGTTCGCAATCAACTTCATCCAGTGCTATCACGCGCTGTTCTGCCTGACGCTGCGCACGGGGTGGGGCGCCTTCTGGCGCAGTTTCCTCTCGCCCCTGCTGCTCTCGGCGCTCGTCTGCCTGCCGCTGGCGGCCGCTCGCCCGGGGGGGGCGGGGAAAGGGCGGCTGCCGCCGATGCCTATGCTCGTGTCGCTTGCGGCGAAAGGCGCCGCGGCGCTGGCCGTGTGGCTGCTCTACATCCAGTTCAGCGGCGAATACGACCTGAAAGGAACCGCCCTCCGTCTCCTCTCCCGCAAAAACCGATAACTCAATGAAAGGATTATTCGTCGTTTTCCACGGCTTCTCGGCCCATAGCGGCATCAGCAAGAAGATTTTCTCCCAATGCGACGCCCTGCGCCGGAACGGCGCCGACGTCGAGCTGTGCCACCTCGAAATCGCGGCCGACGGCACGCAGCGCCGTATGGTCGGCGGGCGTGCGATCCGCACGTTCGGGCAGGGACTGCGGGCCAAGGTCGCCAAACGGGTGTCGCTGGGCGACATCACGCGCCACATCCGCGACGAGGGCGTGGAGTTCCTCTACATCCGCCACGACCACAACGCCAGCCCGGTGCTGATCCATTGGCTGCGCAAAGTCAAAAAACTCGGCGTACGCATCGCGCTCGAAATACCGACCTACCCCTACGACGCAGAATTCGCGCAATCACCCTTCGTGCGCAGGCTGAAACTGCGCATCGACCGCACCTTCCGCCGCCGGATGGCCCGCTGGGTGGACCGCATCGTGACCTTCTCCGACGACCCCGAAATCTTCGGCCGGCCGACAATCCGCATCTCCAACGGCATCGACTTCCGGAGCATCCCGCTCAAGACGCAGCGGCACGGCAGCCCCCACGAAATCAGGCTGCTGGCCGTGGCGAACATTCACTTCTGGCACGGTCTGGACCGCGTGATCGAGGGCCTGAAAGTCTATTACGCCGGTCCCCACCAATGCATCATCCGCCTGCGCATCGCGGGCGACGGCATCGAGTCGCTCATCGACGGCTACCGCCGCACGATCGAGGAGTACGGGCTGAGCGAATACGCCGAAGTGATCGGACCCCGTTCGGGTGCGGCACTCGACGCCGAATTCGAGTGGTGCGACATGGGCATAGCCAGTCTGGGCCGTCACCGCAACGGCATTACCCGCATCAAGACCCTCAAAAACCGTGAATACGCCGCACGCGGCATCCCGTTCGTTTACTCCGAGAACGACAGCGACTTCGACGGCATGCCCTACGTGATGAAGGCCCCGGCCGACGATACGCCGCTCGACATCACGGCCCTCGTCCGCTTCTGCGACGGCGTGAACCTCACTCCGGCGCAGATCCGCGCGTCGGTCGAAGGCACCCTCTCGTGGGACAGACAGATGAAACAGGTATTAACCGAACTTTTCGAAGCATGACGACCATAGCCATACTCTTCTGGGCGGGGGTATTCCTCGTCTTCTACACCTACCTCGGATACGGCA
>OGPK01002463.1_pt1 | contig 11974 bp, 8 predicted proteins | sample 1552921 | NCBI WGS metagenome assembly OGPK01 (sample SAMEA2580264, study PRJEB22360) | human gut metagenome | biome: human gut; feature: human-associated habitat; material: faeces | place: Denmark | collected 2008/2010 | reverse complement strand
CATCCGCAGAGTCCGGTCGGGGGCCCTGGGGGGGGGCCGCCGTTTCCGCCGTGATTCTGGGGGTTTTGCTGCTGCTTACGCTGCTGTTCGGCCGCGTATACTGTTCCTTCATCTGCCCGCTGGGGATTCTCCAGGATATTGTTTTCAGAATCCGCCGCTGGCTGGCGCCGAAGCGTTTCCTGAAATTCTCCCGGCCTGTGCCGTGGATGCGGTATGGGGTGCTGGCATTGCTGGCCGCCTGCTGCGTGACGGGGCTGGCCGGTCTGTCTCTGAATTGGCTGGACCCTTACAGCATTTTCGGGCGCATCATGTATGTGCTGGCATGGCCGGCCGCCATTTGGAGCAATAACCTGCTGGCGGCGGACAGTTCTTCTGCGGACCTGGTTCAAATGGATTATTTCCCCGCGGCTTTCCCGGTATTGCTGGCCTCCGCCGGCATGCTCGGCCTGGTGGCCGTCATGAGCGCCTGGAAGGGGCGCCTGTATTGCAATACGGTATGCCCCGTCGGCACGTTCCTTGGGTTGCTTTCCCGTATCTCCCTTTTCCGGCTGGGCTTTGATCCCGCCTCCTGCAAAAAATGCGGCAAATGCGTCAAATCCTGCAAGGCGCAATGCCTGAACCTGAAGGAATACAAAATAGACTCCTCACGTTGCGTGGCGTGCTACGATTGCGTGCGCTCCTGCAGTGAGGGAGGAATACGCTACCGCTGGTTTACCAGGGTCCGCCAACAGATTCCGGCCCAAAAAAAGAAGGTTCCCCCGGCTTCCGCTCCCTCTTCTTCCGCCGCGGTTCCCTCCATTGCCGGGAGTTCCCGCCGCCAGTTCCTGGAGGCTACTGCGGTCGGGCTGGCTGCGGCCGCCTTTTCCGGATGCCGGGGAGATGCCGCCCGGAAGCTGGACCCTACCCAGTGCGTTCTTCCTCCCGGAGCCGGTTCCCTGGAACGTTTTCTGGATATCTGCACCGGCTGCCAGATGTGCGTTGCCAACTGTCCCACCCATGTGCTTCAGCCCTCATACCTGCAGCTTGGCCTGAAGGGATTCATGAAACCCCGGATGGATTTTGCCACCAAATATTGCCTTTATGATTGCCACCGCTGTGCGGAAGTCTGCCCCACGGGGGCCATACGCAGGATGCCTGTTACCGCGGAAAGGGATACTGAGGGAATAACAAAAGATACTACGCGCATTGCCGTGGCCCGGTTTTACGTTTGCCGCTGCCTGGTTGCCCGGGAGGACATGGATTGCGGAGCCTGTACGGAGCATTGCCCCACCAAGGCCCTTTACACGGTGCCCTATATCGGGCGTGACGGCCAGGAGCACCGCCTGCCCAGGCTGGATCCTTCCCTGTGCATCGGCTGCGGCGCGTGCGAACACGCCTGTCCCGTTACCGCGGAACGGCCTGAGGAACGCGAACGCCGGAACTCCTGCGATCTGTGCGAGGAAAAATGCGAGTTCGGAAGGCGGCGGGAAATGCCCCCCCGGGCGCTGGTGGTCCGTGCCGTAAATCCCCAGCAGAAAGCTGTTAAAAAGTTTGAGGACAAAGCTGTGGATCCGGTGGGGGATGCGGATTTTCCGTTTTAAAAACGGCTGGCGGTGTGGAAGATGATGAAATAAACGCTCCCGGAGGCTTCAAACTTCCCTTTCGGGAGGGCTGTGTCTGTCCATCCGGTTTTTCGGGGGAATTCCGTGCAGCCCGGCTTGCGGCACGGATACGGCCGCGGGGGATGCCGAAATGAGCGGGGGCAGGAGGAGCCTGACCGCGGGAGCGTTCCCGCGGCTGGCGGGGAAGGTTCCCGGAGAGCATGTTCTCCGTTTCCGGCGGGATAGAGTGCAAATGCCCGATTTTCCTTGATGATGCGGAAGTTGATACGTTAAAGTAAAAGAACCATGTTGCAGGCGAACGGCATTACGTATGAGATAGAAACACCGGATGGTCCTTTGAAATTATTGGACAATGTCAGTTTTAATGTCCCTCGCGGTCATTTTATGGCGGTCGTTGGTCCTTCCGGCTGCGGAAAGACGACCTTATTGAAGGCGATTGCGGGCATGATTGCGGAAACGGGCGGGCGTTTTTTCTGGAATGGCCATGATTTGGCTGAAGAAGACTTTGAACCTTCGGAAATCGGGTTCGTTCCCCAGTTCAGCATTGCCTATGACCAGCTGAGCGTGGATGAGAATGTGGAGAGCGCCGCCAGGCTCCGTTGCCGGTTCAATTCCGTGGACGATTTGGACGACAGCATTGACAATGCCCTGGAGGTAACGGGAATGGAGGGGATTACGGACCGGGATGTGAAAATTCTTTCCGGCGGCCAGAAAAGGCGACTGGCGCTGGCCATGGAACTGGTATCCAATCCCCGGCTGCTGATTTGCGATGAGGTGACGTCCGGACTGGATCCCAGGTCGGAACACGATATCGTGTTCCTCCTGCATGAAATCTCCCGTTCGGAAGGCCGCATCGTCATTTCCGTCACGCACAGCCTTTCCCATCTGGACAGGTATGATTCCATCCTGGTCATGCACCAGGGCTGCGTGGCTTACCACGGTTCGCCGAAAACCATGCTGCATTACTTCGGCGTTTCCTCGCTGGAGGAGATTTACCCGAAGCTCCAGGATCGTGAAGGCCCTTCCTGGAGCCGGTCCTGGAGCAAGCACCGGGATTCCTATTATTCCCGTCTGGAACAGGAAAGGGAAAAGAAAATTCTTTCCGGGGAACTGCCGGATCCGGATGCCGTCCGTCTTGCGGAGGCGGAGAAGGAGGGGGCCTCCGGAGAATCCGGAACGGAACGGGAAAAGGCCGTGGAGGAAAACATTCCGGAAGTTCCCGGATTTTTCACCCAGTTCTTTTGCCTGCTGGGGCGGCGCTGGCGCATCTTTTTCCGCGACCGTTCCCAGTTGGTTCTTCAATTGGTCATGGTGCTGCTGTTTCCCGTGCTGGTAGCCATGTTTACGGACAAGGGCTCCGGGCAAATCGTGGGGCTTTCCGCCACGCAGGATGTCCAGACTGTCCAGAAGGATATGGAAGCCCAGCAGCTGAACATGAAGACGGGATCCGCCGTCTCCGGCATCATCATGTTTGAGGTGATTCTGCTGGGGCTGATGGGGTCCAACAATGCCGCCCGCGAGGTGGCCGGCGAACGCGCCGTCATGGAAAAGGAAAAGTATGCGGGCATGAGGCCTTCCGCCTACCTGGCGAGCAAGCTGTCCTATCTGAGCGTCCTGGTGCTGGTGCAATCCGTCTGGATGTTTGCCTTTGTGGATTTTTTCTGGGACCGTGGCGGCGGCCTGACGCATCTGCTGTTCCTGATTTTGGCGAACGCCGCCATGACTTTTGTATGCCTGGGCATTTCCGCCCTGGCCCGGAGTGCGGACCAGGCTTCCCTGCTGAGCATTTATCTGGTGGGTTTCCAGCTTCCTCTCTCCGGAGCGGTGCTGGCGCTTCCGGAATATGTGGAGGATTTCATACGGCCCTTCATTTCCGCGTATTGGGCGTGGTCCGGCAGCATCTCCGCCCTGAAGGACGACGTATATCACGCCGTCAAGAATGTGCTGGATACGGACCTGACGCCCTCCCTGGTTTGTTATATTGTTCTGGGCGTGCATGTTGCGTGCGGCATTGCGGCCGCCTACGCGGGAATCCGCCGTTCGCGCTGGGAGCTTTAATTTAATGCGTGCATTTGCGGGAAGTCCGTTATATACTTCTTCCATCAAAAATTATGTCGAGACGGCGTGCAGCAAAAAAGAAAAATTCCTCATCATCCGCACTGGTTTTGACGGTCGGGGCGGCGGTTTTTGTGCTGGCCGTTATTGTGGGGATTGTCATGTTCCGAGCCGGGGAGAAGCCTCAGGCCGGGTCGGATATACCTCTGGATATTCTGGCGGCGAACGCCTCCCAGCTTTCCAATAACAACTATGCACTGGACGGAACGGTGATTGACCGTTTTCCGCGCGGCGAGTCCGAGCTTATTGCCTTCTTGTACAAAGACGCCTCCGGGCGTGAGTGCATCATTCCCGTCTGTGTTTCTGCTGAGGCCAGGAACGGACTGAACATCAACCGGGACCAGCAATACAGGATAGAGTTCCGGGTGGAAGACGTCAATCCGAAGGTGCGCGGCGTGTGCGTAGCTACATCCATTCAGCCTAAATAAACAATCTCCCTCGTCCTATGAAATGCTGTTTTTTGATGACTCTGGCCTGCGCGGTTCCTGCGCTGGGGCAGATGATGTACAACCCTCCTGCAGCCGGCGGTGCGCCTGCCGCGCCTCCTGCCTCCCCTCCCGCCGTTCAGCCGAATGCCTACCAGCCTTCCAGGCAGGGGGATGCCAAGTCCCTGTACGGCAATGAGCTGCCTTTCCTGAACCCTCAGGACGGCACGGTGACCATCAACGGAACGACGTTGAATATGGGCAGTTTCCGGGAGATTGAAGCGCGTTTCAACAAATACCTGAGCCAGCCGGAGGAGAGCACGGAAGATGCGAAGGAATATCAGAAAATTTTTGAAAAGCTCCACGAAACGCTCTCCATGCGCAAGGAAAAACTGGCGGCGGATAATGTGGTGCGGCAGGTAGTGGACCTGTTGACCGCCGCTTCCAGCAATCCGCTGGACGGAGGCGTTTCCGACGCTCTCTGCCAAGCCATTTACACCGCGTGGCAGGCCAGGAGCAATGGGAAAAACAAGGGGAAGATGCTTGAGGCGGTGGAGAGGGAAATCCGCAGCAACGCCCAGAAGATGAGCCTGATGGAAAGCGGCGTGACGGCGATTTCCGGTGCACCCTCCGGCCAGAAGGGCGGGAAAAAGGGGACTCCCTCCAATCATCCGGCGAAAAATAATCCCCGTTACAAATACCTGGAAAAGCGTGTGGTGGAGATGGAAGCCCGCAAGCTGAAGCTGGAGAGTGAACAGGTGCTGACGGTGACGGAAGCGAAAGTTGTTTTCCAGTCTACGCTGGTTCAATTGTTTGCCCAGCGGCGTTTTGACCATGTTTCCATAGGCTGCGGCGTTTACAGCCGCCTGTTCAATGACGGGGATACCAAGCTGCGGCTGGATAAAAATTCCGATGCCGCCAAGATGTTCAGCGGCACGCTGGGCGCTCCGCCCACCGTCGCTATTCTGGACAATCTTTCCCGGGAGCTGGCCCGTGACTCCGACCGGCACATGAAGGCCGTGAACAATCTGGTGGATTCCCGTCATTATGTGGATGCGCTGGAACGGCTGAACGAAGCCCTTCTGATCGGGGAATTCATGCCTGCCGTAAATACGTTTCCGTATGAGAAGAAGCAAAAGCTGTATGCCTTCAAGCGGGACGTGGAAAAGTTGTTCGAGCTGATGAACGGCAAAGATTATGAAGAAGCCCTTTCCCTGGTGGAGGCTCTTAAGAAGACTTCCAGGGATTTCAGCACGGGCCGTGCGGAATCCGCAATCAGCGCCGCCGTATTCGCCAGTGACGCCTATATTTCCCAGGGTCAGGAAGCCCTGGCCAGGGGTGACCGCGCCAAACTGGAGGAATGCCTGAAAAGCGCCATTGAAATCTGGCCGAAAAACCCCCGCCTTCTTCCGCTGCGGAACGCCATGATGGCCGCGGGTCAGCAATCCCATGCGCTGGAGGATTTCAAACGTTTCCACAAGAGTAAGAATTATCGCCGCATCTTTGACAACCAGCATGAATTTGCCGTTCTGGTGAAGGATGATCCGGAGCTCCAGAAGCAGTTTGTGGAAGATTTGGGCAAAATGGCCGTTATTGAGCGTGCCCTGGGCGCGGCGCGTCAGCGTGAAGCCATGCAGGACGTATACGGCGCCTGGGAGGAGCTTCAGCAGCTGCGTTCCAAAGACCAGGAGCTGTTCATCAATGACCAGGAGCTGAATGCCCGGTATCTGGACCTGACGACAAAGGCAAGCACGCTGGTGAATTTGCTGAATGATGCGGAAAAATGCAGGAATGAGGGAGAAGTGGGGTCCGCCCTGGGCAAGTACATGGAAGCTAAAAGGCTGTATCTGTATTCCCGGTTTGCCAAGGAGGGAATTGAGTCCCTGCTTGATGAAATTTTCCGTTGAACTGGACGGATAAATTCCGCCGCATGGCGTGCCTGTGGAGACGGAGTAATTGCTTTTCTTCCGGAACGGTGCCGTTATGCTACGGCTCATGAAGGCAGTATACCTGTGTTTGTGCATGCTGGCGGCGTTCTGTTTTCCGGCCGCGGCGCTTCCGGCGGATTGCAGCCAGGTGATTGTAGGTTCCGCGGACGGGTGGAATAGTTCCCATGTGCAGTTGAGCCTTTTGGAGAAAGGGCCGCGGGGCTGGGTGATGGTGAAAGGGCCGTTTCCGGCGCGTCTGGGAAAATCCGGTCTGGTCTGGGGCAGGGGCGTCAGCTTCCCTCCCGCCGGAGGGCCGGTGAAGAAGGAGGGGGACTTGCGTTCTCCCGCAGGAATTTTTGAACTGGGGGGCGTATATGGAACTGTTCCCGCGCCGCAGAAAAAGCGTTCCATGCCGTACCGCCGCATCACGCCGCGGGACATGTGGGTGGATGACCCTGCCTCTCCCCTGTATAACCAGCACTTTGTGCTGAAGCATGATCCCGTCACGCCTTGGGAGTTCAAGCAGCAGATGAAGCTGAATGATTACGCCCACAGTCTGAAACTGTTTATCCGGCATAATGCCGCAGACGGACGGCAGAAACCCGTGCCGGGTGCGGGTTCCTCCATTTTTTTCCATATCTGGCGCCGGGACGGAGGAGCCCCTACGGCCGGATGCACCGCAATGAGCGAGGAAAATTTGAGGGCCATGATTGCATGGCTGGATCCTTCCAGACATCCCCTTTATATTCTGCTCCCCGCCAGGGAATATTTGCGCCTGCGCAGAGCCTGGGGGCTGCCGTGATATTTTCAGAATCCGCCTTTGCAGGCACGCCTGTTCCGCCGCCCCGGGACGGACAGGGGTGTGGTTGAAACACTACGGATGGAAGGGCTGGTGGATGGTGCGGCTCCCGTGCCGTGCTGCACGTTCGTTGCTGCCTGGAGTTCCCTTTCCCGTAAATGCAGGAAGCCGGCCTTTCTTCAAAGGCCGGCTTCCGCATGGTAAAATGGTTATTGTTCCTGGGACTGGGGAGCGGGAGCTTCCGGCTGGAGCAGGGGAGTGGAGGTTTCCTTCACTTCCGCCATGGAACCCTGTTCTTCCCTGGGTGCGCGGTCTTCGCGGGGCTGACGGGGTTGTTCCTGGCGTTCATTGGCTCCGCTGACCAGCAGATTGCGGCCCATGAAAGGCTGGTTGTGGAGAATGTCCACGGAACGGATGGCGGCTTCCATCTTCTTCATTTCCCCAAAAGCATACCCCTTGGACTTGTGGGTGCGGGGGTTGTAAATGATTTCCACGGAATTGACTTCCCCGATGCCCTTGAACACGTCCTCCAGATCGCTTTCCGTAGCTTCATAGGAAAGATTGCCCACATAAAGCCGGCGGTTGGAGACGGGCTGTTTGGGTGCGGAAACGCGATCCTGCCTGTTGCGGGCTACGCGGGTGTTGGTTTTGGCGGCGGCTTTATCCCTGGCCGCATACTTGTTATTCTTGGACGGACGAATGCCGAAGAGGCCCAGGAAACGCTGCCACAAGGAGAGTTTGGCGGGCGCTTCTTTTCTGTACTTGGGACGGTAACCGCTGGAATCGCGGCGGTCATTGCCATAGGAGCGTCCGCCTTTGTTGTAGCGGCGGCGAGCTCCCTGGCCCTGTCTTCCCTGTGTGTTGTGTTGTGACATACTTATATGCTAAGTTGGTGATTATGTTGGTGTCATGCCGGATTTATCGCTGTGTGCAGTAAATTCCATCCGGAGGATCGCCGGGACGTTCCGCTGCCATGAGAAAAGCCAGGAGTAAGGGGGCCCCATGCCCCGATCAACGGTCCATGCATGGTCTGATAGGGGGGCGATCAGGCTAGGCGCGTGACCAGTCCGGTCGATTGACGCGTATACCAATGCACAGGGAGCCGGATTCTTGCAAGCCGGTATCTCGTCATTTTAGGCTTTCTGCTCGCCCGGAGGCGGGAAGGCTGTCCGGGAGGCAGGCTTCCGTGCCGGGCATGGCTCAGAGTGAGCAAACAATTTGACAAAAAGACAAGGACGGAGCATTTTAAATGCCGGCTAATCTACATATTCTCTCGATGCTGATTCAAAATGCAGACCGTACTACCTACGGGATTAATAAGATTGTTGTTTTCGTCCTTGCATTCGTCGTCTTCTTCGTTGTCGGATTTGTGTCCTGGCAATGGGATGGGGTCGCTCCGGAACCGTGGCGTCTGCGGACGCTGGTGCTGACGCCGCTGACGATGTCTCTGCTGCTGTATGTGTGCTGTGACCAGTTCGGCGTTTACTACCGCTGCCAGACGCTCTGGGAAAGCATCCGGCGGTTTGTGGTGGCATATGCCTGTTTTGTGGTGTTAAGCGTGATGATATGGAAGTTCTTTGTTCCCTTCTCCGCGGATGTCGGTGTCCAGACCCTGGCGTATTTGCTTACCTTCCTGGGTTCCCTCTGGCTGCGTATCAGCTGGTTCCGGGCGGAAAAAAGGCTGGTGGAGGAAGCCCCTACGCTGGTGGTGGGAACTCCGGATCATGTGAAAGAATTCCGCAGGACGCTGGAGAACAATCATGTGGACTTCAGGAATGGGCTGCTGGTCATGGCGCCTGAAGAGGTGGACAGTGCGGTAGTCAGGAATTTGTTGATTAAGAATTGCGTCAGCAAGGTGGTGTTTCTGCCGGAGGAGGTGGATTCTTCCGTGGCGCGGTGCCTGGTGGAACTGTGCGGCAAGATGGGAGTCGATTTTTACGCGAGCATGGTGGTAAGCATGCCCGCTGTGCATAAAACCTATTTCGGCGTGATTGGAGGAACAAGAATGCTGGTGTACAAATCCACCCCCATTCCCTATACCACCTCCTGGCAGTTGAAGAAAATGCTGGACTGGACGGGAGCGCTGGCGCTTCTGGTGGGAACGTCACCCCTGTGGGTGCTGGCGGCTGTGGGAATCAAGCTGTCGGATCGTGGCCCGGTCTTTTACCGCCAGAAACGTTCCGGGCTGTATGGTCGGGAGTTTGGCATGTGGAAGTTCCGCACCATGTACCGGGACGCGGATAAGAGGCTGGATGAAGTGAAAGCCAAGTACGGCAATGACATGGACGGCCCCATCTTTAAGCTGGAGCACGACCCTCGCATCTTCTCCTTTGGGCGCTTCCTGCGCAAATTCAGCATCGACGAGCTTCCCCAGCTCATTAATGTGCTGAAGGGGGAAATGAGCCTGGTTGGCCCGCGCCCGCTGCCCGTTTATGAGACGGAAGCCTTTACCAGCGACGCCCACCGCCGCAGGTTGAGCGTGCTGCCCGGTGTGACGGGGTACTGGCAGATTGCCGGACGCAGCAACATCCGGGAATTTGAAAAGCTGGTGGAATTGGATATGAAGTATATTGACAACTGGTCCCTGTGGCTGGATATCAAACTGCTTCTGAAAACCGTCCCGGCAGTGCTTTTCGCCCGTGGGGCAAAGTAGCTTCCAGGTCTCCCTGGATTGCAGGCCGTCAGCCGTTATTGCCGGGAATTTGGAATCTGGCTGGGGTTCTCTGTCCGGTGGAACAGGCCCGTTTTAAGAATACTGCAATTCGGGAGGGGGATGAAATTGGTGTATTTTGTGGAAAATGAAGAAAATTATTGCCGGGCAGAGACTTTAATCTTGAGGTGCGGAAAGGGATGGGGCAGAATCAATCTATTATGGATTTAGTTCAGCGAGAAATCTCTAAAGAAACGGTGACTCCGTATTTCATCGAGTATTTCGGTCAGGCGCCTACTCATGTGGCAGCGGCACCGGGACGTGTGAACCTTATTGGTGAGCACACGGATTATAATAACGGTTTTGTGATGCCTATGGCGCTTGATAACCATTGTGTTGTGGCTGTGGCTCCCTCCCCCGTGGGCAAACACCGCTTTTGCGGTTCCCTGGGTGACCAGATCCATGAAATTGCGGTGGAAGATGCCTTGGTTCCCGGCGAACCGTTCTGGTCCAATTATGTCCGCGGCGTTTTGGCCAACCTGCACAGGCGCGGCATAGAAATCGGGCCTGTGGATATGCTGATTGACAGCAATGTGCCCCGCGGCGGCGGCCTCTCCTCCAGTGCCGCTCTTGAAGTTGCCGTCTGTACGGCGCTCGCCGCTTTTGCCGGCGTTGAAATAGATCCCAAGGAAGTAGCCCTGATCGGGCAGGCCGTGGAACATGAATTCGTGAACGTTCCCTGCGGCATCATGGACCAGTTTATTTCTGCCAACGGCAAGAAGGGCATGGCTCTCAAGCTGGATTGCGCCACGCTGGAATATGAGCTGGTTCCGATGAACAATGAGTCCGTCTCCGTGCTGGTTCTGGACAGCGCTGTGAAGCATTCCCTGGCGGACGGAGCTTATGGACAGCGCCGCAAGCAGTGTGAGGAAGCTTCTTCCATCATGGGCGTGCCCTCCCTGCGGGAAGCTACGCTGGAGCTGTTGGAATCCTTCAGGGAACAGCTTGGCGATGTGCGCTATCGCCGCGCCCGCCACGTCATTGGAGAAAATGCGCGCGTGAACGCTTTTGCGAATGCCCTTGCCCGCGGCGATTGGGATGAGGCCGGTGTAGCCATGCGCGGCAGCCATGCTTCCCTGCGTGACGACTATGAAGTTTCCTGTGCTGAGGTGGATACCCTTGTTTCCCTTTGTGACCGCATTCCCTCCGCATCCTCCATTTACGGCGCGCGCATGACGGGCGGCGGGTTTGGCGGATGCATTGTGGCCCTGGTGAAGACGGAGGACGTGGAAAAGGTGGCCCAGGAGCTTCTGGACAGCTACTGCCAGGAAACGGGCATTGAAACTACGTATCTTGTAACCCGTGCCGGAGAAGGCGCCCGTATTCTGTACCAAGCTTAATCCATACTGATGATGAAAACACTAGCAACTATATTCGGGGCGCTCGCCCTGATGACGTGGGGCGCATCCGCCCAGGAGGGGCCCGTGCCTGCAACGGCAGCTGGTGAGCCGCCCGCCCCGGCAGGGCTCCATGACGATGACCGGCTTGTTGAACTTCCGGCAGACCTCATAGCACTTGCGGCTCTGGACGGAGGGATCGTCATAGTCAACATAATTGAACTGGATCTGCACGACTTCGATCGCGGGATACTCCGTCAGGATCTGCTCAAGCAGCTCGGGGCGGCCATGAAACGAAATGCCGACGTGGCGGACCTTGCCCTCTTCCTTCAGAGCAAACGCCGTCTCATAGGCGCGGCAGGCCTTGAAATGGCCATAGTTCTCCGAGCACTGCGAATGCATGAGGTAGAAATCAAAATTATCGACGCCGCAGGCCTCGAGCTGGCTCTCGAACACCGGGCGGATGTCCGCCTCGGTCTTGAAAAAGTTCTCCGTCAGCTTGTCCGTCAGGATGTAGCGGTCGCGCAGATAACGGCTCGTCAGGCAGGTCTTGAGCGCCTTTTCGCTCTTGCCCTGCAGATAGCCGTGCGCCGTGTCAAAATAGTTGAAGCCTGCGTCCAGAAATGCGTCTACCATGCGGTTCGTTTCCGCGATATCGACCTCGCCGTCCTGCATCGGAAGGCGCATAAAGCCAAAGCCGAAGTTCTTTTTGATCCGTTCCATGTCCGGTTCTCCTTTCGTATCATATTTTTTATATTGGACCACAGAGGGCCTGCAGTCACTTCGTTTTTTGACCCTTTTCCATTAATAAAGGGATAACCTGCGTTGAGTTTATGATACCATACTTTTTTATGGATTGCAATTCGCGAAACAATTCTTCCCGTGCGCCGTCTTGATGGATACACGGGGTCAGTGCAAGAGCCTGACCGCATCAAAACAAAAAAGGAGACCATTCCCATGAAAAACATGAAAAAGACGTTTCTGCTTCTCGCAGTGGCCTGCATCCTCAGCCTGCTTGCAGCCTGCAGCAGCAAGCCCACCCCGACGGAACCGGCGCCG
>OGPK01002459.1_pt1 | contig 11980 bp, 6 predicted proteins | sample 1552921 | NCBI WGS metagenome assembly OGPK01 (sample SAMEA2580264, study PRJEB22360) | human gut metagenome | biome: human gut; feature: human-associated habitat; material: faeces | place: Denmark | collected 2008/2010 | reverse complement strand
ATATGGATTTGGGTCATTACTGTTCCTCCTTATTGGATTCGATTGTTTCGGGGGCCACGTCCGGGCGAAGCTCGTCCGGCAGCGATGGCTTGGGATGACGTTTCAAAAACTCGGGTTCCGTCACTTCGCAGAACGATTGCAGCCAATGGAACAGGCCACGCACATAGGCCACGATCTTGAAATACTTGCGTTGCACCTCCTCCAAATGCTGGATTTGGGTCTCCTGAAAAGCGACCTGCTCACGCAACGGGTCGATGATGCTTTCCGTGAGAATCTTCACGGCCTTGTCGGCCGCGTCGGCGGTGATGCCGTCGATATCGGCCTCGGTTTTCCTGCTGTTCGACCACGCGCCGACCAGTCCGCCGATGCCGCCACCGCCGAGGAGTGCGAGAATCAACGCGCTCCAAAACTCGGCGCTTGAAAACAGGTCATGAAAAGGGGACATTCAGTGTCCTTTCGAATATGGGAAAGCCCCACACGATATGGTGTGAGGCTAAGTCAACTGACTATCGTCAGGCGTTACGTATTATGCTTACAACAAACGGCAAGGCGGGACACGTCCACTTCACGCCATACGCAACCGCGCATAACGCGAAACACCTTCAACCCCTAACGATGCGTCACGCCAACGCAGACTATTACCAGACGAATCATTGCCGACAATGGAAACCGTGCCCCAATGAAACGTCGTGAGCTTCACCGTGTACGAGCCGTAAGGCAACCGCACAGAACCGGAAGCAACCCACCTCAACGTGCCGCCGTTCTTCTGCGGCGACGTGGAACACCAATACGCTTTACGCTCACCGTTCGCGTCCAAGAAGTCGAACGCCATACTGTATTCGCCGGTACCGCTGATCGCGGCCGCAACCTCGCACAGGATAAGCCCCCCGCAAGTAACAGTCGCAGTCTTCTCAAGATAACCACTCTCAGGCTCAGTCCCAGGGGTACCACTCCACGTGCTCGACCACTCAAACAAGGGGGAGCATCCGCACCCCGGACGCGCAAGGATGCCGGTGACGATGGCGACTTTCGCGTAGGTTTCCACCACGCACCTGTCACCGGCTCGGGCTCCCACACAATCCGTGGTCATCTGCAATCCCATGAGCGTGCCGCCGCTCATATCCACGTCAGCGGTCCAATACCCTCCTGTGTCGTACACCGTGTTGATGGTGCCGATGCGCGTGATGGTGGCTTCCGCCCCCACTTGGGAGGGCATGATTTCGGCCAGACGATTGCCGGCCCTTATCAGGTTCGACTGCATTTATGCCTTCACTGTTGTTGGTTCGCTTGGACGCTGGAAGGTACGGGCCTCGCATTCGATGGGAATACCGGCCTCCAAAGTGATATTCTGCGCGCGTATCGCAAACCTGCCGGAAACCGAGCCGGTCGGATACTCCAAGTCCACCACGTCGGTCAGATTCAAAGGAGCGTACACGTGCGTGAGCGTGACCCTGTGAATCACGGATTGTTCGGTGCGTAGCAGTTCCAACGCCTTGTCCGAGGCGAGTTTCCTGCCTTGCTCGTCGGTAGTCACCTCGTCGGGGATGCTGGAATACTCGTAGGCGTGAGCCACCCTGCGGCCACGGCTGACAGTGCTGAACTCCGAAGCCGGGTCATCGTCAATCGCGGTCGAAACGTATTCCTTGTCCGTGTTGTAGTAGGTGACCTTCACCACGTTCGCCACCTCACGCAGGTCGCGTTCGTCGGTCATGGTGGTGAGGAACGTGGCGTTCGCACCCTCCTGAAACGTCCATTTCGGCTGGCGTTTGCCCGGCTCCACATACTTCTCCAATATGACGCGCCCGTACTCGTCGGTTCTCGCACTGGAGTATCCGGCCAAATCCAAGAGATCGTTCACCGCGTCAAGCTTGGTGCTGCCCTTGTCCTTGTCCTTATCGGACCTCAAACCGAACGTCCAATTATCCTTCAGCGTGTAATTGCCGGGATTGTAGGCCGCGACCTGAAGCCCGCATCCCTTGAGGATGTCGGCGGCGGCGGTCACGGCCTTCTTGCCCTTGCCTATCGTTATCGGCGACTCGAACATGTCGTCATCGACTTCTTGCAGCAGCCCGTACAAATCCAGTTGGCTGGAAGATTCCTTGCCGTTCACGCTGCGCTTGGGGATGTTGGGAAGGAACGTGCCCAACGGCACACTTGCCGTGGAACCGTCATGCCACGTGCAGTCGGCCCATATCCGTAGCCGGTCGGTGCCCAGGTCGGTCGCCCCCTCCACGGTCAGGGAACCGGATTCGCAGATATTGGTGTCCTGGTTGCGTTCGATGCTGCCCCCGGATATCACCCAATCCAACCGTCCGGTCTCCAAACCCGTGTTCCTGTTGACTCGCATCACACGGTAGGCGACCTTGAAAGGCTTGCTCCAATCACTCATAGGACGGGCTCCTCCCATGTCAATTGGGTCAGGTCGGCGGAATAGCTGATGTTCTTCTTGTCCGCGATGTCAACGCTCACGGACTGTTCCGCCTTCACGTAGACACGCAGGCCGGAAGGCTCCCGATACCATGCGTAAGGGTATCCGTCAGCCAACGAGAGTATCCGCAGCCACAACGCTTGGTCCCACTCCCATACGCCGGTGACGCTCACCGTGGAATCCAACTGGTCCAATTCGTAGCTGGAAGGCAGAGCATTCGCCCCGTCGCCCCGCGCGAAATGAAACTCGCTGGTCGAATGGGAACGCTTATGAGACACCGTGTTGTTATAGCCGAGCAATAACGTCTGACCCGCATCCGTGCCGAAGTTCAACACTCCGAACCCGGATTCGATGCGCGCGTCCACCATGCGTGCGATGGTCGTGCCCATAGCCGAATACGCGACCACCCTGTAATGGAAGTCGGTGTTCAACGGGGGAATGGGGTCCACGGCCAACTGCTGGTCCAACAGGTTCGAGGCGATAAGCACCTCCGAACCGTCAGGCATGACACGGATGACGGATGCGCTGACCGTCTCCGACTGGCCTTCCTCCGGCACGCCGAACGACACGATGACCAACGCCGCGTAATCATTGTTCGACTCTATCGCGGCCATCGGCTCGGCCGGGGCCGGCCAGTCCACGTCCCTCACGACGCTCGTGCTGGATTCCAAGCCGGAACCGCCGCGCACCACGAGCGTGATGGTCAACGTCGAATTGTTGTTCGGCAGATACTGGCTTGCGCCGATGCTCAGGCTTCGCGTGGAACCGTCCATCGTCTTCCGGTATTTCTCCACGCCGTCCGACTGGATGATGAGCGTCTGCGAGCTGACGCCCGTATCGTCCGCCACGGTCCACGCCACGGTGAACGGTGTCGCCGTAATGGTGCCGGAAGGCTTGTTGATGCTGATGTTCGGATATTTCGCGACCGTGAAGGTCACGTAGTTCGACCATGCGCCCCAGTCGGCGTGGATGCCCTTGGTGCGCACGCGAATCCTATACGAGCCGCAGCTTTTGGGCGTGCGCTGATAACTGGTGTTCGTGGTCTGCTCTTCGATGACCGTAACGTCCGAGGGGTCGGTGACCTCCACCTGCGCGGCGGATTGGGCGGAACCGTCAGGATGATTCGGTTTCCAAGCGACCGTCATCGGCTGATTGACAACATACGCGCCGTTCTGCGTCGGGTTCAGAATCGTCGGCGCGGAAGGGGCCACGGCCGTCTGGATAGTGTTGCTGTACGTCCAGTCGGAGAAGAGCGTGGTCTTGGAGTTGTCATCGCCGTAGACAGGTCTTCCCACTAACGCCGCGTACTGGACTTGGCCCGCAGGAGCTGCGGTGTCGGTCCACGTGACGTTCTGGATTCCGTTTATGTCGGGAAGCCAGCCTTCGGCCGTCGCACCGGGGGTGCCTCCGGTTATGTCGGCCCATTCGCCGCCGTTCACCCTGCGCCGCAGTCTGATGCCATACACATACGATTTCGACGCATCCACGGTCACGCGCACGGACTGTTCGGACAGTTTCACCGCGTTCACCGCCACGGGGGCGGCCGGCGTCGTGTAGATGTAGCCCGAGTACACATGGTCGGACACTCCGCCAGGGTTCTGGGCCGCGACACGGAACTGGTATCGGGCGTTCGCCTTCAACCCCGTGTACGAATAGTTCAAGGCGTCCCAGTTCAACGCCTTGACCAGACCCCACGCGCCTTGTGTGCCGCCGTTCAAGCCGACGCACTGGTCTGCGTAGATCTGCTTCCAATATTTTCGCGCCGCATTATCATAGTTCGACTGCCATGCGGCCTTCACGCTTGAATCATTGACCCGCGTCCATGATACGTTCTTCGGCGGGTTCGGTTTCATATACGTGATGCCGGGAACCGTGAGGTTCACATGCGCTTCCGACCGTCCCGGCAAACCATATGGGATGTTCAGGAACGCGCGGCAGGAGAACGTCTGCGCGGACTCCTGCTTCGTGACGGTCACTTGCTGGGTGTGTAAATCCACGTCGCCGTTGAAGGACCGGTAGCCGAAGTTCACCGTGTTCGTGCTCGTGCTCACGCCATTGACCCAAGCGCCACCGGACACGGCATCGGACGCCACCCAGCGCGACGGGTCGGTGCGACGGTAGATGATGTGCACGCCTATGACGGCCTGTGTCGCGTTCTGCGAGACGATATCGGCTTGTACGCAGCAACGCCGCCGATGATATTGCCGGCACCTTCAACCATGACAAACCTTTCTTGACGATGTTAGGAAACAGGAGGAAACCGTTGCAAGCTGAAACAAACTGGCTTGCAACGGTTCTCTGACGGTCAGCGCGGACGCATGTTGCGTTTCCGGGTGGCGGAAGCGACAAGGGTTTCCACCGCGTCGGCTATCCTCCGGTCGGAGGACTCCACGCCGTTGATAGTCACCGTGTTGTTCGTCGTGTTCCCCGTATTCGCGGGAAGTTCGACCTTTATCACCGGGTTGACTTCGACATTCCACGAGCCGTTCGCCGTGGATACGCGGCCACTGGTCGCATACGCCTGAGACTTCCTGCGAGCGTTCAACGCGAACGCGGACGGTTGCATGGCTTTCTCCACACTGCCGACCGCGTTCAACGTGTTCAGGAAACTCCTGCCATACAAGGCGTCAATCTTCTTGACGGCTGCGGCACGAAGCACCATCTCACCATTGGACAGCATCGCCGGAATCGAATCGGAAGTGGAAGTACCGGGACCATAGATACGACCACCGGTAGCGGCGGAGACCTTGCCATCACTGCTGTGACGAGTGACAATATCCACATAATTGGTGGCAAGAACAGTGCCGGACTGCCGACGCCAATACTGGAACGTTGTTTTCACCGGATCATCGTCGCCCTGTACACGACCCCATGCTGTGGCGAGAGTCATGTTGTTGTACCATGCGGTGTCACGGAACGCCTTGCGTGCATCCTCGTTCTCACCTTGAACGCGACCCCAAGGCCGTGAAATGGTCACACCGTCATACGCTGCCGTGTCCTTGAACGCTTGACGAGCCTGCTCATTCTCTCCAAGAACACGACCCCACGGGCGGGCGATGGTCAACCCGTCATAGAATCTGACCTCTTGGAACTTCTCGTTGGCGTCCGTATTGTCGCCATCCACATACGCTTTCGCGCGTGCGATAGGCTGGCCGTCAAGAGACTGATAAGTAGCGAGCTTGACCTGAGCGTCATCATCGTTGGCGTCGATGTTGAAGCTGACGCCCTTGGCGGCGGGAACCTTATTCTTCTCCACGTCCTTTATCTTGCCGGAAGCGTGGTCGATACAGTCGAGAATCCACTGTATCTGCTCGTCGGTCAGGTTCAGATAGCCGAGCTCGTCCCTGACCTTCTGCATGCGCTCCTCAGCGTTGCCCTCACCTGAGAACAGCCACTTGTAGGCTTTCTTGGACATGCCGAGAGCAAGAAGATTCTCCTTGACCTCGCCTGTCTCCCAGCGAGCATTGCCCTTCGCGTTCAACAGCAATGTGAGGTCCCTCTCGGACAAGTCGCCTTTCATCAGCTGCTCAACAAGACTGAGAACACCGTCCAACGTGGTGACCACTCCAGCTTCACGTAGCCGGATAACGATCTCTTTCTCACCATCGGTCAGACCGGATATGCCCTGCACGAGCTTATCCACCGCATCTTGGGCGATTTCCGAATGAGCGGTGATCGTGGTACCCACATCAGAGGGAATCAGACCAAGCGAATCAGCGTACCTTTCAGCAGCTTCCTCACTCATGCCAGCGGCCTGAGCCTGCTGCACGATGGCCTCACGCGCCTCATAAATGGAGTTTGCGGCCTTCTGCGTGTACTCCTCCACCTGACCGTTCTTCTCACCATAGGAGAGAAGCTGATGGGCGGACAGCAACGCGGTAGCGGCCACATCCTTCATCGCCTTGTCGGTGCGCACATAGGCGGCGTTGTTGGCGTCAGCCAGTTCGCCGTTTTCCTTGAACGCCTGACCGTTCGCCTTGACCGTCGTGGCGAGCGAGCTGAGCTTGTCGGACAGCGCGGAGGAGGAATCGGAGATCTGTTCGAGGGAACGCAGATATTTCATCTGCTCCTTGACGGATTTCTCCAAGCCTTCCTTGTGCTGCTTCTTCAACGCCTGCAACAGCGTGTCGGCGGCGATGGCGGCATCGGTCTGCTTCTCGACCATCATGCCGTACTGGTCGCTGGCCTTGTATGTCTCCTTGCTTTGCGCCTCCAACTGTTTGACGAGCTTCTTGTAGCCGGCCTCGTTGCCGCTGACCGCATCGGTCAGCGTACTGGTATTGATGCCCAGACGTTTGGCCGCGTCGGCTGCGGACGTGTAGCCGCCGCTGACCTTGACGAGCCATTCAGTGACCGCGCCGCCACCGTCCTTGCCGAACAGGAGCGACGGGTCATCCCACTGTTTCGTGGTCTCCGACTTGAAATCGTTGAACGCGTCCGACGCCTCCTTGGCGTTGGACTTGATGCCCTTCATGCCGTCGATGACCTTGTCCATCGCCTGCTTGGATGCTTCCGCCTTCGTCGTGTAGTCGGATATCGCATTGCCGATGACGGCGATGCCCGCGCTGATTCCCAGACCGGCAACCGTCGTCCAGCCGCCGAACGCATCCCACAGGTTCTTCACGCCGGTCTTCAACGAACCGAACCTGCCGGACTGCTGTTCGGCCTGCTCCCCGGCCGAACGGATGGAGGCGATGGCCTGACCGTTCGCACCGACCAAGCCGCCCATGTCCTTGGAAGTCTCCTTGGCAGCGTTCCCCGGAAGGAGCAGCTTCTTCGAGTTAGCTTCCGCCGCCATGCCGAGGGAATTGACCTCGCTGATGGCACCGGACAGAATACCCGCATAATTGCCGGAACGCAACTGGTTCATCGCCTTAATCAGGGTGCCCATTTTCACGGACGCCTGTTCGGCGCTCAAACCCAGTTCGCTGAGCATCTTCTGGTATCGCATCGTGGACTGGATGTTCTGCAACATGCCGGTCTTCAACGACTCGAACGCCGTCTTGCCCGCACGACCGAACGTGGCCCACAATGTGATGATGCTTTTCACCGGCCCCGGCAACGAGTCGAACGCTTGGGCCACGCCGGTGGCACCCTTGGCGATGGTGCTGATAAGCGGGCTCACGGTACGCAAAGCGGACGCGAACGTGCCGCCGAACGTGCGCGACAACTGGCCCACCATGCTCGCCAAATCGGAGAACATGGGGCCCGCGTCACCCACCGCGTCAAACACCTGGCTGAACCCGTCGCGGACACCGGAACTGAAATCGCGGATTCCACCACCGGACTGCTGCAACACGCGACTCAACCCAGTGATGCCCTCGCCTACGATCTGGCCCGCGTCACCGAACACCGCGCGAGTGGTGTCCTTCAACGAGTACGCGGCGTCGCCAATATCCTTGAAAGCGTTGCGCATCTTGTCCTGCGCGTCCTGCGCACCAGCGCTCCAAGCCTCCAAAGTCTCTTGGAACTTGATGGTGTGAACGGCCTTGTTGGCTTTCTCCAAAGCCTCGGAAAAACCTTGGATACCGTTCTCGGTCTTCGCCAGAGTACCCAACGTGCCCTCAAACACGCCTATCAGGTCGAACACGGACGATTTCAGATAGCCGCCCTGTTCGATGGCCTTTTCCATCGCCTTAGAGACTTGACCGGTACGTTCGGCGGTATCCACCCAGTTCGCCCACTTCTCGGCCACGTCGGAAATGTAGGAGGCCATGCGGGGCAGATACTGGCTGGACTGGTCGCCCAAGCCGAGGAACGCGCGGGCCAGTGACTGCAAGCCCGGGTTCAGTTCGGACACCGCGAGACGAGTGTTCTCGAAGATACGCGGTAGTTGGTCGGCTTCGTTCGACTGGCGCACCACGTCGATAAGCCCGTTGAGCACCTTGCCTTCCTCGACGGCGATACCGTTCAAACCCTTGGACAGTGAGGGGGCCACGTCGTTGGCGAGACGGTACAGGTTATCCCCGTACTCGTTCCAAGCGTTGTCGCCCAACTCCTTGTTCAGGTTCGCCAGCGAGGTCTTGGTGACATCGAACTTTTCCTTCAAATCACCGAACACCCGGTAGCCCACGTAGCCTGCGGACGCCAGACCAGCCAACGCGGCGGGAGCGGCCAACGCGGCCTTGCTCATGGACACGAGGCTGACGCCGACACCGCCCGCAGTGCGTCCCAGGTTCAGGAGTCCGGCACCCAACGCGGTGACGCCGGCACCGAGAATCGACCACTTGGGAACCACCTTGTCGAGCTTGTCGAACAGGTTCACAAGACTGTCGAACTGGTTCTGCACGCCCTTCAAGCCGGTCGCACCACTGGTCATGCCGGAGAAAATCTTGCCAAGGTCTGTGCCCTTGAAATTAGCGAAGATGTCGATGGTGCGGGGGCGGGTGAAGTAGGCGAGATGGGCTCGGGCCAACGCGGTCTCCAAGTCCAAATCCATCTTCAGCTCGTCGTTCTTGTCCTCGAATTTCTTCAGCTTCTCCTCGGCGCGATGCATTTGCAGGTCGAGGTCGGCTTCAAGCTCCCAACGACGTTCGGGATTGGCTTTGATCTTGGCGGCGGTCTCACGCATCGACGCGATGATTCGTTCCTGATCGACCTGCCAGTCCACGGGAATGTCGAGGCGCGTATGACGCAGCTTCTCCAACCGGGCTTCGAGCTTGTCGGCGTTGTCCTCCCACACCTTGACGCGGACGTTGACCTCATGCTCCCGGTCGAGTTTGGCGCGCAGCTTCTCCGCGTCATACATCAGTTCCGCGTATTTTTTGTCCCATTGGGTCTTATCCAATGTGGCTTTGGCGGTGATCGGCTTGCGGGATGCGAAGTCGCGCAGCTTCTTCAGCTGGTCGAAGGTATTGTTGAGCTCCTTGCCGAGGTTCTTGTCGATGCCCATGGGCTTGAACTTCTGGAACGCGGCGGAAAGCGCGTTGATCTGGGTCTCCTGCTCGTCGAACAGGCTGGTCAGTTCGCGGGCGGTCTTGCGCTGCTTGTCCATCGTGCGGCGCGAATCGTTCTGTACCGCGTTGAGGCGTTTGACGCTGGTTCCCGTGTCTTCGAACACCTCGGCCAACGCCTTCTGGCCGGCCGTGAGCTTCGACAGCTGCTGGAGCTGCCTGCGGTTCAGCTTCTCGGACTTCTCCTCAAGGTCGAGAATCTTGTTCAGACCGGAGAACAGCCGGTCGTTCTCACGGTTGAAGTCATTGAGCCGCGCCTTGCGCATGAGCTCGGCGTCCGAATACTTGGAGATGGCGTCGGTCGCCTTCTCCCACTTCTTGGTGTTGGAGTCGATAAGACGCTGCTGTGCCGCTACCTTGTTGTCGAAATCAGCGGAGAAGAGCTTGTCCTGCGCCTTCTTGTTCTCCGCTATCTCCTTGCCTACCGCCTTCAGGTCGGCTTTCAGGCCCTTGAGCTGTTCGCGCAGCTCGGGGATGCGACTGTTCTTGTACCAGTTCGCGGTGTCGATGTTCCCGGCCTCGCGCAGCTCCTTCATCTTCTTGATGGACCAGTCAAGGGTCTTACTGACATCGGCTTGGCTGCGGGTCAACTGCTCCTGACGTTTGCGCCCGTTCTCGATGGCCTCCGCGTACATGTCGTAGGCGGCGTGCTCGTCCTTGATGAGCATGGTCTGCCTGCGGGACGCGGCCGTGGCCTCCTTGTCGTAGAGGGCGCGTGCCGAACGCATGCGGGAGAGACTGTCCTGAAGACTGTCGGCCACGGATTTCTGCGACTTCTTGACGAACGCCTCCGTCTGGCCGGCGGTCCGCTTGATCTGGTTGGAAAGCCGGTGAATCTTCTCATTGAACGACGTATCGTCCAAGTCGAACCTGCTGGTGACCGGCTTCTTCTCCCACTGCTTCCGCTGGGCCTGCATGGCCTTGTCGATGGCACGCAAGCCGGACGGGTCGCCGTCGATCTTCACCACGTTGGTGAGGGTCTTGCCGTCAAGGTCGCGCATCTGCTCCTTGGCGCGTGCGACGCCCTTCGTGTTCACATCAACGGTGACCTCGGGGTGACGAGAATGCAGTTCCGCGTTGAGAATCTTCCAGAAATTATCGGTGTCCGGGCGAATATCGACGCCGACCGCGCCAGCGGAATACAAGGCCATGAGAAAACCTCCGGGAGGATAAACGAAAACCCCTCGTGGAATGCGAGGGGTTTTCTGCTAGAAACTGTTGCCGCCGAACACGGCACCCAACATGCCCGTGATCTGGGCGAACGACTTGCCCGCCGTGGAGAACGATTTCGGCCCGACCGAATCGGGCTTGACCACGGTGCCGGGCGGATAGACGGGCTGCGGCTTCGACTTCTTGTCGCCCATCATGCGGGCGATCATCACGCGAATCATCTCAAGCTGGTTCGTCATGCTGAGCATCAGCATCTGCGACTGCCCGTAGGTGAGGTAGGAAAGACGCGGCATGCTTTTCGCGTCTTCCCGTGGGAGCGGATGGTGTTCGGCCATCCACGCGCGGTACAGGCTCCCGTCAACGCCCTCCAAACCGTCCAGCAGGTCGCACAGCCATGACGGCTCCATGCGGCCCATACTGGCGGGGAGGTTGATGTTGTAGAAGCGTTGGAAGTCGGCCGAGACCGCTACTCTGCATTCTCCAAGCGCGTCTTGGAGGCGCTTGATTTTCCCAGTGCCACCGAATAGAACGTGGTCAGGGACACCAGCAGCACGTACAGGTTCTCCAAGGTGCGGCCACGGGTGAACTCGTCCCACTGCTTCTCGTCGGCCGCGATTTCGCGGTAGAACATGTCCGCGTACTGCACGATCTCGGCCATGAGGATGACGGCTTCGGACTCGTCGTACTTCGGCTTCTTCTTCGGCTTGTCGGCCTCATCGTCGCCGAATAAGCCCATGTCGCCCAGTTTCCCGTTGCGTTCGGAGATGCGCTGCCATGTCACCGAGAACTCGGCGGACTGGGCCACGTTCAGCTCCTGCGGCTTCGCCATGTCGGGCAGTCCCGCGAACAGCGGCTGCTCCTTGAGCTCGTCCCATGTCTCCGGCATCTTCGCGTTGTCGGTCGTGTTCTTAGTGTTCTCTGCCATCATCGGCTCCTATCCGTGGAAAAGAATGATTCTGAAAAGCCCTATCCGTGGAAAGAGGGGGTTCCTTGCCGCGCGGATAGGAGACGCGGCAAGGAAGAGACGGGTCAGACCGTGAAGTCGGACGGCGCGAAGTAGGCGACGGACGTGAACTTGCCGTTCTTGTCATGCGGAAGCGCGCTGGATGTCTTGATGTTCGCCTGAGCGGAGAACTCCACGAACGAATCCGTGGAAAGAGCAGGCAGACTGGAGAACGCGATGTCCGAGTTCGGCAGCAGCAGGCCGGCACGGCCGGTCGTGTTCGTGTCGGACCACAGGATGAACAGGGACTTGTTGATGGGGGTCTTCTCCAAGGAGAAGGCCACGCCGGCGCCGGTCATATCGACCGCGTTGTAGAAGGTCTTGAACGTGCCCTTGTCGCCCTGCACCGAATTGAACGTCACAGTGCCGGTGGTCTGGGCGTACTGGGTGCGGAACGCCGCCTTGAGCCAAGTGCTCAACGTGGTG
>OGPK01002444.1_pt1 | contig 12064 bp, 10 predicted proteins | sample 1552921 | NCBI WGS metagenome assembly OGPK01 (sample SAMEA2580264, study PRJEB22360) | human gut metagenome | biome: human gut; feature: human-associated habitat; material: faeces | place: Denmark | collected 2008/2010 | reverse complement strand
AAATCGGGAAATGCGGCAGGACGGGTCCAATCGGTAAAAATGCCGGGTAAATTAATCGTTCCCGTGTTTGGAGGGGGTGCATTTTATCGTTACCTTTGTCCGGATCATATCCCAGAAAGAAAATGCACAAATCGGGCTTTGTAAATATCATCGGAAATCCCAATGTCGGAAAATCGACACTGATGAACGCTCTGGTCGGCGAAAAACTGTCGATCATCACCTCCAAGGCGCAGACCACGCGCCACCGCATCATGGGCATCGTCTCCGGCGAAGATTTCCAGATCGTCTACTCTGACACGCCGGGCATCCTCAAACCCAGTTACAAACTGCAGGAGTCGATGATGAAATTCGTAACCGGCGCCGTGACCGACGCCGACGTCATCCTCTACGTCACCGACACCGTGGAGCAGGGCGACCGTTCGGCCGAAATCATCGGCCGCATCCGGGAAAGCGGCATTCCGACCGTCGTGGTGATCAACAAGATCGACCTCTCGACGCCCGAAGCGCTCGACGCGCTGGTGGACAAGTGGCGGCAGGAGCTGCCCGAAGCGCAGATCGTACCTGCATCGGCCAAGGAAAACTTCAATATCGAGGGGTTGTTCAAAACCATCCTCGCCCTGCTGCCCGAAGGTCCGGCGTTCTACCCGAAAGAGACGCTGACGGACAAGACGCTGCGTTTCTTCGCATCGGAAATCATCCGCGAAAAGATCCTCAAATTCTACGACAAGGAGATCCCCTACTGCTGCGAAATCGAGATCGACAGCTACAGGGAGGAACCGACGATCGACCGCATCGCCGCGACGATCTACGTCGCCCGCGACTCGCAGAAAGGCATACTGATCGGCCACAAGGGCGAAAAGCTCAAGCGTGTGGGACAGACCGCACGCGAGGACATGGAGGAGTTCCTCGGCAAGAAGGTCTTCCTGCAGCTTTTCGTCAAGGTAAGCGACGACTGGCGCAACAACGAGCGCCAGCTGCGCCGTTTCGGATATGAATTGGAATAAACCGGAATAATAAACAGCCCGAAAAGAACGTTAGAGGGACAAGTGAGTCGGAAAATGCGTAAATATATCTTGGGAATCGCCCTTGCCGCCGCGCTGATGTGCGGGACGAAATCGTATGCACAATACAACCGGGAATATTTTTTCTGGGTCGGACGTTCGTGCATGATGAACAACGATTACCAAGAGGCCATCCGCACGCTCAACACCCTGCTGCGTTTCGACGAAAACGCCTTCGAAGGCTATTTCCTGCGCGGCATCGCCAAATACAACCTCGACGACCTGCTGGGCGCCGAAGCCGATTTCTCGACCGCGATCCGCATGAATCCGGTCTACACGCAGGCCTACACCTACCGCGCCATCACCCGCTCGCGGCTGGGCAACTACGACGACGCGCTGCAGGACTTCCGAGAAGCCATCGAGCTGCGTCCCGACCTGCCGGGGCCTTATTACAGCCGCGGCGTCACGCGTCTTTTGAACCAGCAGTTCACCGAGGCCATCGACGATTTCGACAAGTTCATCCGTCAGGAGAACAAGGTCGCCGACGCCTTTATCTGCCGCGGCCTGAGTTACCTGCACCTCAAGGACACGGTCCGCGCCTACGACAATTTCAACACCGCCATCCGCACCAACCGCGAGAACCCCAACGGTTACAACCGCCGGGGCGGTCTCTACATGGAGCAGAAGCGTTATCCCGAAGCCGAAGCCGACTTCAACAAGGCGATCGAGTGCGACTCGACCTACCTGCTGTCATACTTCAACCGGGCGCTGGTCTACTCGAACACCAACCGCCCGATGCTGGCCTTGTCGGACTTCGACAAGGTGATCCAGCTCGATTCGACCAACTCGCTGACCTACTTCAACCGCGCCATGCTGCGCACGCAGATCGGCGACTACAACCGCGCACTGGAGGATTACGACAAAGTGGCGCTCTATTCGCCCAACAACGTGCTGGTATACTACAACCGCGCGGGCGTATACGCCCAGCTGGGCGAGATCGAAAAAGCCGCAGAGGACTACACCTCGGCCATCAAGCTCTATCCCGACTTCGCCAACGCCTATATCTACCGCGGCCGCCTGCGCGAGCTGCTGCGCGACCCGCAGGGCGCCAAGAAGGACCGCGACACGGCGCAGAAGAAAATCGCGGAATACCGCTCGCGCCTGAGCGACAGCACCTATTCGATATTCGCCGATACGACGCAGCGCTTCGACCGCCTGCTGTCATTCGACAGCAAATTCTCAGGCGGCAGTTTCGACCGCGTGACGGGCCACAACGGCGGACGCGAAGAGATGCGCCTGCTGCCGCTGTTCAAATTCACGCTGATGCGCCCCGACACCGTGCCGGCCGTGGAGCGTTACCACGTGCAGCGCGTCGAAGACTTCAAGAAACGCGTGGACAACGAATTCCTGACGCTTTCGTGGCGCGAAACCAACATTGCGCCCGACACGCTCGTGATGCTCGACAAGCAGTATGTCGAGGAGCTGAAAGCGGCGGAAACCTCGTGGACGGCGCTCTTCGAGCGCGGCGTCTCGCAGGCGCTCATCAAGCAGTACACCAATGCCGTCAATACCTTCTCGTCGGCCATCGAGCTGAATCCGAGCAACCCGTTCCTCTACCTGAACCGCTCGACCACGCGCGCCGAGATGATCGACTTCATCTCGTCGATCGACAACTCCTACCAGCGCATCACCATCGACTCGGACCCGGCGAACCGGCTGAACAACAACAGCAAACGCACGTACAGCTACGACGAGGCGGTAGCCGACCTGAACAAGGCCATCAAGCTCTTCCCCGATCTGGCCTACAGCTACTACAACCGCGCGAACCTGCGGGCCTTGTCGGGAAGCCTGCCCGAAGCGTTCGAAGACTACACGAAGGCCATCGAACTCAACCCCAATTTCGCCGAGGCGTATTACAACCGCGGCATCATACAGATATTCATGAAGGACACGCGCAAAGGGTGTCTCGACATTTCGAAGGCCGGCGAACTGGGTATCGTCGAGGCTTACGAGGTGCTGAAACGTTACGCGCCGACGGACAAGTAAGCTAACTCAAATCAAATAACTATGACGGAAATTATCCAACGAAAACTCAACGATTCGGCATTCGTCCGCTGGACGGCGCTGATTCTGATCGCGCTGACGATGTTCTTCGGCTACATGTTCGTAGACATGATGTCGCCGCTGCAGAGCATGATCGAGGCCCAGCGCGGCTGGACGCCCGACGTCTTCGGCATGTACGGAAGCTCGGAGTTCATTTTCAACGTCTTCGGATTCCTGATTCTGGCGGGCATCATCCTCGACAAGATGGGCATACGCTTCACGGGAGTGCTCTCGGCGTCCCTGATGTTCATCGGCGCCAGCATCAAGTATTACGGAGTGAGCGACGCCTTCATCGGTTCGGGCATCGAAACGTGGCTCAACAGCTGGTGGGTATCGTTTCCGGGCAGCGCCAAACTCGCATCGCTGGGATTCATGATCTTCGGCTGCGGCATGGAGATGGCCGGCATCACCGTATCGAAGACCATCGCCAAATGGTTCGAAGGCAAGGAGATGGCACTGGCCATGGGACTCGAAATGGCCATCGCCCGCGTGGGCGTATTCGCCGTGTTCACCATCTCGCCGTGGCTGGCCAACATGGCGCCGGCAACGGTCGTACGTCCGGTGGCGTTCTGTACCCTGCTGCTGCTGATCGGCCTGCTGACCTACGTGGTCTTTACGTTCATGGACCGCAAGCTGGACAAACAGCTGGGACTCGACGCCAAAGGCAACAACAGCTCGGAAGAGGAGTTCCGCGTCAGCGACCTCGGCAAAATATTCGGCAGCAAGGTCTTCTGGATCGTCGCCATGCTCTGCGTGCTCTACTACTCGGCGATCTTCCCCTTCCAGCGTTTCGCCACGAACATGCTGGAGAGCAACCTCGGCGTCTCGGCCCAGACGGCCGCCGACATCTTCCGCTGGTTCCCGATGGGCGCCGCGGCCATCACGCCGCTGCTCGGCAGCTACCTCGACCATAAGGGCAGGGGCGCTACGATGCTGATCTTCGGTGCAATTCTGATGACGGTCTGCCACCTGATCTTCGCCTTCGTACTTCCGGCCTATCCGAGCACGCTGATCGCCTACGGCGCGATCATCATTCTCGGCATCTCGTTCTCGCTGGTTCCCGCGGCCCTCTGGCCTTCGGTTCCCAAGATCATGGAGACCCGCTATCTGGGTTCGGCATACTCGCTGATCTTCTGGATTCAGAACATCGGGCTGTGCCTCTTCCCGGCCGTGATCGGCTATGCGCTCAAATTCAGCAACCCCGGCCATATCGACGGTACGGCCTACAACTATACGCTTCCGATGGTGATCTTCGCAAGCTGCGGCGTCGTCGCCATGCTGCTCGGCATATGGCTCAAAGCCGAGGACCGCAGGAAACATTACGGGCTTGAACTGCCCAATATCAAGAAGTAGCCAAACTACGATAAGTAAATGAAGAGGAAGGGCTGTCGTGCGATGCACGACGGCCCTTTATAATTTACTGATACATAGCCCGTTAATCGTACAGTGCCGAAGCGGCGGCACCGCATCGAGGGAGAGAAAAACAGCCGAAGGTTGCTGTTTGTAATATTTTTTACTATATTTACAGCCAAGTTGTTAGGTTAAAACAAACAGGACAAAACGTAAAAATCAGCGTAACGAACTTACAGTTTGTTACTTCAGACTTCGCACCCGGCAGAAGCGGGGCGGATCCGGTTTGTTCGATTAAAACGAAAAAAACAATGTGTGATCCCATCAAATCAATCGCCAACCGCCTGCGCGGACTGCGCGAAGTGCTCGAACTCTCGGCGCAGGAGGTGGCGGAGAGCTGTCATCTCCGAGTCGAAGAGTATATGGCGCTGGAGAGCGGCGAAAGCGACATCTCGGTAAACGTCCTGCAGACCATAGCCCGCCGTTACGGAATCAGTCTGGACGTGCTCATGTTCGGCGAAGAGCCCAAGATGAACGCCTATTTCATCACCCGTGCGGGTGCGGGCGTGTCGGTCGAACGGCGCAAAGCCTACAAGTACGAAGCGCTGGCGTCGGGATTCCGCGACCGGAAAGCCGATCCTTTCATCGTGACGGTAGAACCCGCTCCGACCGACGCCCCGATGCACCTGAACAGTCACGAGGGGCAGGAGATGAACTACGTGCTCGAAGGGCGTCTGCTGCTGAGCCTGAACGGGAAAGAATTGGTGTTGAACGTCGGTGACAGTCTCTATTTCGATTCCAGCCTGCCGCACGGAATGAAGGCGCTCGACGGGCGGCCGGTCCGCTTTCTGGCGATAATCATGTAAGCTATGGTAGAGAGATTCTTACAGCAAACGGCCTTCCGCTCGCAGGAGGATTACAGAAAGAACCTGCATATCCGCGTCCCGGAGAATTTCAACTTCGCGTATGACGTGGTGGACGCCTACGCGGAGGAACAGCCCGACCGGAAAGCGCTGCTCTGGACGAACGATCAGGGTGCGGAGATTCAGTTCACGTTCGCCGACATGAAGCGGGAGACCGACCGCACGGCCTCCTATTTCCAGAGTCTCGGCATCGGAAAAGGCGACGTGGTGATGCTGATTCTCAAACGGAGATACGAATTCTGGTTTTCGATCCTCGCCCTGCACAAGCTGGGGGCGGTCGTGATTCCGGCGACTCACCTGCTGACCAAGAAAGACGTCGTGTACCGGTGCAACACGGCCGGAATCAAGGCGATCGTCGCGGCGGGCGAACGGGTGATCACCGACCACGTGGCGGCGGCCATGCCGGAAAGCCCGACGACCGAGCTGCTGATAAGCGTCGGGCCGGAAATTCCCGAAGGATTCCTCGATTTCCACGCGGGAATCGCAAACGCCGCCCCTTTCGTGCGTCCGCAGCGGGTGAACGCCAACGACGATATCATGATGATGTACTTCACATCGGGAACCACGGGCGAACCTAAAATGGTGGCGCACGACTTCACCTATCCGCTGGGGCATATCAGCACGGGGTGTTTCTGGCACAACCTGCACGACGGGAGCCTGCATCTGACGATCGCCGACACGGGATGGGCGAAGGCCGCTTGGGGCAAGCTGTACGGGCAATGGCTGGCCGGGGCCAATATTTTCGTCTACGACCACGAGAAATTTACGCCGGCGGACATCCTGCACAAGATCGAACAGTACCGCATCACCTCGCTGTGCGCCCCACCCACGATCTACCGCTTTCTGATCCGCGAAGACCTCTCGAAATACGACCTCTCGTCGCTCGAATACTGCACCACGGCCGGAGAAGCATTGAACGGAGCCGTCTACGACACCTTCAAGCAGCTGACGGGCGTCCGGCTGATGGAGGGTTTCGGGCAGACCGAAACGACGCTCACGCTCGCCACATTCCCGTGGATGGAGCCGAAGCCCGGCAGCATGGGCGTGCCCAACCCCCAGTACGAAATCGACCTGCTGACGCCCGACGGACGTTCGGCCGAGGACGGCGAACAGGGGCAGATCGTGATCCGCACCGACAAAGGGAAACCGCTGGGGCTGTTCAAGGAGTACTACCTGAACGACGAACTCACGCGCGAGGTCTGGCACGACGGAGTTTATTACACGGGCGACGTGGCATGGCGCGACGAGGACGGCTATTTCTGGTTCGTGGGGCGTGCCGACGACGTGATCAAGAGTTCGGGCTACCGCATCGGCCCCTTCGAGGTGGAGAGCGCGCTGATGACCCACCCCGCCGTGGTGGAGTGCGCCATTACGGGCGTGCCCGACGAAATCCGCGGACAGGTGGTCAAGGCGACGATCATCCTCGGCGAAAAGTACAGGGCGCAGGCCGGGGAAGCGCTGATCAAAGAGCTGCAGAACCACGTGAAGCGGATCACGGCGCCTTACAAGTATCCGCGCATCATCGAATTCGGGGAGGAGCGGCCCAAGACGATCAGCGGCAAAATCCGCCGCAAGGAGATTCGCAACGGGGATGAAAAACGGTAATCCCCGCCGGGGCGGACCTATCCGCCGGCAGATTTCCGGAGCCAGCCGGATACCAGAACCTTGCTGAATTGCCCGGAATCTGCAGGGTTGCCCGGAGTTTTCGGGTTACCCGGAGTTTTCGTGCTGCAGTTCGGGGACTTGGCCGGGCGCTGTTCCTACGACCGAGGTCCGGCTCCACCGCGATATACACCCCTTTTTCTATTCCGATCGCCTGAAACAAATGTTTCGGGCGATCGTGTTTTTTTGGGTTCGGAGGGCAGCTACGATTAAGGCACGCCCGCGCCAGCATCTCGATACGCTCCGCAACGACTCGATGCGGCCCGCATCCCAATGCCCCACGGGATCAGCATACTCGCAGGATCAGCGGACCTGCCGATCAGCGGACCCGTTCGTACAGCTCCGTGATGCGGCTGCACATCTCTTCCCACGAAAAACGCTTGCGCTCCTCGATGCAGTTCAGTCGGAAACGCTCGACCGCGTCACCCTCGTACATCTTCGCAACGGCTTCGGCGACGCCCCGCGCCGTCGGTTCGCACACATACCCTACCCGTCCGTCGGGCACGATTTCGGCCAGCCCCCCGACATCGGTGACGACCATCGGAACGCAAAACTGATAGGCGATCTGCGTCACGCCGCTCTGCGTGGCCGTTTTATAGGGCTGCACGACGAAATCGGCGGCCGAAAAATAGTATTTCACCTGCTCGTCGGGAATAAAGCGGTCGTGAAGAATCACGTCGTCCTGCAAACCGTTGTCGGCGATCTGACGCAGGTAACGCTCCTTCGGGGTGTAGAATTCGCCGGCGACGATGAGTTTACGCCCTTCGGCGCGCCCCGCACGTTTCAATTCGGCCCACGCATCGAGCAGCAGATCAAGCCCCTTGTAATCGCGGATCAGGCCGAAAAACAGCGCGTAGCCCACCGCAGGATCGAGTCCCAGCCGGACGCACGCTTCGGAGCGCGCCACCCGCTCGCCGAAATTTTCGAACAGCGGATGCGGCGAGAAGAGCGCCGGAGCCTTGCTGTAGGTTTCCAGTTCGCGGTGCACCTGCTCGGACATATAGACGAAGCCGTCTACGGCCCGCAGGTAGTAACGGTTGAAGGGCTTATCGGTCAGATGGCGTTCATGCGGCTCGACATTGTCGATCTGGCAGAGGACCTTCGTATGGCCGTTGCCGCGCGCGATGCGCGCGATGGTGCCGAAGCAGGGCGCCATGAAGGGTGTCCAGTACTTCATCAGCACGAAGTCGGGCCGCTCCCGGCGGATGCGCCGGCCCACGCGGAGCCAGTTGAAGGGATTGACCGTATTGACGCACCGGCAGATGTCGAGGTCGGCGGGAGGCGGCGTATCGACGGTCTGGCTCTTGCCGGGGAAGAGCAGCGAAGGATATTGCAGCGTGAAGGTTTTGATATCGACCTCGTTGCCCCGCAGCCGGAACGTGCGGGCCATGATCTCCATGATCGAAGCCAATCCCCCGCGGTAGGGGTGCGCAGGTCCTAAAATCGTAATTTTCATAGTACAAATATAGGAAAATATGCGACATGGCAACCGTTTTCCCGCTCTTTATCGCCGACGCAGAGGGCGCATCGGCGGATCGGCCGCCCGCAGGCACGGAAAATCCCCGCCGAAGCGGGGACTTCCCGTGCCGCAGAGGGCAGAAACGCATATACGATTAAAAAACGGAATCCAGCCCGGAAGGCATCCGCGGTACCGGTCCGGCAGGACGGACTATTCTCCGTCGCCGGGGTGTCCGAAGCTCTTGGCGGCGTGCTTGCTTCCCGCGGCGGATTGCAGCGCGAGGTACTCCTCGCCGTAGTCGAGTACGTTTTGCAGTTCGGTGCGGAAGGTGTCGAGGTGCTGCTCCTCCTCGGCGATGATGTCCTGAAACATCTTGTGCGTGACGGCGTCCTTGTGCTCGGAAGCGATGCGCGAAGCCTCGTTGTAGGAATCTATGGTGCTCTGCTCCAGCTGCAGCGCCAAACGGAGCATGTCCTTGACGTCGGTCACCTGCCGGGTGCGGAACGAAGCGTTCATATCGACGTCGCCCTGCAGGAAGAGGATGCGGTCGGAGAACTCCTCGATATGGCGCATCTCGGCGATCGAGATTTCGCGCATGATCTTCGAAAGGTACTGATAGCGGTCATCCTCGAAATGGGTGTGGAAATACATGTACTGGAGTGAAGTGGCGATCTCCTTGCCCACGGCATCGTTCAGCAGGTCGATGCTCACCTGATACTTGTTTTGTGTTTTAACTGCGTTTTCCATAATGAAAAAGGTTTTGCAGCCGTAACTGCAAAACCCGTTCCACGAAGCAGATGCGGGACACGCTCCGCAGGCTTATTTCCACTCGATAGAGGCGCGCACGGCCGGAGTGCCCTCGTCGCTGCGTATCTCGAAAAGCGCCGTGCGGCCGCGCTGCTCGTAACCGACGCTAAGCGTCTGGCCGTAACGGCATTCGCGCAGGAAATGGATGTCGAAGCGCACCGGCGTCTCCTGCATGAGCAGTTCGACGGGCAGCATGTCGATCATCATTTCGATATAGCGCATCGTATTGACGTGGCGGTTGAAGTCGATGTCGCTGTAGACCACCTTGTGTTCGACCGTCTGCGCAGGGTTCACCTCGCGGATCTTGCGGGGCTTGTCGGTCGGCGACGGAGCGTCGACGATGGCGTCGGCATGGGCGTCGCCCACCCACGACAGATCGAGCGCCGAACGGCTCTTGAGGTCGATCATCGCCCACTGCGTCACGGCGCGGCCGAATTCGGTCCCTGCCGCATCGGTCAGCGTGAAGTTACGCGTGGAGAGCACCCGGCCGTATTCATTGATCCACGTGGCGATCGTATAATCGGTATACTGCGTGGGCTGGCTGTCAAATTCGACAGCCATGCGCGAGAGGACCCACGAGTGGTTGTCGGCGTTCAGCGCGTCCACGCCGAAGCCCTTGCCGTGGGCGTCGACGCCCGCCGTATTGAGGATCGCCGAACCAAGCGAGGGAATCGTAGCCCTCAGCGTGAAATCCACGTCCTGCGGTTCGACACGGTAATTATAATGCGATTTTTCTGCCATATTGCTGATTTTTAACGTTGTGTCCCGGCAAAGATACGTTTTTTGCAGATATTTTCATATATTTGTTTGACTATTAACCCTTATTAAAAATCGTTAGTTATGGAAATGAAAAAACTCGACTTCGCGGAAACGCTGAAGGATTCGATCGCCATCGGCGTGAAAAACGCCCCGTCGGTGGTCGTGGCAGTGGCCTTGTGGCTCGTGACGATCTGGATACCCTATATCAATATAGGGACGACCATCGCCATCAGCCTGCTGCCGGTCGAACTGGCCAAAGGCAGCGTAATCAACCCGCTCGGAATTTTCGACAGCAAATACCGCCGCTACATGGGCGAGTACCTCATCACGGCCGGCCTGATGGTGATTCCGATCTACATCGCCTTCGTATTCATGATCGTGCCGGGCATCGTGCTGTCCCTGTCATGGGCGCTTTCGTTCTATTTCCTGCTCGGCAAGGGCAAAAAACCGATGCAGGCCATCAAGGCGTCGAACGACGCGACGTACGGCAGCAAGTGGACGATGTTTCTCGTGACGCTGGTATTCGGCATCATGGTGGGCATCGTGTTCGGCATCTTGTACGCCATTTGTCTGGCCATCAACGTCGGCTTCATCACCTTCCTCGTCATGTTCGTCCTGATCGTGCTCGCGGCTTCGGTCCGGATGGCGATCGACGCATCGTTCTGGAAACAGCTGAAAGACAACGTGGAATAAGTTTACGGCACTATTTCCCAAAGACGGCCTGCGGGTCGTCTTTTTTTGTCTAGGACCAAATATTTTATCGAAAAACGATAAATATTATTTGTTTTTCGAAAATAAATACTAAATTTGCACTATCGAAACTTAAAAACCGAAGCTATGCAGAACAAAAAGAGACTGCACAAACATTTGCTGATGATCTACATCATCTACTTCGCGGCGCTGATCGTCGGCTTCGCCGCGAGTTTCGTGCCCGACTTTTCGCGGGGATGGCGCAACGCGCAGAATACGCTGGAGATGGAAATTCCGCAGGGAGGCATACGCTCCTACTACGTTTCGGCTCCGGTCATCCGCTCCGCCGGCGAACCTATAGGCATCGACAACCTGCCGGAGAACATCACTCCGACGATCAGCCGTCTCGACCTGAAGGTGACCGTGGACGAAGCCTACACGCTGGGCAACGCATTCAAGGTGATGGGCAACAACAGCTTCTGCTACCTGCTGATGGTCATCACGGGCCTTTCGTACCTGACGATCCTCGTACTGATCGCACTGATCATCAACTCGCTCCGCAAGTCGATCCGCGACGAGCAGCCGCTACGCCACAGCAACATCCTGCGCACGCGCGCCATCGGCATCCTAATTCTCGTGGGCGAGTTGAGCGAAGCCTTCATGAAGTACCTCAACAACAACGAGGCCGTCCGCCTGCTCGAAGGAACCTCCTTCGAAGTCGTGCAGACATTTCCGCTGAGTTACTGGAACGTGATCGTCGGCATTCTGTTCCTCTTCATGGCCGAAGTGCTCTCACTCGGCACGCAGCTCAGCGAAGAGCAGAAACTGACTATCTAAAAACAACGTAATTACCATGATAACGACAGGAACGACAAATAACGGGGGGGGGACGACATTATGGCTATAATCATCAATATAGACGTCATGATGGCAAAGCGCAAGATGTCGCTCGGCGAACTCGCCGAACGCGTGGACATCACGCCCGCCAACCTCTCGATCCTCAAAAACGGGAAAGCGAAAGCCATCCGGTTCTCGACGCTCGAAGCGATCTGCCGCGAGCTGGACTGCCAGCCGGGAGACATCATCGAATACCGCCCGGACCAGCCGTCGGAAGAGTAACAAAAACCCCTTTATACGATCAATTATGAGAAAAATCACCATGCTCGTCATCGCGGCATTCGCAGTGACAAGCGCAGCGGCCCAGTTCAATCCGCAGCAGCCGATTCCGGCGGACAAGGACGTCCGCACGGGCAAGCTCGAAAACGGAATGACCTATTACATCCGCCACAACGAAAAGCCGAAAGGACAGG
>OGPK01002440.1_pt1 | contig 12080 bp, 8 predicted proteins | sample 1552921 | NCBI WGS metagenome assembly OGPK01 (sample SAMEA2580264, study PRJEB22360) | human gut metagenome | biome: human gut; feature: human-associated habitat; material: faeces | place: Denmark | collected 2008/2010 | reverse complement strand
GATGCCACCTGTACCGAGGACGGCTACACCGGTGATACAGTCTGCGTGATCTGCGGCTATAAAATCGAGGGCCGCACCATTCCTGCCAAGGGACACACTGAGGAAAGCATTCCGGGCAAGAAGGCAACCTGCACCGAGCCTGGCCTGACGGAAGGCAAGCATTGCTCTGTTTGCAACGAAGTTTTTGTTGAACAGGAAGTGATTCCCGCCACCGGTCATATGGAAGTCATTGACGAGGCTGTTGCGGCAACCTGCACCACGCCCGGCAAGACCAAGGGTTCGCACTGCTCTGTCTGCAACGAAGTCCTTGTTGCGCAGGAAGTGATTCCCGCGACCGGCCACACTGAGAAGACCGTTGCGGGCAAGCCTGCGACCTGCACCGAAACGGGCCTGACGGATGGCATCAGCTGCTCTGTCTGCGGAACGGTTATCAAAGCGCCGGAAGTGATCTCTGCCAAGGGCCACAGCTGGAATGAGGGCGTGACCACGACCGCTCCCACCTGTGAGAATGCCGGTGTCAAGACCTACACCTGCACAGTTTGCAATGCAACCAAGACCGAAACACTCGACGCAACCGGGCATACCCCTGTTGAAGTTGCGGAACAGCCCGCTACCTGCACCAAGCCCGGTCATGCAGCCGGTACGAAGTGCTCCGTCTGCGGCGCGACGATTTCTGGTTTGGAAGAAATCCCCGCTGCGGGGCATACGGTCGTGACCGATGCGGCAGTCGAGGCTACTTGCACCGAGGCTGGCAAGACCGAGGGTTCGCACTGCTCTGTTTGTAACACAGTTCTCGTTGAACAGGAAGTTGTTCCTGCCAAGGGGCATACGGAAGTCGTTGACGCGGCAATCGAGGCAACCTGCACTACGCCCGGCAAGACTGAGGGTTCGCACTGCTCTGAGTGCGGCTCTGTTCTCGTTGAACAGGAAGAGGTTCCTGCAAAGGGTCATACTCCCGTCGCTGGCGAGGCAAAGGAAGCGACTTGCACCGAGGCCGGTCATACGGCTGGTTTGAAGTGCTTCGTTTGCGGTACGGAGATCGAAGCACAGGAAGTGATTCCTGCCACGGGCCATACGGAAGTCACTGACTCGGCAAAGACCCCGACCTGCACGGAGACTGGTCTGACCGAGGGTTCGCACTGCTCTGTTTGCAACGAAGTTCTCACGAAGCAGGAAGTGATTCCCGCCACCGGTCATTCGCCCGAAGTTCGCAATGCGGTCGAAGCAACGCTTACGACACCCGGTTACACCGGCGACACCTACTGCTCGGTTTGTGACGAGCTGCTGAAAAAGGGCGAGGAAACCCCCAAGACCGGCGCACATATCACTTGGGTAATTGATGGCAAGGTCGTAGCTGAGGAAGATTATCTGAAGGGCACCATGCCTTCCTTCAAGGGCAGCACAGATAAGGCTCCTGACGAGAACTACCGCTACACCTTCACCGGCTGGAGTCCGGAGGTTGGGGTTGCCGAAGAAGATGTTACTTACACGGCGCAGTACGAGCCGATCGCGCGTGTCTTCTACACCATCACCTTCAATGCCAACGGCGGCGTAGGCAGTATGGAGCCTCAGCGCTTTGAAGTCGGTGTGGATACTGCCTTGAATGCCAACGCCTTTACCAGTGAGGGCGACAAGTACAAGTTCATCGGCTGGAACACTGCCGCAGATGGCAGCGGAGCCACCTATGCCGATGAGGGCGCAATTCTTGAACTGACCAGCGATATGAAGCTGTATGCACAGTGGCAGTATTGGAATGGCCTTTTCTGCGTGGATACGTTCGGAAACTTGCAGTACTATATCGAAGGTGAGCTGCAAAGGAACGGTTGGACAGTCATTGGCGACAATACCTACTATCTGGACACCGAAACCGGATTTGCCAGACGCGGCATTTCCGAGTTGGTTCCCAAGGGTGCGGAAAAAACAGCACGCTGCGTCTTTGACGCTGACGGCGTGTTCCAGAGCGACGTTACCGGTGTTTACAGCGTTGGAGATGACACCTATTGGCTCAACAGCGGCATCATCGAAGAAGAAGCCGGCTTGAAGCGCGTTGTCAAGGAAGACGGCGAGGTCAATTACTATTACTTCGCAGTTCAGAAGAATCTGAAGGAGCGTGAGGGCCTGACCCTCTCGGCAGCGGTGAAGAGCACTGTGCTGAACGGCAAGGATTGCTGGCCCCACAAGACCAATGGCCTTGCGCTTCCTGAATGGGGCTACTACTTCGATGAAAACGGCGTCATTCTGCACGACGAGGACACCGGCAAGAACGGCATTCTGAAGGACGGCGAAGACCTCTATTACTATGTCGACGGCATCAAGGCTCCTGCAGGCATGATCAAGATCGGCGACGATTACTACTATGCCAATAGCAAGGGCAAGCTGATCGTGAACCAGACATACTACTGCTCCAGAATGAACGGCCTGATGGAGGAAGGAACCTATGCCTTTGACGCAGAGGGCAAGCTCATTCCGGGCGCAACGGACAAGAATGGCATCGTAAAGGACGACGACGGCGTGCTGCGTTACTATGTCAACGGAAAGGTAACCTATGTTGGCCTGATTGAAATCAACGGTGATTTCTACTATGTCCGCAGCAGCGGCGAGGTCGTGACCAATTGTGTGTACTGGATCACCTGGACACATGGCCTGAAGGAAGCCGGTTACTACACGTTCGATGAGAACGGAAAGCTGACCGGCACTCCGAAGAATGGCATCGTCGAGGAAGATGGCGTTCTGCATTACTATGTCAATGGAACACTGACCTATGCGGGCCTCATCAAAATTGGCGATGATTATTACTATGTGAATTCCAAGTGCGAAGTGGTACGCGATTGTGATTACTACATTTCCTGGACGCATGACCTGATGCCCCAGGGCAGATATCACTTCGACGCAGATGGCAAGCTGACAGGCAGCGCCGCACCTCTGAAAAACGGGATCTACGAGGAAGATGGAAGCCTGTACTTCTACAGGAACGGTGAACGTACCTATGCCGGTCTGATCCAGATCGACGGCGACTACTACTATGTGCGTTCCTCCTGTGAGGTCGTCCATGACCGCAGCTACTATGTGTACTGGACGCACGGCCTGATGCCGGAGGGATATTACAACTTTGACAGTGCTGGCCGGATGATTCTGGACAGCAAAACCGAGTAAATACACTGGAACCGCCGGGCAGCCCCGGCTCCCCGGCGGTTTCCTTTTATCGGATATGGAGATGAGACTATGAAGGTGCTGTTTATCAATCTGGTATATGGAACCGGAAGCACCGGGAAGATCATCGCCGATATCATGGACATGCTGAAAAAGTATGGCAATGATGCAAAGGCTCTATACGGCACGGGAGCGCGTTCCGACAATGCGGACGCGGTGCGGGTGTCGGGGAAGCTCGGGTATTACTTTCACAACGCGGTATCGCGATTGACAGACCACGCCGGTCTGTATTCCTGGGCCGCGACAAGAAGGATGATCCGAGAAATCAGAGCGTTTCAGCCTGATTTGATCCACCTGCACACGCTGCACGGCTTCTATGTGAATTACGAGATGCTGTTCCGCTTTTTGAAGGAAGCGAATATCCCCGTCGTTTGGACTTTGCATGATTGCTGGACTTTTACCGGACATTGCACACATTTCTCGCAAGTCAAGTGTGTGCAATGGCAGACGGAGTGTCGGGACTGCAAATTGCTGTACCGGTATCCGCAATGCTATTGGAAGGGCGATGTAAGGCGTAACTTCCTTCGCAAAAAGAATGCCTTTACCGGTGTAAAAAATCTGACCATAACAACACCCTCGCAATGGCTTGCGAATCAGGTTTCCAAGTCGTTTCTACAGAACTATCCGCGAACCATTATTCCCAACGGAATCGACCGCACGATCTTCCGCCCACAGTCCAGCAGCTTGCGTGAAAAGTATCATCTGGAAGATAAGAAAATCGTCCTCGGGGTAGCCAATGCATGGAATGCACGCAAGGGATTGCCAGACTTGCTGACGCTTGCTGGCCGACTCGGCTCTGACTATCAGGTGGTTTTGATTGGCCTAATTGAAAAACAACTGCTGGATATTCCTTCTGATGTGCTTGGGCTTTTACGCACGGCAAACCAAGCAGAACTGGCGCAGTGGTACTCTACCGCAGATGTGTTTGTGAACCCTACCTATGAGGAAACCTTTGGCCTGACTACGGTAGAGGCCCAGGCGTGCGGAACGCCAGTGGTGGTATATGAAACGGACGGTTGTCCTGAAACGGTAGCACCGGGAAATGGACGCTTGGTTCCGCAGGGCGATATGCAGGCATTGGAAAATGCCGTGAGAGACGTGGCAGACAGCAACTGGAGTGCGGAGCATAAAAAAATGGCGCGTTTTGACAAAGACACGGTGTATCAAGGCTATGTCCAACTCTATGAAAATGTTTTGTCTACTTTGGGAAAAGGGCGTGTGATGGCTACATGAGAATTCTTTTTTGCAGTAACTACTTTACGCATCATCAAGTTTCCCTATCCGATGCCCTCTATGAATTGACAAATCACAACTATTACTTCGTGGCGCATAAAGAGATGGATGCGGAGCGAAAGAATCTCGGGTGGGGAAATGATTTGGCGCGTCCATACACTTATTCGTTGACAGAGCAGGAAGTTCAGGAGCAATTGCGTGATCTGGACGTACTGATAGTTGGTTCCTTTCCTGAGAGTCAGACAAAGAAATACAGCAAAAAGGCCAAATTATTTTTCAGATATTCCGAGCGACCGCTGAAAGCTGGAAATCCTGTTTTGAAATATATACCGCGATTTCTCAAGTGGCATTATTACAATCCACCTTGGCGGAAGACATATATGCTCTGCGCCAGTGCCTATACCGCGGGAGATTATGCAAAATTCTGCCTATTCCATGATCGGTGTTATAAATGGGGCTACTTTCCGGAGACGATACGGTATCCCAGTATAGATGACTTGATTGATCGCAAAGAAAAGGCAACCATTTTGTGGTGTGGACGCTTTATTAGCTGGAAGCACCCGGACGATGTGATCGAGGCCGCAAAGATGCTCCGCGATGCAGGATGCTGCTTTAAAATTAAGATGATCGGTACTGGTGAGATGGAGCAGCAGCTCAAGCGGCAGGCTTCGGAAGCTGGACTTTTGGGTGAAAATGTGATGTTCCTTGGTACCATGTCTCCGAAAGCTGTGCGCCGTCATATGGAGAGCGCAAGCATCTGCTTATTCACAAGCGACCGCCAAGAGGGCTGGGGCGCTGTGTTAAACGAGGCCATGAACAGCGGCTGTGCGGTGGTTGCCAGCGACGCAGCCGGGGCAACACCTTACCTTGTCAATGATGGCGTGAACGGGAGCGTCTATCACTCCGGCAATATTCAGGAGCTTTATGAAAAGGTACGACGGCTTCTTGAAAATACGACTATGCAGTATAGCTTCGGAAAAGCGGCGTACCAGACGATTACAGAATTGTGGAATGCGGAGGTTGCCGCAAAGCGATTTTTGCAGCTATCGCAGGCTCTTTTGAACGGTACAGACGCTTCGCGGCTGTTTGCGGACGGGCCATGCAGCCCGGCTAAGCCCCTGCGGGAGGGCTGGTACAGGGCATGAAGCTGCGGACAATCAGAAAACGAATCGTCATTTTCATCGTCAATCATGTTCTGAATGGGACGCGGTTCTTCGCGGCCAAGCGGCGGCTTCTGCGCTCCATCGGCTATGAGATCGGAGAAAATACCAAAATTGTCGGGCCGATTCATAATACAGGGACGCTCCGCATTGGTGCGAATTGTTGGATAGGATGCAACCTCACTGTCCATGGGAACGGGACAGTAACGATTGGAGATAACTGCGATATTGCTCCGGATGTTACCTTCCTGACAGGTGGACACCAGATGGGCGACCATAGCAGGCGGGCTGGAAAAGGCGAATCCTATCACATTACAGTAGGCAGCGGCGTATGGATCGGTGGTCGGGTTACGCTCCTATTGAATACGAGCATTGGGGATGGAAGCATGATCGCAGCCTGTGCCTGTGTTTCTAAAGATGTGCCGGCGGATACGATGGTGGCCGGTGTCCCAGCCAAAGTGATGAAGGAGCTTGAAGATTTTGCTGCAGTCGCTCAGAAAGAATAAAGTCGTCCGGAACGCGGGATGGATCATCGGAGGCAAGATTGCAAACAAGCTGCTGGCGTTTGTCGTCGGTATTTTCGCGGCGCGCTATCTTGGCCCAAGCAATTACGGCCTGATCAATTACGCGGCGGCATATGCGGCATTCTTTGCCTCGCTCTGTACGCTTGGCATTAACAGCGTGATCGTTAAGAACTTTGTGGATCATCCGGATCAGCAGGGCGAAACAATTGGAACGACCCTGCTGCTGCGGGCGATCTCAAGTCTGCTGTCTGCGCTGTCAATCATCGGTATTGTCAGTGTTGTGGACAGAGGAGAACGTCTCACCGTTGTGGTTGTAGCGCTGTACAGCATTGGCCTCATTTTTCAGGTGTTTGATACTCTCAACTACTGGTTTCAGGCCAGGCTCCAGTCCAAGTATTCCGCCATTGCCGAACTCGTCTCGTATGCGGCAATGTCTGTGTACAAAATTATTTTGCTTGCGCTTGGGAAAAGCGTGGAATGGTTCGCCGTTGCAAGCGCATTGGATTACATCGTACTTGCGGTGTTTTTGCTGATTGCTTATTTCAAAAATGGCGGAACAAGATTCCGTTACTCTCTGGAAAAAGCAAAGGAGCTTCTGCAAAGCAGCGGCAGCTTTATCATAGCCGGGCTGATGGTCTCCATCTATGCTTGTACAGATAAGCTGATGCTCAAGCAGATGCTTGGCGCAGATGCCGTCGGACATTATTCACTTGCTTCGACGGTCAGCGTTTCATGGGCCTTTATTCTCTCAGCAATCATTGATTCCCTTTATCCGGAGATCGTGCAGAGTTTTCAGAAAGACCGCCTGCGCTATGAGCGGAAGAACCGGCAGCTCTACGCCATTGTTTTTTATGTGTCCCTGTTCGTATCCGCAATGATCTGCCTTGTCGCAAAGCCTTTTATTTTGATTCTCTATGGAGAAACCTATTTGCCGGCAGTTGGACCTCTGCGCATCGTGGTTTGGTACACGGCGTTTTCCTATCTCGGTGTTGCCAGAAACGCATGGATGGTGTGTGAAAACAGGCAGAAATATTTGAAATATCTGTATATCAGCGCTGCCGCGCTCAATATCGTGCTGAATCTCGCTCTGATCCCGCCGTGGGGCGCCTCCGGAGCGGCTGCGGCCTCGCTGATCACGCAGATTTCGACGACGGTTATCCTCACGGCGGTCATAAAGCCCCTGCGGCCAAACTGCAGGTTGATGCTGGACGCAGTGCTCCTGCGCGGCGTGCTGCCGGAAAGGAATGAAAGAGTACCAAGGAGAACGCAGAAATGAAGACGCTTCCCGGCAAAAAAACTGCTGCAAATACGATCACCGTTGTCGGCTTATTTCTTTTCTCAATCGGCGCATTCAATCTTCCCGGTCAGATTTTCTTTGCGCTGACGCTTTCTTATTTTATATGGAAATCAAAAGTTATTGTATTCCAAAAGCAGGAGCTGGCACTGCTCCTTTTTTCAGCGTCATATTTTATTATCTACACGTTTCATTTCGGGTTTGCGGTAAAAAGTATCATCATCTATCTGTGGGGACCTTGGGCAGCATTCCTGTTTGGCAAGTGGTTCGTCGTCTCCGAGCGTGACGCGCATGCGTTTCAGGTTTTGACCGGAACGCTGACCTTCGGGTTCTTCCTGCACAGCGCTTTGAATCTGCTTGCGTATCTTCGATCCGGGTATTACGCCCAATACACATATCAAAGAGTCGCCGTTGATTTTTGGCGGGGCGATATGGTTTCTGTGATCTCCACAGGACTCATGCTCACGTTTGCTGTCGCCATGTCGACCTCAATGCTCTTTTCCCCTTGCGGATTTCGCGAAAAAATCATCGCGCTGGCGCTTCTGCTGGCATGTATTTTTGAAGCGTCGTTTTTTGCCTACCGGACGATGATATTTATTATTTTCGCGCTCATCGTCTTTAATCTGCTTCGCTGGCTCTGTGACGCCTCCGTACAGATCAAGGGAAAAACCGTTTTGATCGTACTTATCATTCTGCTTCTTGCCGCAGTCTTTACCTTCTTTTTTCTGAACGCCTTTGGGAGCCGGGACGCTCTGCTGTCCCTGAAAATTGTGCGGCGGCTACTATATGACAATAAATCGTCACGGTTCCGGACATGGGGCGAGTATCTGTCCTCCGGCGACTGGCTCCGCTATCCCTTTGGCGGTCAGAAAAGCGAGTTTGCGTATCATGGGCAGTGGGTGCACAATCTCTGGCTGGATATTCTGAACAAGGTCGGGCTGATCCCGTTTGTGATAGCGGCAGGTTTCACCGTAACAAGCATACGCTCCGCCTGCTGCACTGCCGTGCGTATGAAGCGCTTACATTACAGCTGGTTGTCGAATCAGATTGCAAGTTTGAGCCTTGGAGCCATGTTGATCTGTATGCCGGAGCCCGTCATTGACGCAAATCCATATTTTTTCTTTGCGATTTTGATGCTGCTGGGCGGCATTAAGGGCCTGGAATGCTTATTCTGCGTAAATGATCGCACCATTTCCGGGCAGAAAGGAGACTTTTAAGGATATGTCTCAATTCAATAAAAAAATACTCCTCATAACCGGTGGGACCGGGTCGTTTGGGAATGCGGTGCTGCGGCGGTTTTTGGCGACGGATATTGCGGAGATCCGCATTCTCTCGCGGGACGAGAAGAAGCAGGACGATATGCGGCATTTCTATCAGGAGCTGTATCCGCAGTACGCGGAGAAAATCAAATTCTACATAGGCGATGTGCGGGATTACAACTCTATTCTGAATGCGTTCCGCGGTGTGGATTATGTGTTCCATGCGGCCGCTTTGAAGCAGGTGCCATCCTGCGAGTTTTATCCCATGGAGGCAGTCAAGACCAACGTGATCGGCTCCGACAACGTGATCTCCGCCTGCATGGCCAACCATGTGCAGAAGGTGATCTGCCTGTCCACGGATAAGGCCGCCTATCCCATCAACGCCATGGGCATGACGAAGGCCGTCATGGAGAAAAACGTGATCGCCCGCTCCCGGCAGATGCTTCCGGGGGACCCGATCCTGTGCCTGACCCGGTATGGCAATGTCATGGCCTCCCGCGGCTCAGTCATTCCGCTGTTCTGCGATCAGATCCGCGAGGGCAAGTCTCTGACTATCACAAATCCCAATATGACCCGCTTCATGATGACGCTCAGCGACGCGGTCGATCTCGTCCTCTATGCCTTTGCGCACGGCGAACAGGGCGACCTGTTCGTGCAGAAGGCTCCTGCCGCGACCATCGAGACGCTGGCGCAAGCCGTGCTGGAGCTGAAGGGCTCCGACCTCGGTGTGACGACCATCGGCACGCGCCACGGCGAAAAGCTCTTTGAGGTGCTCGTCACGGCGGAAGAAATGCTGCGGGCCGAGGATCTGCCGGGATTCTTCCGCATTCCGGCGGACAACCGGAATCTGAATTACGACAACTATTTCAGCAAGGGCAATCCGGAACTCGGAAAGATCGAGCAGTACACCTCCCACAATACGCGGCGGCTGAATGTGGAGGAAATGAAGCAGCTGCTTCTGAAGCTGAAGCTGTTCGGAGGGACCTGCTGATGCATGTGCTGATCACCGGCGCGAACGGATTTGTCGGAAAAAATCTGACGCAGAGGCTTTTTGCGATCCGCGACTGCATGGACAAAACCCGGCCGGATTTGCAGATCAACGAAATATTCCTGTGCACGAGGGAGACTTCTCCGGAAGCGTTGGCCGACTTTTGTGCGCGGGCCGATTTCGTCGTTCATCTTGCGGGCGTGAACCGCCCCCGGAACGCGGAAGAATTTGCTGCCGGCAATACCGGTTTTACCCGGATGCTGCTGGAGCTGCTCCGGAAAAACGGGAACCGCTGCCCGGTGCTGCTGGCCTCCTCCATTCAGGCCAGTCTGACCGGGCGATACGCCGGAAGCGCCTATGGACAGTCCAAGAAAGCGGCGGAAGAGCTGCTGCTCTCCTATAGCCGGGAGACCGGCACGGACGGACTGATCTACCGGCTGCCGAATCTGTTCGGCAAGTGGTGCCGGCCCAACTACAATTCCGTGGTGGCGACCTTCTGCCATAACATTGCGCGGGAGCTCCCGATCACCGTTTCGGACCCGGCGGCAGAACGGGAGCTGGTGTACATCGACGATCTGGTCGACGAGCTTCTGAACGCTATGGAGGGCCGTCCCCACCGGACGGTGGGCGCGTACTGCACCGTTTCCGTCAGTCATGCTGTGACGCTGGGCGAGATCATCCGGCTGCTCCGAGGATTCCACGACCAGCCGCGGACGCTGCTGCTGCCGGAAATTCCGGCGGGCAGCTTTGCAAAGAAGCTGTACAGCACCTATCTGTCCGATCTGCCGCCGGAGAAAATTGCGTTCCCGCTGAAGATGAATGTGGACGAGCGCGGCAGCTTCACAGAACTGCTGAAAACAGCCTCCTGCGGTCAGGTCTCTGTGAATATTTCAAAGCCCGGTATCACCAAGGGGCAGCACTGGCACAACAGCAAGTGGGAGTTCTTTATGGTGGTCGCCGGGCACGGACTGATCCAGGAGCGAAGGATCGGCTCGGATGAAAAAATCGAATTCGAGGTCAGCGGCGACCAGATTCAGGCCGTTCATATGCTGCCGGGCTATACGCACAACATCATCAATCTGAGCGAGACGGAAAGCTTAGTGACGGTCATGTGGGCCAACGAGCTTTTTGACCCAAGCCGCCCGGATACCTACTTCGAGGAGGTGTGACCATGGGAAAGCTGAAGCTCATGACGATCATCGGCACACGGCCGGAGATCATCCGGCTGTCCGCCACGATCAAATGCTGTGACCGGTATTTTGAACAGGTTCTTGTGCACACCGGGCAGAACTATGACTACACGCTCAATCAGGTGTTTTTTGACGATCTCGGTCTCCGCGCGCCGGACTATTATCTGGACGCCGCGGGCGACGATCTCGGCGCGACGATCGGGAACATTATCGACAGATCTTATAAACTGATGGCGCGGCTCAGGCCGGACGCGGTGCTCGTTCTGGGCGACACCAATTCCTGCCTTTCCGTGATCGGCGCGAAGCGTCTGCATATTCCGATTTTTCACATGGAGGCGGGGAACCGCTGCAAGGACGAATGCCTGCCCGAGGAGACGAACCGCCGCATCGTGGACATCATCTCCGATGTAAACATGGCGTACTCCGAACACGCCCGCCGCTATCTGGCCGACTGCGGACTGCCCAAGGAGCGGACCTATGTCACCGGCTCTCCCATGGCGGAGGTGCTGCACAAGAATCTTGCGAAGATCGAAGCGTCCGACATTCACCAGCGGCTAGGGCTGGAAAAAGGGAAGTACATCCTCCTCTCCGCCCACCGGGAGGAGAACATCGACACCGAGCAGAACTTCACCTCTCTCTTCACCGCCGTCAACGCCATGGCGGAGAAGTACGACCTGCCCATTCTCTATTCCTGCCACCCCCGCAGCCGCAAGCGGCTGGAGGAAAGCGGCTTCCAACTGGACAAGCGGGGCATTCCGCACGAGCCTATGGGCTTCCATGACTATAACTGCCTGCAAATGAACGCCTTCGCCGTGGTCAGCGACAGCGGCACCCTCCCCGAGGAGTCCAGCTTCTTTACCTCCGTGGGCCATCCGTTCCCGGCGGTATGCATCCGCACCTCCACCGAGCGTCCTGAGGCGCTGGACAAGGGCTGCTTCATTTTAGCGGGCATCGACGAAAGATCCCTGCTTCAGGCGGTAGATACCGCCGTGGAGCTGGTGAAAAGCGGCGATACCGGCATTCCCGTGCCGGATTATATGGACGAAAACGTCAGTGATAAGGTGGTGCGCATCATCCAGTCCTACACCGGCGTGGTCAATAAAATGGTTTGGAGGAAGGGGTAATGCTTCCTCGGCAGTTTTATTCCCTGCGTCAAAAAATAAATGAGCGGATGCCTCACGGCCCGGCCGTATCGACGGTGTATATGCTCCATGAGGTATAT
>OGPK01002427.1_pt1 | contig 12130 bp, 8 predicted proteins | sample 1552921 | NCBI WGS metagenome assembly OGPK01 (sample SAMEA2580264, study PRJEB22360) | human gut metagenome | biome: human gut; feature: human-associated habitat; material: faeces | place: Denmark | collected 2008/2010 | reverse complement strand
GCGAGATCATCACCGATCTTCTGAAGGTGCTCGGCTGCGGCGTGGAGGTGCAGGGCAAGGCGGTCAAGGAGCTCAACGCCTTCGACCTCAACAATCTACGCTGGAGCAAGGTCGTCATCTGCACCGATGCGGACGTGGACGGCTTCCAGATCCGCACGCTGATCCTGACGATGATCTACCGTCTCTGCCCCACGCTCATCCGCGAGGGCTACGTCTACATCGCGGAAACGCCGCTCTTTGAGATCAACTGCGGCGACAAGACGTGGTTCGCCTACTCCGACAAGGAGAAGAACGACATCGTAAAAACGCTTGAGGGCAAGCGCTATAAGGTCGACCGCTCCAAGGGCCTCGGCGAGAACGACCCGGAGATGATGTGGCTGACGACCATGAACCCCGAAACGCGCCGTCTCATCAAGGTCATGCCCGAGGACGCGGAGGCGACCGCGCAGGTATTCGATCTGCTCCTCGGCGACAATCTGCAGGGCCGCAAGGACCATATCGCAGAGAACGGCTACAAGTATCTGGAACTGGCGGACATTTCGTAGGAGGGCGGAAAACGGGGCAAAGCCCTTGCAAAAGAGCGGCGTTTATGGTACGCTGAAGGAACAGGATACCCAATGGACCCACACAGGGAAGGAGAATGGAAAAATGAAAAAACTGATCGCTCTTCTGCTGGCGCTGATGTTGGCGCTGGCGCTGGCCGTCCCCGCAAGCGCGGCGGGCGAGGATATTGGCATCATCGGCGGAGCCGACGGTCCGACCTATATTCTCGTCAGCGCCGATCCGAAGGCTGCCGCGACGGTTTCAAAGGAACAGCGCGAGCAGAACATCAAGGCGCTCGGCGGCGTGGCCGGGCAGGTCAATGTGCTGCTGGGCGACCGATGCATTGCTTTCACCGACGCGGTGCCCGAGGTGAAGAACGGGCGCACGATGGTGCCGCTGCGCGCCGCGCTGGAGGCCATGGGCGCAAGGATCGAATTTGACCAGGCCACCAAGACCGCTATCGTAACGGGTGAGAAGGCGAGCTTTACCCATGTTGTCGGCAGCGACGTCATCACGCGCGCCGACGGCTCGACGGTGAAGATGGACGTCCACTCCTATGTGACGCCTTCCAACCGCACGATGGTGCCGGTGCGCTTCTTCTCGCAGGTGCTCGGCTACGACGTGTTCTGGGACAACGGCTACCGCATGGTGTTCCTGCTCGACGAGGAGACCTTCGCGGAGAAGGTGGACAGCCGTCTCACCATTCTCAACGGCTATCTGGCCGGAAATGCGAAGCGCTTTGACGCCTCCAAGAATTATAAGGAGGATGTGACCCTCTCCGGCACGGTCAAGGTCATCGACTCCATCAAGGGCGACCGCAGCTATCCGTATTCCGGCAAGGCGTCCGTGCTGATGGGTGGAGAGGGTATGAGCATGAGCGTGAGCGCCGACCTCGGCGATCTGGCGGAGCTCCTCGAGGGGCTTGGCGGAAAGCTGCCGGAGGCGTACCGCGCCTTGACCGTCAAGCCCGAGCTGGAGGCTATATTCTCTGATAAGCTCTACTTTAGGTCCCCGCTCCTTGACGCGGCGATGGCAAAGGCAAATGCGCCGCAGGCTGTCTCTGGAGCATGGTATGCGACGGACGCTGTGATGAGCTTCCCCGACCTCTACAGGTCGATGTACGGCAGCGGGGACGGCCGCACCGTCGGCCACATTCTCTATGCCATGATGAAGCAGGGGGATGCGAATGGGTTCTACGAGAGCTGGAGCAGCGCGGCGCAGCTTGCCTCCGATGCAGTCGAGATGCTCGGCGACGAGACCTTTACGAAGTCCGCCGGCAGCTATAAGTGGCACCTCGGTATCGACGAGCTGACAAAGCTGATGGGTCGGAGAACCGGCGGCGGGACGCTTACCGCACAGACCGCCAAGGACGAGGGGCTTGAGGAGCTGAGCATAGATCTCATGCTGCGCAGCGACGGCAGCGTGGAGCTCAAGTACACGGCGGCGATGAACGCGAAGGAGGAGGCGGCGTTCCGCATCGACTATACACTCACGGGGAACAGCAGCCGCATGACCGTCAAGGGAGCGGTCCAGCTGCGCAATATCTGTGATGTGCGCTTTGATGCGGCGATCAGCGTTCGCACGACGAGCGAAAAGCCGCTCACGGCTCCGCCCGCAGGCGCGACGATCATCACGCTCCCCCCGGTAATGCCGATCGCGGCATAAAGAAAAGAGAGAAGGAAGGCGCACTCGGATCCGAGCGCGCTTTCCTTCTCTTTTGCCTTATTCGATGCCGAGGACCTTGTAGTCCTTGTCCTCCACCGCCTTCTTGAGTGCGGCGTCGTCCACGGGGGACTGCAGCGTCACGACGGCGGTGCCGGCGGTGTGGCTGACCTCAGCGTCCACGACCTCGGGAATGGCCTCGAGCGCCTTTTTGACGGTCGCCTCGCAATGGGCGCACATCATGCCTTCGATCTTCATCGTCTTTTTCATGGTTTCTTTCTCCTTTTTCGTTGTAGTTTTTTCTTCTGCCGGTGCTGTGTTTGCAGAGGCAGGCTTTTTTCTGCGCTTATGATCGTGCTTTGGGTCGCGGAGCTTGAAGAGATTCAGCCGCAGGGCGTTGGACACCACGCACACGCTGCTGAGGGACATGCAGGCGGCGGCGATCATAGGATTCAGCAGCAAGCCCAGCGCCGGGTACAGTACGCCTGCCGCCACGGGAATGCCCACGCTGTTATAGAAGAAGGCCCAGAACAGGTTCTGCCGGATATTTCGCAGTACGGCGCGGCTCAGCTCTGCGGCAGAGGCCACGTCGGCAAGGCTGCTTTTCATCAGCACGATATCCGCCGATTCGATGGCGATATCGGTGCCTGCGCCGATGGCAAGGCCCACATCCGCCTGCACCAGCGCTGGGGCATCGTTGATGCCGTCGCCCACCATGGCCACCAGCTGGCCGTCCTTTTGCAGCTTCTCCACGCAGGCGGCCTTGTCCTGTGGCAGCACCTGCGCGATCACCTGATCCACGCCCACCTGACGGGCGATGGCGTTGGCGGTCTGGGTATTGTCGCCGGTCAGCAGCACCACCCGGCAGCCGGAGCGCTTCAGAGCGGCAATGGCAGCGGCGCTGTCAGGCTTCACGGTGTCGGCCACCGCCAGCATGCCCAGCGCCCGGCCCTGCTGGGCGAAGTACAGTACCGTCTTGCCGTCGTTGGCCCACGTCTCAGACTGGTGCGAAAACGGTACAATATCCACCCCATTTTGGTACATAAAGTCCCCGTTTCCGGCAAATATTTTCTGCCCATGCAGCACCGCGTGAACACCGCCGCCGGGGACGGCGGCGAAGTCCTCTACGTCGCACAGGGGGATGCTCCGCTCCTGCGCCGCCTCGGTGACGGCGCGGCTGAGGGGATGCTCGCTGGGCTGCTCCACGCTGGCCGCCACGCACAGCAGCTCCTCCTCCGTAACGCCTTCCGCCGCCAGACAGTCGGTGAGACGGGGCTTGCCCTGGGTGACGGTGCCGGTCTTATCCAGCACCACGGTGTTGACCCGGCCCATCAGCTCCAGCGACTGGGCGGATTTGATGAGGATGCCGTTCTCCGCCGCCTTGCCTGTGCCCACCATGATGGCCACGGGGGTGGCAAGACCCAGTGCGCAGGGGCAGGAGATCACCAGCACGGCGATACCCACCGACAGGCAGAACTGCACGCTCTGGCCGCCTACGAAGGCCCACAGCAGCGCCGCGATCAGGGCGATGGACATGACCACCGGCACGAACACGCCGCTGATTTTGTCCGCCAGACGGGAGATGGGCGCTTTACTGGAGGAAGCCTCCTCCATCAGCTTCACGATCTGGGACAGGGTGGTGTCCGCGCCTACGCGGGTGGCCTCCAGCTCCAGATAGCCGCTCTGGTTCACGGTGGCGGAGGTAACGGTGTCGCCTACGGACTTCTCCACCGGCAGGCTCTCGCCGGTGATGGCGGACTCGTCCACCGAGCCGCTGCCGGACACCACCACGCCGTCCACGGGGATCTTGCCGCCCTGACGCACCACCACGATATCGCCCTTCTGGATATCCTCCGCCGGGACGGTGACCTCCACGCCGCCCCGCTTCACCACGGCGCTGTCAGGAGCCAGCGCCAGCAGGGCGGAGATGGCATCGGTGGTCTTGCCCTTGCTGCGCTCCTCCAGGTATTTGCCCACCGTCACCAGCGCGCAGATCATGCCCGCCGACTCGAAGTACAGCTCCGGCATGCCGGATGCCTGTCCCGCCGCCAAGCGCACCATTTCGATCAGGCTGTACACCAGCCCGGCGCTGGCGCCCAGCGCCACCAGCGTGTCCATGTTGGGGCTGCGGCGGAACAGTTGGGAGAAGCCCACGGTGAAATAGCTGCGGTTCAGGATCAGAATGGGCACGCAGAACACCAACTGGGAGATGGCGTGGGTCAGGTGGCTGGCCGTCAGGAAGCCGGGCAGCGGCAGCCCCATCATATGGCCCATGCTGATATAGAACAGGGGCACCAGACACACGATGGACCACACCAGACGGCGGCGCATTTTCGCCAGCGCCGCGTCCTGCTCCTTATGGACGTTCTGCTTCACGTCGGACGCCCGCTTCGCGCCGTAGCCGCCGCTCTCCACCACGGAGATGATCTGCTCCGGCGTCACCTGCTGCGGGTCGTAGTCCACCATCATGGTGCCCAGCATCAGGTTCACCACCGCGCTGTTGACGCCGGGCAGAGAGCCCGCCGCCTTTTCCACATGGGCCGAGCAGGCCGCGCAGGTCATGCCTGTTACCACAAATTTTTCTTTCATCACGCCGCCTCCTTATTTCATCAGCTTTTGCAGCGTGGTCACCAGCTCGTCGATGACCGCGTCGTCCCCCTGACGGATGCCGTCCGCCACGCAGGTGCGGATGTGGGTGGCCAACAGCTCCTTGCTGAAGCTGTTCAGCGCCGCGCTGACGGCGGATACCTGAATGAGAATATCGGGGCAATAGGCGTCCTTTTGCAGCATGTCCTTCAGTCCCCGTACCTGTCCCTCGATCCGGTTCAGGCGGTGGGTCAGGCGCTTCTGCTCCTCGTCAGAGCGGTGCTTCGTCTTTTGACAATGGCAGCAATCCATAGAGCATACCTCCTGGGGGTATATTTTGATGGTGGCATTATATACCCCTGTGGGGTATTTGTCAACGCTTTTCTTTCGGCTTACACAAAAGTGCCATAATAAGGGCGAACACCACCGCCGCGGCGATGCCGCCGGCGGTGGCGGTCAGCCCGCCGGCGAGAACGCCCAGCAGTCCTTTTTCCTCCACCGCTTTTGCCACGCCCCTGGCCAGTGAGTAGCCGAACCCCGTCAGGGGCACGGTAGCGCCAGCCCCGGCCCAGTCCACCAGCGGCTGATATACGCCCACCGCCTGTAGGATCACGCCCGCCACCACGTAGCCTGACAGGATACGGGCGGGGGTCAGCTTCGTCAGGTCGATGAGCACCTGTCCCACGGCGCACAGCAGCCCGCCGCAGAGAAAACACCACAGATAGTCCATAGTACCTCCTTATCGCTCCGCCGACAGCACCACCGCGTGGCACACCGCCGGCATGGTCTCCTTTTGAAACACGGTGGTGGGGCTTTGCAGCGCCCCGGTAGGGGCGAAGATCATCCGCTTCCACCGGCGGCTTTTCAGCCCCGGCAGCAGGTAGGCGCACAGCACCGAGGCGCTGCATCCCGCGCCGGAGCCGCCGGCATGCATGTCCTGCTTCTCCCGGTCGAACAGCAGCAATCCGCAGTCGGTATAGCGGCTGTCCATGTTGAAGCCGTCCCGGGCCATCAGATCCTTTACCACGCTGTGGCCGATGGCGCCCAGATCGCCGGTGACGATCAGGTCATAGTCCTGGGGCGTGGTGCGGGTATCCCGGAACAGAGCCTCCAGCGTGTCGATGGCCGCCGGGGCCATGGCCCCGCCCATGTTGCACTCGTCGTTGACGCCCATGTCCACCACCCGGCCCATGGTGGCGTGGGTGAGATACGGCCCGTCGCCGCTGCGGCCCAGAATGCAGCAGCCGGAAGCGGTAGCCGTCCACTGGGCGGTGGGGCACCGCTGGGAGCCGTAGGGGAGGGGCATGCGATACTGCCGCTCGGCGGTGCAGTAGTGGGAGGAGGTCACGGCCGCCGCCACGCGGGCCACGCCGCCCTGTAACAGCATGGCTGCCAGCGCCAGCCCCTCGCCCATGGTGGCGCAGGCGGCGTACAGTCCGGCCACGCTGAAGGGCTGGTTCCGCAGGGCAAAATTGCTGGCGGCGCATTGGTTCAGCAGGTCGCCCGCCAGCACCAGATCCACGTCCTCCGGCCCCATGCCGCCCCGCTCCAGCGCGTGGCCCAGCGCCCGCTGCTGGAAAATGGATTCCGCCTTTTCCCAGCTGGCCTGTCCGCAGAAGGAATCCTTCTCGATCTCGTCAAAATAGCTGCCCAGTGGGCCCTGTCCCTCCAGCTTGCCGCCGATGCTGCCCCATGACAGCACGCTGACGCCGGCGGAAAAGGCCACTGTCCGCCCGGTTCGATGCATTTCCATTTGCTTCACCTCACAGTTTTCCGGTAGTATGTGGAGCCGTGGGGAGAATATGTATCCGGCGGCAGTCCGCAGCGCGTTTTCTTGCGCATACCCTTGCGCAGGGGAAAAATCTATCGTATAATAAAGTCAATCAAAAACGGAGGATGGCTATATGTACGAAAACGGCAAGATCTATATGGGTCTGGCGGACGGACAGCGGGTGGAGCTGGCTCTGAACATGTGCAACCGTCACGGCCTGATCGCCGGCGCCAGCGGCACCGGCAAGACCATCACCATGAAGGTGATGGCCGAGTCCTTTTCCGATGCGGGCGTGCCCGTGTTCCTGTGCGACGTAAAGGGCGATGTGGCGGGTATCTGCTCGCCCGGCGTCAGCAACGAGGGCATGGAAAAGCGCATCGACAAATTCGGCATCCGCGATACCTTTACCTATAAAGCATACCCCACCACCTTCTGGGACATCTATCAGGAGGGCGGCCACGCCGTCCGCGCCACCGTCAGCGACATGGGCCCGGAGCTTTTGAGCCGCATTCTGGGGCTGACTCCGGCGCAGGAGGGGATCCTGCACATCGTGTTCCGCATTGCTGACGACAAGGGCCTGCTGCTGATCGACCTGAAGGATCTGCGGGCCATGCTGACCTACGTGAACGAGCACCGCTCGGAGTACATGATGACCTACGGCAACATCACCTCCCAGTCCGTGGCGGCGATCCTCCGGGCGCTGCTGCCGCTGGAGCAGCAGGGCGGCGACCTGTTCTTCGGCGAACCGGCGCTGGACATCCGGGACTGGATGCGCACCGACGCCGACGGACATGGCATGATCAACGTGCTGGACTGCGTCAAGCTGGTGCAGAACCCCACCCTGTACGCCGGTTTCCTGCTGTGGATGCTGTCGGAGCTGTTCGAGAATCTGCCGGAGGCCGGCGATCTGGACAAGCCCAAGCTGGTGTTCTTCTTCGATGAGGCTCACATGCTGTTCCGGGACGCGCCTGCCGTGCTGCTGCAAAAGATCGAGCAGACGGTGAAGCTGATCCGCTCTCGCGGCGTGGGTGTGTTCTTCGTCACCCAGAGTCCCAGCGATATTCCCAACGCCGTGCTGGCCCAGCTCTCCAATCGGGTGCAGCATGCTCTGCGGGCCTATACCCCCGCCGAGCTGAAGGCCGTCCGGGTGGCGGCGCAGGCCTTCCGGGCCAACCCGGCCTTCCAGGCGGAGGACGCCATCATGGAGTTGGGCGTGGGCGAAGCGCTGACCTCCTTCCTGGACGAGGGCGGCGTACCCGCCATGGTGCAGCGCACCAAGATCATCTGTCCCCAGAGCCTGATGGCCGCACCGGAGCCCATGGCCCGCGCCAAGGTGCTGATGCGGGACGGCATGGAGAAATATGACGACTACGTGGACAATCTGTCCGCCTATGAGGTGCTGACGGAGGAGGCCGAAAAGGCGGAGACCGCCAAGCAGGAGGAGGCCGACCGTAAGGCCCGTGAGAAGGCGGAGGCCGAGGCGGAAAAAAAGCGTCTGAAAGAGGAAGAAGCCGACAAGAAGCGGCAGCAGAAGCTGGAGGACGAGGCGCGCAAGCGCCAGCAGAAGCTGGACGATGAAGCACGCCGCCGCCAGCAAAAGCTGGAGGATGAGGAGCGCCGCAAGGCCGAGCGCCAGCAGGAAAAGGCGGAGGCCGAGGCCAAGCGCAAGGCGGAGCGCCGCGCAGCCAAGATTGAAACGCAGCTGATCTCCGCCGGAGGGCAGATCCTCAAGCGGGGTCTGCTGGGCGTGTTGAAAAAGAGATAACAAAGGGCCGCCTGACATAAGAAAACATACGGCAAAGGGTCGGCCTGTGGCCGACCCTTTGTCAACTTTTGCTTGCATCTGTTGGGGAAGTCTGGTAAAATAGACGGGTATCCGGGTATAGCGAAGTTGGTATCGCACCTGGTTTGGGAGTGCCGTGGCGGTATCCGAGACAGAGCAAGGCAAAACGCTGGAAAGCCTTGTGGCACCTGCATTTGCGGGATTTCCCCCAGTCGTTGAAAACGGCATAAAAGCGGCTTTGACCACAGGAATGACCACAAACAGAAAAATCTTTATTTTTACCCCTCGCCGTGGTATCATGGCAGGAAAGTGAATATCCGGGTGTAGTTCAGCTGATAGAACGCGTGGTTTGGGACCACGAGGCCGAGAGTTTGAGCCTCTCCACTCGGACCAAAATCCCTCTGAAATCGTTGATTTCAGAGGGATTTTCTTATTCTTTGTCTATTGCGGCGCAGGATTTGACGGTAGTTGCAGAAATTCGACGTCTTATTGTAATTTTCACTAAATTGTATTATAATAAATTAACAGTAGGTCTTTGTGCCGCCAAGGCAGCCGTATGATTTAAGTATGGCTGCTTTTCCTTTATGATTATCTTAATTCAATAAGGAGCATTCCTATGGCTTGTGAATGTGCAATTTGTAAAAACAACAAACCTTTTGCCTTTCCAAAAGAAATAATTGACGCTGCTCTCGATGGTGAACTTGTACTTTTTTGCGGTGCAGGAATTAGTACCGAAAGCAAAAATGTTCTACCATACTCGTTCTACACGTCTATCAAAAATGAGTTGGATGTAAAGGACGAAAGTGTCTCTTTTTCTGACCTGATGCAGCTATATTGCAATCAGCCCAATGGCCGAAAGAAACTTCTCAAAAGAATCAGAGAAAGATTTAATTATATTAGCTCATTCCCTGAGTTGGAACGACAAGCTACAGCTTTCCATCAAGAGTTGGCACAAATCTATCCAATCAGGACTATTATTACTACGAATTGGGATACATATTTTGAAGATTATTGTGGGGCAATTCCCATCACTATTCCAGAAGATTTTGCCTTTTGGGACGACAATTCAAGATGTGTTTTAAAGATTCATGGTTCTATTCAAAATCTGAGTTCAATTATCGCTACAAGCGAAGATTATAAGAAACGGTTTTCTGAGCTACAAAATGGCATTGTCGGCGCAACACTAAAATCGATTCTTGCGACCAAAACCGTAGTGTTTATTGGCTTTTCCTTTGGTGATGAAGACTTTTCTCAAATCATTAATTATCTACGCGAAGAAATGGGCGACATTTTCCCTCATATCTATATCGTTACGTTAGATGAGACACTTAAAGATCGATTGGCATATAAGAATTCAACTTCTATTGTAACGTCTGGAACATTCTTTTTACATCAATTAAAGTTACAACTTATTGAGAAGGGGATAATTAAAAATCATTCTGTCTCTCCTATCGTTACCGAGGCGTTATTTGAAATGGAAGAACTTCATGACAAAGTATCTACAATAGACTTAAGCCAGTATCCCTGTGCAATTTATACTCTTTCATATCAAGATGGCGTAATTCATGCATTTGAGCGATTTTTGCAAAACTGCAAAACTGGTGAATATAATCAACCTGGACGATTAGGCAGGGTTGCAGGGAAATACGAGGAATGGACTGAGAATTACCTTGCCGCTGAAAATTATTGGGACGCCGCATACTACGAGGGGTATGTGAATGGTTTGGTTTTTATCGGGGCTTGCGAGGGAGAAGATGATATTTTGAGTAAATTTCCATTTTTCTTTCTCCCCAACGTCAAAAAAGCATTGTCTTCGTATGATATCTATATGGACGAATTAAAACGTGTTTCGCACGGAAGAAGTAAATTTCAAAAGCAAGCAAAAGAGATTGTTAAAGCGAAAGCTGGAAATGGATTGATTGTCCACCATCCTCCGTACTGAGAGTCAATCATTCGCTATCAAATCCAAGATAATTAGAACACCGACATGGGTACTGAGTAATCGGTACTCATGTCGGTGATTTTTTTACTTGTTCTTTTTCTTAGACTTCTTCGCTTTCTTCTTGCCTTTCTCCGGCCCCTGCGGTGGCAGCGTGCCCTCCGCCTTCTGCCGCTTCAGCTCTGCCAACTCTGCCTTCATCTCCACGATCAGCACCTTCAGTTTCTCCTCACACTCCTCGCGGGTATGGGCATAGACATTGCGGGCGTGCTTTTTGCCGTCGGGCCATTTGGGAGAATAGCGTCCTTCAAAGAGGTGGTCGTTGATCTCACTAACGCAGCCGGTGCCAGACCTGCGCTTGCGGCCCACATAGGGCTTGAAGTCGGTCATGCTCGTCTTTTCTGCCTGGGCCGGTGCAGTTTCCTGTCCCGACTCTGAAGCGCACTCCTGCGGTGCTGCCTTGCCGATGCCGCGGTCAATATTTTCGGCGGCTGCCCGCTGCATATCATCGGTAATGTGGGTGTAGATGTCCAGCGTGGTGGCCGCCGACACATGTCCCAGCATGGCGGAGAGGGTTTTCACATCCATGCCGTTCTCCAGCGCCAGGGTTGCGAAGGTGTGGCGCAGATCATGGAAGCGCACATGCTTGCAACCTGCGTGTTCCAAGATGAGCTGCAGTCTGCGGCGCACCACACCGGGTGTAATGGGACAGTCCTCCTTCACTGGGGACGGGAACATCCAGCGGGAGTCTACTGTCTCTTTGTACTCCCGCAGCACCTCCACCACAGCGGGTGGCAGGACGATCTTTCGGACGGAATTCTTCGTCTTGGGCGTGCTGATTTGAAGCTGCCCACGCACATCATAGACCTGCTTATTCACATTCAGCACACCGGTTTTGAAGTTCAGATCGTCCCATTGCAGCGCCATGAGCTCACCACGGCGCAGGCCGGTTGCCAAGTCCAGAAGGAACACTTCGTAGTACCCCTCGAACTTTGCTTGAATGAGGAATCGCTGCAACTCCTCCCGCGTCAGTACCTGCATCTCCCGCGCCTTTTTCGGCGGAAGCTTACAGCCGATGGCCGGGTTCACACGGATCAGCCCATCCTGCACCGCCTTTTCCAATGCGGAGCGGCAGGTGGCATGACACATACGCACCATCCGGTCGGACAGCCCTTCGCCGTACTTGTCGGTGAAGCGCTTCCGGCCACTTTTCTTGAGCCGACCATAGAACTGCTGCAGGTCGTTCTGCGTCAGCTTGTTCAGCGGGATGTCCCCGATCTCCGGGATAATGTGCAGGCGGATGCGGCTCTCATAAGTCTCCTGCGTGGTGGGACGAATTTTTGGCTTAGAGTGATTTTCGTACCAGTATGTCAGCCAGTCTCCGAAGGGCATCTCAGGCCGCACCTTCTCCGGCTTCAGCCCACCGCACTCCTCCTTGAGCTTTTGGAGCTTCTCGACGCACTCCTTCTTGGTTTTGGCGAGGACGTTTTTCGTTTTGGGATAGCCGTTGTCATCATAGCCGATGACAACTCGCCCCTCCCACCGACCGTCCTTGCGCTGCCTTACGGTTCCGTCGCCGGCTTTTCGCTTTCTTGCCACGGTTTCAACTCCTTCCCGAAGATATCCTCCATGAAGCCGCCCACGATGCCCGAGGCTGTCTTCTGCATATCCGATGTAACATGGGTGTAGGTGTCCAGCGTGAAGGAGGCGTTGGTATGACCCAGAATGCCGGACAGCGTTTTGGCGTCCACGCCGCTGGTGAGGGCGTGGGTCGCGAAGGTGTGGCGCAGGTCGTGGAAGCGGATGCTGGGCAGCCCCGCCCGCTGGAGGAGTGTTTTCATGTGGC
>OGPK01002426.1_pt1 | contig 12131 bp, 9 predicted proteins | sample 1552921 | NCBI WGS metagenome assembly OGPK01 (sample SAMEA2580264, study PRJEB22360) | human gut metagenome | biome: human gut; feature: human-associated habitat; material: faeces | place: Denmark | collected 2008/2010 | reverse complement strand
CATGCGAACCTCCAGTCCGGACCGCCCCGCGGTCCAACTTTCTGTCCGCACCCCCTTTTAGGAACTATTTCACCGCAACTTATAGATGCGGCGTCGACTAGGACAAATCGTCTTCGTAGGGCATGAGGTCAGCCAAGTAGCCTTTCTCCTTGAGCATGGCCTCGATCTCGTCGAGGGTCTGCTCGTCTTCCGCCGCGATGCGATGGAAGTGGTAGCCGCTCGTCACCGTTAGTAGTGGAAAGCTCTTGCCGCTCTCGATATCGTGCAGGTAGCGCTCAACATCGCGACGATTGCGGATGTCCAGGTCGGCCGTGATCTTACCGTACACGCGGTGATTGACGATCACGTTGAGCACGGCACCACCGGCGTCGACGATACTCGTGAGCTCATCGCCTGCCTGCTCCACGCCGTGGCGAACCTTGACCAAGCGCGTGGGCACAGCGGGGCTGCTGGGGGCCTCCTGCAGCACGTAGCCGCGATTGGTCGCCACGATATCGTGCCCATCGGCACGCAGCAGGGCGATGTCTTGCACGACAACCTGGCGGCTCACACCCACCTCACGAGCAAGTGCGCTGCCGGAGACGGGGCCCTTGGCTCGCTCGAGCACGCCCATGATGGCACGGCGACGCTCGCGGGCGTCCATTATTTACCGTCCAGCAGACGCAGGTGCTTAAGCGAGAGGTCGAGAATCGGCGCAGAGTGCGTCAGGGCGCCCGAGCTAATATAGTCGACACCCAGATCGGCCAGGGCGCGAATGTTGTCGGCGTCCACGTTGCCCGAACACTCGGTCTTGGCACGACCGGCGATAAGCTCGATAGCGGCCGCCATGTCGTCATGGGTCATATTGTCGAGCATGATAATGTCGGCACCGGCTTCCACGGCCTCGCGCACCATGTCCAGGTTCTCGCACTCGATCTCGACCGTCGCAGTAAACGATGCATGGGCGCGCGCCATCTCGATTGCACGCGTCACGCCGCCGGCGGCATCGATGTGGTTGTCCTTGAGCATGACGGCCGTCGACAGGTTGTAACGGTGGTTGCTGCCGCCGCCAATCTCAACCGCCGCCTTCTCAAACACGCGCATGCCCGGTGTGGTCTTGCGCGTGTCGACGAGCACGGTCTTGGTTCCCTCGAGCGCCGCGGCCATGCTGTGCGTATAGGTAGCGATGCCGCTCATGCGCTGCAGGTAGTTGAGTGCCACGCGCTCGCCCGAAAGCAGCACGCGCGCGTCGCCGCGCACCTGACCCACATGGTCGCCGGCGTGCACCTCGTCGCCATCGGCAACGTCGAGCAGCACCGAGCTCTGCGAATCCAGCAGTTCAAAGGTGCGGGCAAACACATCCAAGCCGGCGATGATGCCGTCGGCCTTGGCGATAAGCTCCACCGTGGCGGGACGCGCCGTGGGGCACACGCTCACCGTGCTCACGTCCTCAAAGGTAATGTCCTCGCGCAGAGCCTGCAGAATCAGATCATCGACGACGAGCTTCATGGTAATGGGATTCATGGTCTACTCCTCCACGGCCTGCGTGCCGGCGGCACGGGCCAAATCATCGATTGCCAGGGTGTCGGCGCTCAGGGCGCGATGACGGCCATCGAGCGCGGGATCGCCCGCCTGCTCCACGGCCAGCGACTCGCCGGTACGCATGTACCACGCGGCGCGACGACCCCAGACCAGCGCCTCGAGCAGGCTGTTTGATGCAAGGCGGTTTTTGCCGTGAACGCCGTTGCAGGCCGTCTCACCCGCGGCGTAGAGCTCGGGCATCGAGGTGCGGCCGTCCTTGTCGACCCATACGCCGCCCATAAAGTAGTGTTGCGTGGGCGTGACGGGGATGGGCTCGTCCAGGATGTCGCGGCCGTCCTCCAGGCAGCGCGCGCGGATATTGGCAAAGTGCCCGGTCACCACATCGCGCTCGACGGGGGCGAAGCTCAGCCACTCGTGCTCGGTACCGTCCTGCTTCATCTGCTCGCGAATAGCGGCGGCGACAACGTCGCGCGGCTGAAGCTCGTCGGTAAAGCGCTCGCCGGCGGCATTGAGCAGAATCGCGCCCTCGCCGCGGCAGCTCTCGCTGATCAGGAAGGTGCGGCCCGGCTGCGGCGAAAACAGGCCCGTGGGGTGGATCTGCACGTAGTCCAGGTGCTCCATCTTAATGCCATGCCCCTGAGCGATGTAGCAGGCGTCACCGGTGAGCTGCGGGTAGTTGGTGGAGTGATCGTACACGCCGCCGATGCCACCCGTCGCCCACAGCGTATGGCGGGCATGGATCTTAAACGGCTTACCGGCATGCACGCCCTCGGCGGCATTTGCCAGCTCGTCGGCGGGGCGAACCGAGTTGTCCTCGTCCACGGAAACGGCGACGACACCGGCACACACCGTGGCGCCGTCACGCTCGCCCGTCAGGATATCGGTCATGGCTACGTGCTCCAAAATCTGCACGTTATCCAGCTTGCGAACGGCCTGGAGCAGCTTGGTCGTAATCTCCTTGCCGGTGATATCGGCATGGAAGGCAATGCGCGGACGGCTGTGCGCGCCCTCGCGGGTAAAGTCGAGGCTGCCGTCGGCCTTGCGCTCAAAATCCACGCCCATCGCTAGCAAGTCGTTGATGACCGAGCGGCTCGAGCGGATCATGATGTCGACGCTCTCGCGGCGGTTCTCGTAATGGCCGGCGTGCATGGTGTCCTCAAAGAAGGCATCGTAGTCCGAGCCCTCGGGCAGCACGCAGATGCCGCCCTGTGCGAGCATCGAATCGCACTCGTCGACAGCGCCCTTGGAGAGCATGATCACGCGCGTGCTCGTCGGCAGATTGAGGGCCGCGTACAGACCCGCCACGCCGCAGCCGGCAATGACGACGTCGCACTCCATATCGGGGTATTGCTTGGTTTCCACAGGAATCCTCTCCCTTGAATGTGACATAAGGGACCGTCCCTCATGCAACATTGTTCTAGCGTGCTGCGTACTCGAGCATACGGTCGAGCGTGAGCTTGGCCTGGTCTGCTGCCTCGTCCGAGACGCCGATCTGCACCTCGCCCTCGCCTGTCTCCAGGCAGCGCACGAGCTTTTCGAGCGTGATGAGGTCCATGTTGACGCAGGTGGGCTGCACCGCGGGGAAATAGAACTTCTTGCCGGTGCCCTGGCAGCGGCGCTCGAGCTCGTAGAGCACGCCGCGGACCGTCACGATAATGAACTCGCTCGCGTCGGACTCCTCGGAATACTTGATGATGCCGGCGGTGGAGCCGATGTAGTCGGCCTCGGCCAGAACGTCGGCCTTGCACTCAGGATGCGCCAGCACGAGCGCGTCGGGGTGGGCCTCCGTCGCGTCGACGATCTGCTCGACGGTGATGATGTGATGGCGTGGGCAGTAGCCGTTGTTGAGGATGACGTGCTTTTGCGGCACCTGCTCGGCTACGAAGCGTCCCAGGTTTTGGTCGGGAATGAACAGGATATGCTGCTGCGGCAGCTCGGACACGATCTTAACGGCGTTGGAACTGGTGACGCACACGTCGCTCCAGCTCTTGATCTCGACCGTGGAGTTGACGTAGCACACCACGGCCAGGTCGTCGCCGTACTCGGCGCGCGCCGCGTCAACCGTCTCGCGCTTGACCATGTGCGCCATGGGACAGTCTGCGCCCGGCTCGGGCAGCAGCACGGTCTTAGTGGGATTGAGCAGCTTGGCGCTCTCGCCCATAAACTCCACGCCGCACAACACGATGGTCTGCTGCGGCAGGCTCTTGGCGAGCTTTGCCAGGTAGAAGCTATCGCCGACGTAATCGGCAACGGCTTGGACCTCGGGCGCCACGTAATAGTGCGCCAGGATCACCGCGTCACGTTGGGTTTTTAGTTGCTGAATGGCCTCGACGAGCTCTGCGGGCACCAGTGCCGCACGCTCCGTTGCCGTCGTTGCCGATGCCAAGCCGGCCGCGATATCGCGTGCAAGCTCCGACGCATCCATGTTCGCGCTCTGTGCCATCAAGGCCCCTCTCTTTTGGCGAATCTTGGGGCTTTAGTATGACACCTAGGTTTACAGCTGACAAGACAGCTGTAAACCTAGGTGTAAAGTTGAAATAAAGATTCAATCATGTGGCAGGTCCATATTCGAACTGGCAAGCTGAGGATAGCTGAGCTCTCGATGGCGCAGGAGGCATCTTTCGCCACCGCAATACCGCTTGGCGCGAGTTGCACGCCGTGGGGCGCAAACGGTCCGCACCCCCGCAAGCGGCGCGTACCCGATGTGGCAAAATCGAACTACTTAAGGGGGCCGAATGCTCAAGATTATTGCCTGCGACGATGATGTCGCTTTTCTAGATAGACTGCACCGGATGATCGACCGTTGGTCGACCGAGACGGGCACGGCGGTCGATGTTGCGCTCGTCACACGCGGCGAGGACCTGCTGGCCCGCCATGCCGCATCGCGCGCCGACATCATTCTGCTCGACATGATCATGCCGCTCGTCAACGGCATGGACACCGCACGCGAACTGCGCCAGGCCGACACCGCCGTGCGCCTGGTGTTCCTCACCTCGTCGCCCGAGTTCGCGCTGGAATCCTACGAGGTCCGCGCCTTCGACTATCTGCTCAAGCCCGTGACTTACGAACGCCTGGCGCAGTTACTCGACGAGCTTTCGAGTATGCGCCCGGCGGCAACCGACGAGCTCGTGATCAAAACTTCCTTTGGCTACCACGCCCTGCGCCTGTCCGACATCGAATATGCCGAGGCGCGCAACAAGCACGTGGTCTTCCACCTGCGCGACGGACGCGATATCGAGGCACTCGAGTCGTTCCGCAGCGTCGAGGACCGCTTGGAGCAAAACGCAGTCTTCTTTAAATGCCACCGCAGCTACCAGGTCAACCTGCGCAATATCGATCACTTTGACCGCACGGACATCGTCATGCGCTCGGGCGCGTGCATCCCGCTTTCGCGCAGTTGCAAGCAGGGATTCCAAGACGCCTACTTTGCGGTGCGCTTTGAGGGTGGGAGACACTGATGGTCTCCTCGGTCGAAATGGTCCTTTGGGCAATCCACCACGCCACGACGCTGCTCTTTGGCGTCTTTGCCTCGGCGGCGCTGTGCGGTGTCGAGATCAACCGGCGTCATGCGCTTGAACTGGTGTTGGTCGGCATCGTGACCGGCGCTGCCTTTTCGATCGCCAATGTCGTTGGCGGCGAACTATTTGCCCGACAGGTTTATCCACTTGCCGTGCACCTGCCGCTTATCGTCTACCTGTGTGCGCGCTACCGCCTGAGCCCGCTGCTTGCCGCGCTCGGCATTACGAGTGCCTATCTGAGCTGCCAGTTCAGCAATTGGATGGGCATCGCCGCCTTTGCCGCAACCGATTCGCAGATCGCGTACTATCTGGCGCGCATCGCGACCACACTCGCCGTCTTTGCCGTCCTGTTGCATTGGGCCGGCGACATCGGTCCACGCTTGGCGATTAAAAGCACCACCGAGCTGGGCATCCTTTTAATCCTGCCGCTCGTCTATTACGTCTTTGACTATGCCACCAACGTCTACACCACGCTGTTCCACTCGGGCTCGGTGGTAACGGTTGAGTTTTTGGCATTTGCGCTCTGTGCCTTCTATCTTATGTTTCTTGCCGTTTACCTGCGCGAATACGAAGAAAAGGAAACCGCCGAGCGAGAGCGCTGGATGCTCGAAACCCGCGACAGCGCCGCCATCAAAGAGCTCGAGGCTTGGCGTCAATCTGGGCGCGAGCTGTCGATTCTTCGCCACGATATGCGCCACTTCCTACGCGGCCTGGCCGCTTTAATTGAGGAGGGCCACACCGACGAGGCGCTCAAACGCATCGATGAACTCTGCGAAGCCGGCGATCGCACCGCCGTACGCCGCTTCTGCGCCAACGAGACCGTAAACATCGCGCTTTCGTCATTTAACTCGGATATCAATAGAAACGGCATTACCGCCAACCTGCGCGCCGCCGTACCCGAAACCATCCACGTAGGTGACGCCGACCTGTTTAGCGTGCTCTCAAATGCCTTGGAAAACGCTATCACCGCCGCGAGCGCCGCGCCCCAGGGAAAGCGATTCGTCGACTTTGACCTGCGATTAGAGGACGGCCAGCTGCTGCTGTTAGTTTCCAACACGTTTGACCGCGCGCCGCGCATGGTCGACGGCATGCCCGTGACCCGGCATGCGGGCCACGGCTTTGGCACCAAGAGCATCAAACTTGCCGTGGAGCGCATGAACGGCAACTGTCAGTTCCGCATTAACGGCGATCGGTTTGAGCTGCGCGCTGTGATGTAGAAGTGCGGCGCCGATCTCGCGGCGTGTCTTGCCCGCCAGGCAATCGCTCACCGGCGCCAATCCGCTACAGCGGAGCGGCCGCCGGGGTCAGCTGCTTGATGTAGGCCCACATGCGCTGCTTGGCCGCTTTGTCGGTCAGCGCCGCCTCAAAGCCATCGAGCGCGAGCACGCGGCGGCCCTGCACATGGGCGACCAGGCCGGGCTTGAGCATGGCGGTGTCGAAGTCATCGATCGCCACGAGCATATCGGCGTAGGTCTCGCGCATGGCGTCAGCCGCGTTGTTGTCGAGCAGCAGCACCGCCTCGGGGTCCAAAGCCTCAAGCGCCTCACGGAACAGCTCGCACGGCAGAGTCTCGCCCACCGCGACCGTCCCATCACCCACGCCGGCGACGCTTGCCAGCACGCAAAAATCCTCGGGCGCGTAGCCGATGGCCCCAAGCGCCTTGCGCAACGCCGCGCCATCCGGGCCGGCGGCAAGCTCGCCACCCGAACGCTCGGCCTCGTCCAGATCGCCTTTGACCAGCACGATCGGCGAGCACGCGTTGCCCGCGATACGCACGCCACGACCCGCGAGCGATGCGAGCTCCTGCTCGGTCGCCTGGGCGATGGCTTCTTTTTTCTGGCTTTGTGACGTGGGCATGCGCTCTCCAATCGTTTGCGTGCCCACCATTATATAAAAGAGCCGCCCGCGAGTGGTTGCTTTGCGGGCGGCTGGGTATAAGCACGGTCGTACTGAGTTTTACGCGGCCGAGCCGCGTCGCATTATGGAGGTCACCATGGCTGACATTAATCAGATTACCCCCGAGAACTTCGATTCCATCGTTAACGACAGCCTGCCCGTGCTGGTCGATTTTTGGGCACCGTGGTGCGGGCCCTGTCGATCCCTCTCGCCCATCGTTGACGAGGTTGCCGATGAGCTGGCGGGCAAGCTTGCCGTTGCCAAATGCAACGTCGACGACAACCAGGACCTGGCCATGAAGTATGGCGTCATGAGCATCCCCACGCTGATTGTGTTTAAGAACGGCGAGGAGATTGACCGCTCGGTTGGCGCTCTGCCCAAGGCGAGGCTGCAGGCGCTGCTGGAGAAGCATCTGTAATACGCTTGTTACATGTTGCCGTCTGCCTGCCGTCCATGAGCGCTTTTACGCCGCTCGCCGGACTTCTGAATGCACCGAGTGCAACCACGGATAGTATGGTAGTCACAAACAGCCCCCAGTGAACGGGTGCGGGTCGCACAGACTCGTACCCGTTTTCTTATGCAGCTGCGCGCAGAGCGGGCGTAGTAAAATCTGAACCACTGAACTGCCCCATACAAAAGGAGATTTCCCATGCATGATGTTGGAATGAACATGAGCCAGCTTGCCATGAGCGTCAAGCAGGTCGACGACACCATCGAGCTCGCTCACGAGTGGAGCCATCAGCTGCTGCATGCGACCGAGAATTTTGACATGGAGCGCATCGGCGCCAAGCTCGAGGCCGCCATGGCCGCGCTCCACGAGGCGCATGACGCGCTCGAGGGCTACGAGGAAGCCATCGAGGCCGACCACAACTCCGTCGGCTCCGTGAAGCTGGTGTAAGGTGGCCGAACACGAGCACTGCTGCGAGTACGAGCACGAGCATCCGCACGGGGCGGACGGTGACGCGGGCTGCCACTGTAGTGGTTCCGGCTCCGAGCTGGTCCGTTTTTCGGTTACCGCACCCGACGACCTGCTGCGCCGTTTTGACGAGCAGATCGCGCGCCGCGGCGACGTGGCCAACCGCTCCGAGGCCGTGCGCGATTTGATTCGCGCCTCGATCGCCAAAGAGCAGATGCGCACGCCCGATGAGCAGGTTATCGGGTCGCTCACCATGATCTACGACCATCACACCGGCGATCTGACGCGCCGCCTGGACGAGGTGCAGCACGACTACACCGACGAGATCGTATCGACGATGCACGTGCATTTGGATCACCACAACTGCTTGGAAATCCTGGCACTCAAGGGTCGCGGCGAGCGCGTCTACGAACTAGCCGACCGCCTGCTGGGCCTGCGCGGCGTTAAGCACGGCGAGCTCACGTGCGCCGCCACCAAGCAGAGCCTGGGGCTGTAGCGGGATTTCCCGCAGCACACCTGCCAAATAGGGACAGGTTTGTTTTGGCAGGTTTAGAAGTTTTACCTACCAAAATAAACCTGTCCCTTTTTGGTCGGTTTTGATGAGGGGTGTCGCATGCGGCATGTGCATATTCATGTGACGGGCATTGTGCAGGGCGTTGGCATGCGACCGTTTGTGTATCGCGAGGCCATGGCACATGGCATTTGTGGATGGGTGCTCAATGCGGGCGACGGCGTGCATATCGAGGCGCACGCTTTGGCCGATGCGCTCGATGCTTTTGTTGCCGCGCTTTCTGAGCATGCGCCTGCGGCAGCTCGCGTTGAGCGAGTCGATATTGCGGATTTGGAGCCTGGCGGCTGGAGCGCTGCCGATGAGCAGGGCTTTCACATTGTGGCGTCGCAGGACCAGACCGCGCACACGACGCTCGTCTCGCCCGATATCGCCACCTGTGACGATTGCCTGCGCGAGTTGTTCGATCCCGCCGACCGACGCTATCACTACCCCTTTATCAACTGCACTAACTGCGGCCCACGCTTTACCATCATCCGATCGCTGCCTTATGACCGAGCGGCCACGTCGATGGATTGTTTTCCCATGTGTCCCAAGTGCGCTGCGGAGTATGTCGACCCACTCGACCGGCGTTTTCACGCGCAGCCCGATGCCTGCTTTGATTGCGGGCCGCATATTACGTGGCGCGAGGCTGTAAACGGCAATGCGTGCGGGAATTCGTCCGCGACACCGGCCGTCGGCACCACACGCGAGGCCAGCGACGCTATCATCGAGCGCTGCGTTGAGCTGCTGGCCAGCGGTGGCATCGTCGCCATCAAGGGCCTGGGCGGATTCCATCTAGCCTGTGACGCTGCCAACGAGCAGGCGGTGGCCGAGTTGCGCCGTCGCAAACGCCGCAGCAACAAACCACTTGCCGTCATGGTGCGTAGTCTTGCTGATACCGAGCGCCTGTGTCATATCGATGATGCTGAACGCGATCTGCTCGCTGGCAGTATCCGCCCCATCGTGCTGCTGCGCCGGCGCACTGTTAGCGAGGACAACGACGGTTCCCCCGACATCCTCGCCCTCGCGCCATCTGTCGCGCACGACCTGCCCGAGCTCGGCGTCATGCTCCCCTATACGCCGCTTCAACATCTGTTGCTTGCCGCGGCAGAAGTCTGCGGTATGCACGCGCTCGTCATGACCAGCGGAAACCTGAGCGAAGAACCCATCGAGACCGACGACGACCTTGCCTGGGAACACCTCGTTGCCGCCGGCATCGCCGACGCGTTGCTCGGTAACGACCGCGCGATTCTCTCGCGCTATGACGATTCCGTGGTGCGCGTGGTCGACGGCGCCGTTATGCCCGTGCGCCGCGCTCGGGGATATGCACCCCAGCCGCTGCCGTTGCCGGCGCTCGACGGCGCTCCGTCCTGCGTGCTCGCCTGCGGGCCACAACAAAAGGCCACGATTGCGCTCACACGTGAAGGGACGAACGGCGAGGCGCCCTGTTTTGTGTCGCAGCATATCGGCGATGTTGAAAACGGCGGGACCTTCGATGCCTGGAACGCCGCGCGCACGCGCTTGGAAGATCTCTTTGATTTGGCGCCCGCCGCCTTGGCCTGCGATTTACACCCCAGCTATCTATCGGGCCAGTGGGCGCGCGAGCAGGCGCGAAAATGCAATCTGCCGCTCGTCGAGGTGCAGCACCATCATGCGCATATCGCGAGCGTAATGGCCGAGGCCATCGCCGCGGGCCAGCTTACAACCGACGCGCGCGTCCTTGGCATCGCCTTTGACGGCACCGGCGCCGGCACCGATGGGACCATTTGGGGCGGCGAGTTTCTTGTTGCCAGCCTTGGCGGCTTTGAACGCGCCGCGCATTTGCGCACCTGGGCGCTCCCCGGCGGGGCGGCCTCCGTGCGCGACGCCCGCCGCAACGCCTTTGCCCTGCTCAGTGAGCTCGGTCTGCTCGAGCACCCAGGTGCCGCTCGGCTTTTGGACAGCCTCGACGAGCAAACGCGCAGCGTGACAGCCACCATGATCGAGCGCGGCATCAACAGCCCGCGTACCAGCAGCATGGGGCGTCTCTTTGATGCCGCAGCAGCAATTCTGGGCATCTGCGACAAGGCAACCTACGAGGGCGAACCCGCCATCGAGCTTGAGGCCGCCGCCTGGCGCGCGCTCGACAACGAAATCGCCCATTTTCCCGACGACAACGCCGGCTATTTCGCATCTGGCCCATCGTGGCTAGACGGCCCCTATGTTCTGGACCAGAAAGCACTCTTTGAGGCACTTTTGGGAGGAATTGAAGCCGGAGCGCCCGCCGACAGGCTCGCACTCGACTTCCATGTCGCCGTCGCGCGCTCCTCGGCGCGCATCGCCAGCGATATCTGCGTGCACGAGGGCATCGATACCGTCGCGCTCTCGGGCGGCGTGTTCATGAACCGACTTTTGCTTCAGTTCCTCACCCGCAAGCTTAAAGACGCAGGCCTTACGGTCTTGATTCCCCAAACCGTGCCCGTTAACGACGGCTGCATCGCCTACGGTCAGGCGGCAGTCGCACGCACTCGCCTCGCACAGGTCGCACCGCAATAGGCTGTTCGGCCAGCCCGCAAGCCGCCGTCTCACAGGTGTAGCGCGTTTGCCCGCAGCGCCCGCGAGCGCTACCATCAACTGATGGATTATTGAGCGCCCGTCCAGCGCAAAGCGTATAAAAGGGGAACAATATGTGCCTTGCCGTTCCCGGTAAAGTAGTCAAACGCGACGACGACCTCAAGGCCACCGTCGACATGATGGGCATCGAGCGCCCCGTGTCGCTGCGACTCGTGCCGACGGCGCAGGTTGGCGACTATATTCTCGTACACGCCGGCTTTGGCATCCAGATCGTCGACGAGCAGGAAGCACAGGAAACGCTCGAGCTTGTTAATGCCATGTCCGAGCTGGTCGAAGAAGACCAGCTTGCCACCAACCCGGCGGAGGCTTACTAGTGGCGCCCGAACAACCGGCTCGCTCCGGTATCGACTTCTCGGCATTCCGCAATCCCAAGCTGGCTCGCGAGCTCATCGAGCGCATTCATGAGCTTGTCGGCGACCGCGCCATCAACCTTATGGAAGTCTGCGGCACGCATACCGTGAGCATCGGGCGCTATGGCTTTCGCTCCATTATGCCGGCCGGGCTCAAGCTGCTGAGCGGCCCGGGCTGCCCCGTCTGCGTCACCGCCAACCGCGACATCGACCACGCAATCGCGCTCGCCAACATAGACGGCGCCATCATCACCACCTTTGGCGACATGATGCGCGTGCCCGGATCATCCACCTCGCTCGCTGCGCAAAAAGCGGCAGGGCGTGACATTCGCATCGTCTACTCCCCGCTCGACGCGCTCGACATTGCCGAGCAAAACCCCGATCGCCCGGTCATTTTTATGGGCGTGGGCTTTGAGACCACAACGCCCACCATCGCCGCCGCCATCTTGGAGGCCGAAGCGCGCGGGCTTTTGAACTTCTCGGTCTATTGCGCCCACAAGACCACGCCGCCGGCGCTGCGCGCCATCGCCAACGATCCCGAGACCGCCATCGACGGCTTTATCCTGCCGGGACACGTCGCCACCATCACGGGCTTAGCCCCCTTTGGCTTTTTGGTCGACGAGTTCAATACCCCGGGCGTGGTCACAGGATTTGAACCGGTCGATATCCTGCAGGGCATCTGTATGCTGGTCCAGATGGTTGTCGAGGACAGGCCCGCAATCGACAACGCCTACCGTCGCGGCGTCAATGCCGACGGCAATCCCGTG
>OGPK01002420.1_pt1 | contig 12170 bp, 11 predicted proteins | sample 1552921 | NCBI WGS metagenome assembly OGPK01 (sample SAMEA2580264, study PRJEB22360) | human gut metagenome | biome: human gut; feature: human-associated habitat; material: faeces | place: Denmark | collected 2008/2010 | reverse complement strand
CCGGCGTCCGCACCCCGCAGACCATCGACCAGCTGGCCGAGGTCATGCCCGAGGCCTACAAGCAGTTCACCGAGATCTGCGCCAAGCTCGAGTACCACTACCGCGACATGCAGGATATGGAGTTCACCATCGAGGACAAGAAGCTCTACATGCTTCAGACCCGCAACGGCAAGCGTACCGCTGCCGCCGCGATGAAGATTGCCTGCGATCTCGTCGACGAAGGCATGATCACCGAGGAAGAGGCCGTCGCCATGATCGACCCGAAGAGCCTCGATTCCCTCCTGCACCCGACGTTCGACCCGGCCGCGCTCAAGAAGGCCAAGGTCGTCGGCACGGGTCTGGCCGCCTCTCCCGGCGCCGCCTGCGGCAAGATCGTCTTTTCCGCTGAGACCGCGACCGAGTGGGCCAAGAACGGCACCAAGGTCGTCCTCGTCCGTCTCGAGACCTCTCCGGAGGATATCGAGGGCATGCACTACGCGCAGGGCGTTCTGACCGTCCGCGGCGGCATGACCTCCCACGCGGCTGTCGTTGCCCGCGGCATGGGCAAGTGCTGCGTCTCCGGCTGCGGCGCGATCAAGATGAACGAGGAAGCCAAGACCTTCGAGCTGTCCGGCAAGACCTATAAGGAAGGCGACTGGATCTCCATCGACGGCTCCACCGGCAATATTTACGGCGAGAAGATCAAGACGGCTGCCGCGACCATCTCCGGTGATTTCGACCGCCTGATGAGCTGGGCCGACAAGTTCCGCCGTCTGCAGGTCCGCACGAACGCCGACACCCCGCACGACGCGCAGCAGGCAGCCGCCTTCGGCGCAGAGGGCATCGGCCTGTGCCGTACCGAGCATATGTTCTTCGAGGCTGACCGCATCAAGGCCATGCGTGAGATGATCGTCTCCGAGACCTCTGAGCAGCGCGAAAAGGCGCTGGCCAAGCTCGAGCCGATCCAGCAGGCTGACTTTGAGGCCATCTACGAGGCCATGAAGGGCCGCCCGGTCACCATCCGTCTGCTCGATCCGCCCCTCCACGAGTTCGTCCCGACCGACCCGAAGGACATCGAAGAGCTGGCCAAGGAAATGGGCCTGACCGTCGAGCACCTGAACCAGGTCATCTCCAGCCTGCATGAGTTCAACCCCATGATGGGCCACCGCGGCTGCCGTCTGGACGTCACCTTCCCGGAGATCGCCAAGATGCAGACTGCCGCCATCATCAAGGCCGCGCTGGCTGTCCGCAGCCGCCGTCCGGCATGGAAGATCACGCCGGAGATCATGGTCCCGCTGGTCGGCGAGGAGAAGGAGCTGGCCTTCGTCAAGTCCGTCATCGACAAGACCGCCAGAAAGATCATCAAGGAAGCCGGCAGCGACATGACCTACAAGGTCGGCACCATGATCGAGATCCCGCGTGCCGCACTGACCGCCGACGCCATCGCCAAGGAAGCCGAGTTCTTCTCCTTCGGCACCAACGACCTGACGCAGATGACCTTCGGCTTCTCCCGTGACGACGCCGGTAAGTTCCTGGCCTCCTACTATGACCGCAAGATCTACGAGTCCGATCCGTTCTCCAAGCTCGACCAGGCAGGCGTCGGCCGCCTCGTCAAGATGGCAGCGGAGCTCGGCCGCGAGACCCGCCCGGACATCAAGCTCGGCATCTGCGGCGAGCAGGGCGGCGACCCGTCCACGGTCGAATTCTGCCACAAGATCGGCCTGACCTACGTCTCCTGCAGCCCGTTCCGCGTCCCCATCGCAAGACTCGCCGCCGCGCAGGCCGCGATCAGAAACGCTGGGAAATAAATTCGCATAAAAGGCGATCCGTCATAAGCAGCCCCCAACCAGCCCGGCTGGTTGGGGGTTTTGTGCGTTCAGACGCTGCCCTCCAGCTTGCGGCGCTGACCCTGGCCCCAGAAGGAGCGGTACATCCCCGGCGTCATGCCGAGCGAACGCTTGAACAGATTGATAAAATGGCCGGGGTTGTGGAAGCCGACCTCGTCGGCGACCTCGTTGATCGTCAGGTCTGTCGAGCGCAGAAGCTCCTTGGCGTGGTTGATGCGCTCCATGATGATATACTCGTTCGGCGTGTAGCCGGTGCTGCTTTTGAACAGGCGGACAAAGTAATATTTATTGATGCCGAGCACATGGCTGAGCCGGTCTAGCGAAAGATCCTCGCAGAAATGCTGCGAGATATAGTCGCGGGCCTGTACGATGAGCTGCGGCGTGGCGTTGAAGCTCTTCTGCATGGTGGCGCTGATGCAGGAGATCAGAATGCTGGAGATCGTGCCGGAGGCCTGAATGTCACGCATGACGTTGGCGCCCTGCTGGGAATAGGAGGCCAGAAGCCCCTTGAGCTGCGACTGCACCTGCGTGTCGCCCGCAAGCGAGACGACGGGCGAGCCCTTGTTCTGCAGCATGAACAGCTCGTAATACCGCGCGCACGCTTCGCCCCAGAAGTGCATCCAGAGCACGTGCCAGTGGCCGGTGTCTGGCGCTGTATAGTAGTACTGCTGCTTCTGGCAGTCGATCCAGAACACGTCGTCGGCGCGCAGGGTATAGCGGCTGTCGCCGTATTCCAGAACGCCCTCGCCGCTGACGGTGTATTTGAGCAGATAGGAAACGAGCGAGTGCCGCTTCGTGTAAAAGCTGGATGACGCGTAGAAATCGCCCAGCTCCTGCACGTAGGGGATGGACTTTTCCGGCATGGCGACGGGGGCAAACTGGTTGGAGTTGACCATGCGCCAGACGGACTGCGGCTCAAGCCCGTGATGATATTCCAAAACTTGTATAGCCATTTTGACCACCTATGTCAATATACTGTAATAATAGAACAAGATAAATGGATGACAAACAGAATGAAGTGGTATATAGTTTAGAATATCACAGGAAATGAAATAAATACAGAATTATTTTTGCTTTCTGGTATAGGCCTGCAATATCAATATAAATGTATTGCGCCGAAAAATGTTCGAATTTCACGCAAATTCACCCGGAAAATTCTCGATTTCTGCATGGTGTACAAAAATGCAAAATTATTTATGTGCATTTTGCTGAATGGCAAGATTCCGGAATCGTATAAAAGGAGGGCGGCGATGAGCGAGTATATTCTGGCGGTCGATATCGGTACGTCCAATGTCAAATGCATGATCGCACGGCCGGATATGACGGTACTGGCGGAAGCGGACAGCGAATATGAGACGCTGTGCACCGGCGCGGGCCGCTATGAGCAGGATCCGGAGCTCTGGTGGCGGCACATGATCCTCGCGCTGCAGGCTGCCGCGGCGAAGGCCAGCGTGCGCACGGGTGAAATTGGCCGGATCGCCGTCAGCTCACAGGCACCGACCATGCTGCCGGTGGACGCGGCTGGCAGGCCGCTCGGAAATGCGCTGATCTGGATGGACCGCCGCTCGGACGCGCAGTGCATCGACATGGGGCGCAGGATCGGCGACGGGACAGTCTACCGGATCACCGGCAACAAGGCCGATCCGTTCTACGTCTACAGTGAGCTTCTCTGGTTCAAGCAGAACCAGCCCGCGCTTTATGAAAAAACAAGATGGATCCTGCAGGCAAACGGCTATCTGAACCTCCGGCTCACCGGAAGCTTCACGCTCGATGCCACGCACGCGAGTATTACGCAGTGCTATGACGTCCTGCACCGCTGCTGGAGCAGCGAGCTGCTGCAGCCCTACGGCGTACCGGCAGAGCTGTTCCCGCCGGTCAGCCAGCCGGTCGACGTGATCGGAACCGTCACGCAGGAGGCTGCGGCGCAGACCGGCCTGCGGGCCGGGACCGAGGTTCTGGCAGGCTCCGTGGACGGAGCTGCCGCAGCGCTTGAGGGCGGAGTGACCGCTGACGGCGTCGCGGTCGAAATGTCCGGTACCTCGTCCGTGCTGCTCGTCGGCTCCGACAGACCGCATACCTCGCCGAATCTGACGTATATGTACAGCGTCGTCCCGGAGCAGCACCTGCTGCTCGGCTGCATGAGCACGACCGGCGGCGTTCTCAAATGGTACCGCGACACGTTCTGCGACCGGGCAGACCCGGCCATTTATAAAAAGCTCGACGCGCAGATCCTTGCGCAGTGCCCGGAGCCGAGTCCGCTGATCTTCCTGCCGTATCTGGCAGGCGAACGCGCCCCGATCTGGGATACGAACGCAAAGGGCGTGCTTGCGGGGATCACCTGCGCGACGACGCAGGCGGAGATCATCAGAGCTGCCGAGGAGGGCGCGGCCTTCGCACTCATGGACAACATCACCGAGGCCAGAGCCAGCGGCGCGCAGCTGCGGACGCTGCGCGCGGTGGGCGGCTCGGTCAACAGCCGGATCTGGATGCAGATCAAAGCGTCCGTCGCGGGAATGCCGATCGAAATTCCGGCGTCCTGCCACGGTGCGCCGGGCGGTATGCTTGCCGTGCTGAGCTGCGCGGAGGGTGAATTCGCCTCCATCCGGGAGGCGGCGGCCAATCTGGTACGCATCCGCGAGACGGTCGATCCGGTCGCGGCATGGATCCCGGTCTATCAGGAAAAATTCGAGCTGTTCCGCAGCACGTACCGGCACCTCAAGCCGGATTTCCCAAGCTTTCATCAGGCAGGAGGAAACTGAGATATGCAGCTATTGGAAGGACGCAAAGCAGTTGTAACAGGCGGCTCCAGAGGCATCGGCCGGGAGATCTGCCTGCTGCTGGCAGAAAACGGCGCGGACGTCGCGCTGGCATACCGGAAAAGCACCGTAGAGGCGGAGCAGCTCCGGGAAGAGATCACCGCGATGGGGCGCAGCTGCATCGCGGTACAGGCGGATGTCTCCGTTTCCGCCGATGTTGACCGGTTTGTGACGCAGGCCGCGCAGGCGCTGGGCGGCATCGACATTCTGGTGAACTGCGCGGGCGTGTTCCCGCAGGCGCTGATCGAGGATATTACCGATGAGGACTGGTCGCGCGTCATGCGCATCAATCTGGACGGCGCGTTCTATGCCTGCCGCGCAGCGGCGCCGTATCTCAAAAAAAGCGGCAAAAACGGACGCATCATCAACCTCTCGTCGCAGGCGGCGCTCAACGGCACCGCGCACGGCGTACACTACGGCGCGTCCAAGGCGGCGCTGCTCGGGCTGACCTATTGCCTTGCAAAGGAGCTGGGGCCGGACGGCATCACCGTCAACGCGATCCTGCCCGGACGCATCGACACGGAAATGCTCGCCTACGCGACGCCGGAACGCCGGGCGCAATGGCTGCAGTCCACGCCGCTCGGACGCTTCGGCGACACGGCGGATATCGCAGAGCTTGCCGTGTTCCTTGCCTCGGACAAGGGCGGATATATCACGGGTGCAAAAATCAATGTCAACGGCGGTCTTTCGACCGGCTGAACAGAAAGGGGAGCAGAGCATTATGAAAGCAGTTGCAGTTGGAGATCTTCTTCTCCCGGCCTCGGTCTTCGATGAGACGATCCGGTCCGCATCGTGGGTCACGGCGTATGATTCGTTTGACTGGGACGTGACGAAAAAGCGCGACGAGCTCCGCAATGTCGTGCGCAGGATGGAGACGGGCGGTTCCCGCGCGTTCCTGCCCACGCAGGAGGAGCTGGAGCGTCTGAAGGACGCGGAGGTCATTCTCAGCCATCTGTTTACCATCCCGCGCGAGGTGTTTGAGGCCGCGCCGAAGCTCCGCTACATCCTCTCGGCGCGCGGAGGCGTGGAAAATATCGACCTGAAGGCCGCACACGAGCACGGCGTCAGCGTGATCCACTGCCCGGCGCACAACGCCATCGCCGTCGCGGAATACGCCATCGGCCTGATGATCGCGGAATCGAGAAATATCGCGCGCGCCGACCGCGGTCTGCGCAGCGGCACATGGATCGAGAAATACCCGGATTCCGCAGCCATTCCGGAGCTGCGCGGCTCAAACGTCGGCATCATCGGCTTCGGCACCATCGGCCGTCTGGTCGCCGAGCGGCTGCAGGTCTTCGGCGCGAAGATCCTGGTCAGCGACCCGTTCGTCCCGGCAGAGGCCGTCACAGCAGCCGGCTGCGAGCCGGTCAGCAAGGAGGAGCTTCTGCGCCGCAGCGATTTTGTTACCCTGCACGGGCGCATCGGCGCGGGCGACCCGCCGATCATCGGCGAGCAGGAGCTGCGCGAGATGAAGCCCACCGCAGTGCTCGTCAATACGGCGCGCGCCGTGCTGGTCGATATGGAGGCGCTGTATACCGCGCTGAAGGAGCACTGGATCATGGGCGCGGCGGTCGACGTGTTCCCGATGGAGCCGCTGCCGAAGGACTACAAGCTGCTCACGCTCGACAATATCACGCTGACGAACCATCGCGGCGGCGACACGATCAATTCGTACATCAAGGCGCCGGAGCTGCTGCTGCAGCAGTTCGACGAGCTGCTGACGACCGGCACGACCCGCTGCCTGATCCAGTAAAGCAGCGTAAGTATTTGGGCAATATATACAAAATCTGCGCTTGATTTTGTACGTGATAAAAACGAATTGCCCAGCTTTAAAACGCATTTTACTAGTTTCGACGGGTTTTGGCGTGCTAGAATAAAAACACTCCGAGGCGAAAACACACCGTGATGAGCAGCCAGAGGCTGTACATTTAATAAAATCAGGAGGAAAAACAAATGAAAAAGGTTCTCGCATTGATGCTTGCGCTGTGCATGGTCTTCCTTATGGCCGCGTGTGCAGGCACCACCAAGACAGACTCCACCACGGCGCCCGCGGACAACGCGGAGACTAACACGGAATCCACTGAAAAGAAAACCATCGCATTCCTTCCCCCTGCCATGATCTCTCCGTACTATGCATCCTGCATCAACGGCGCGAAGCCGCAGGCAGAGGCTCTGGGCTATGAGCTGCTCGTCTCCGCACCCGACTCCGAGAGCGACTATGCTTCTCAGGTCCAGCTGGTTGAGGACATGATCGCCCGCGGCGTTGACGGCATCATCATCTGTGCCATCAACACCGATGCCATCGTCACCGCTGTCAAGAAGGCCAACGAGGCCGGGATCCCCGTCGTCATGTTTAACGTTCAGGACGAGCTGGCCGACGGCAAGGTCGACTGCTATGTCACCTATGACCAGCGTGAGGGCGGCGCAAAGGTCGCCGATTACATGGCCGAGGTCGTGAACGGTGCCGAAACCAATGTCGCCATCATCGAGGGTCTGCCCTCCGAGCACACCACGGCCCGTATGGGCGGCTTCTCCGACCGCGTCGCCGAGAAGTACCCCAACATCCATGTTGTCGCGTCTCAGAGCGGCGACTGGGAGCGTGAAAAGGGCATGAACGCAGCTGCCAACATGATGCAGTCCGTTGACATCGACGCCTTCTTCGGCCTCTGCGACGAAATGAGCCTCGGCGCTGTGCAGGCTGTCAAGCAGGCCAACGGCAAGCAGCTCGTCTTCTCCTTCGACGGCAACCCCAACGCGGCGGAAGCTGTCAAGTCCGGCGACCTGATGTGCACGCTGTCCATCGGCGGTCTGAAGACCGGCGAGGAGTGCGTCAACATGATCGACAAGATCCTCAAGGGCGAAACTGTTGACAAGTTCTTCACGATCGAGACGGAAGTCATCACCAAGGACAATGTCGACGCGTATCTGGCAACCTTTGAATAATCCGCATCGCTCACTCTGATACTCCAGCGGGGATATGCGCTGCATATCCCCGCTGAATCGAAATTTCCGCCATCGTGTGATAGGAGAATGCCAATTGTCTGAAATACTGAAAATGCGGGACATCTCAAAGCGGTTCCCGGGCGTTCTGGCGCTCGACAACGTCAGCCTCAGCATTGAGCGCGGCGAGGTCCACGCGCTGCTGGGCGAAAACGGCGCAGGGAAATCCACGCTTATGAAAATTCTGTCCGGCGCATATAAGAAGGATGCCGGCGAGATCATCTTCGACGGCCAGCCCGTCCAGATCAACTCGCCGAGACAGGCGCAGGAGCTTGGCGTCAGCATCATCTATCAGGAGCTCAATCTTGTTCCGCAGCTGAGCGTTGCGGAAAACATCTTCCTCAGCTCGCTTCCGATGAAAAACCCCGCGTGCATCGACTGGAAGCACGTCTACAGCGACGCGCAGACCATTATCGATTCGCTGGAGGTGGATATCAACGTCAGAAGCAGGATCAGCAGTCTCGGCATTGCGCAGCAGCAGATGGTCGAGATCGCAAAGGCATTGAATCATCAGGCCAAGGTCATCGTCATGGACGAGCCATCCGCGCCTTTGACCGATAAAGAAACCGCAAAGCTCTTCAAGACCATCGCAAAGCTGAAGTCCGAAGGTGTGGCTGTCATTTATATCTCGCACCGTCTGGAAGAAACGATGCAGATCGCGGACCGCGCCACCATCATGCGCGACGGCAAGACGATCACGACCGTGAACGTCAGCGATATCACCATCGACGATCTCATCCGCGGCATGGTCGGACACGATCTGAAGGAGCAGTTCCCCAAGCGCGACTGTCCCATCGGTGAGGTCGGCTTCCGCGTGGAGGGGATCAGCCGCGAGGGCATCCTGAACAACATCAGCTTCGAGGCCCGCAAGGGCGAGGTCGTCGGGATCTGCGGTCTGGTCGGCGCAGGCCGGACGGAGACGGCGCGGGCCATCTTCGGCATCGACCCGAAGGATGCGGGCCGTGTGTTCATTGACGGCAAAGAGGCCGTGATCCGCAAGCCGCTTGACGCGATCAACGCGGGCATCGGCTTTGTCACCGAGGACCGCAAGACAGAGGGCCTGATCCTCTGCCGCGACTGCAAGGAAAATATCTCCATCGCCGCGCTGCGCGACTTTGTGCGCAGCGGAAAGCTGAACCTCCGCAGGGAACAGAAGAGCTGCCAGGACTACGTGGAAAAGATGCATATCAAAACGCCGTCCCTGCGGCAGAAGGTCGTCAATCTTTCCGGCGGCAACCAGCAGAAGATCGTTCTTGCCAAGTGGCTGATGTCGGACGCGAAGGTCCTGTTCCTCGACGAGCCGACGCGCGGCATCGACATCGGCGCGAAGGTCGAGGTATACAATATTATTAACGAGATCGCCGCAGCAGGCAAATGCGTGATCGTGATCTCCTCGGAAATGACGGAGCTCATGGGCATCTGCGACCGGATCGTCGTCATGTGCCGCGGTGCCATCACCGGCGAGGAGCGCAAGGGACAGTTCACGCAGGAATCACTGATGTATCTGGCTACGGGCGGCAGCGCCGCTGTCTGATGCAGGAAAGGACACTATAAAGATGAAACGTTCTCTCAAAAGCAGTATCAAATCTCTGAATATTCTCGGCATTTTGCTTGCCTTCCTGGTTCTGTGCGTCATTATGGCTATCGCATCCCCGGCCTTTTTGAAGCAGACCAACCTGCTGAATATCCTGCAGCAGATCTCCATCAACTTCACCATTGCCATCGGCATGACCTTCGTCATCCTGATCGGCGGCATTGACCTGTCCGTCGGCTCGATCACCGCGCTGACCGGTATGTTTGTCGCCATCATGATGAAGAACTGGAACATCCCCGTCGCTCCGGCCATTATCATCGCGGTCCTGAGCGCCAGCCTGCTTGGCCTCATCAACGGCGTGCTGATCTCCGGGCTTGACCTGCCGCCGTTTATCGTGACGCTCGGCATGATGGAGCTTGCACGCGGTATGTCCTACACGGTCACAGCCGGTCAGCCGATCTATACGCTGCCCGCAGGCTTCCTCGCGATCTCCGGGCGCGTCCGCGGCATTCCGCTCGTTGCGCTGCTGATCATGATCGCGCTGTTTGTCCTGGCCTACTATGTGCTGCATTTCACCCGCATCGGCCGGTATGTCTAAGCAGTCGGCGGCAACGAGTCGTGCGCCAGACTCTCCGGCATCAACGTCAAGGCCATCAAGCTGATCGTGTACACGTTCTCCGGCTTCTGCTGCGGCATCGCGGCGCTGCTGCTGACGTCCCGCCTGGACTCGGCAGTCCCGACGAACGCCGAGGGCTATGAAATGAACGCGATCGCGGCTGTCGTCATCGGCGGTACGTCCATGAGCGGCGGCGAGGGCAGCCTGATCGGCACGGTCATCGGCACGATGCTCATCGGTGTCATTGCCAACGGCATGAACCTGCTGCTGATCCCGACCGGTCCGCAGCGTATGGTCACCGGCAGCATCATTGTCATCGCCGTCATTGTCGATGTGCTCCGTAAAAAAGCCAACAGCAAATCGAAATAAGGAGATACTATGCAGGAAACGACTTACAGCCGCTGGCTGATCTCGGATATGTACTATCCGTCGGAAAGCATCGAGGGTCCCATCAAGAGCCACGAGGCCATCTGTGTGCTCAACACGAACGATCAGGACGCCGGGCTGACCATCACGCTCTATTTTGAAGACCGCGAGCCCATGCAGCTTGCGCCGCAGCGCTGCCCGGCCCGCCGGAATGTCCACATCCGCATGGATGAGGCCAGAACCGCGGACGGCTCCGGTGTACCGATGGATACGCCGTATGCCGCTGTCGTCGAATCGACGCAGCCGGTCGCCGTGCAGTATTCCCGCGCCGATGCCAGACAGCGCGCGCTGGGGATCATGACGACCATCGCGCAGCCCATGGGCTGAGAAAAAGCAGGCCGAGCGTCAGGCGGTCTACGATCTTGCAGACTCCACGGCAGAAGCTGTCAGCGCGGACGGCAGTAAATTCCAGGCGTATCTGGATGTGCAGACCCGGTTCAGCCGTTATTCTGCCACCAATGTGCTGCTGATCCTGGCACAGAAGCCGGACGCAACCCAACTGAAAGACTTTGACGGCTGGAAAGATGCCGGTGCTTCCATCAAACGTCAGCAGAAAGGCATTTCCATTCTGGAACCCGGCGAGGAATATGAGCGTGAGGACGGTTCTATCGGAACCTCCTACAATGTGAAACGGGTCTTTGATATTTCCCAGACCACCGCGCGGGCCAAGGCGCAGCCCTCTGTCAGTATGGATGACCGGCTGCTTTTGAAAGCCCTGATCTCCCGTCCTACCGTGCCGATACAGATGGTAGACGACCTGCCGAACCACATGGGCGCACTGTACGACCATGACCAGCAGGTGGTTTTCGTGCGCCGGGGTATGGACGCCGCCGATATTTTCCGCAGCGTTTCCAAGGAGCTGGCCCATGCAGAGATCGCCGCTGTGACCAAGGACTACACCCGTGAGGGTGCAGCCTTTGCCGCATACAGCGTTTCCTATATGCTCTGCAGGGAATACGGCATTGATGCCAGCGGGTATGATTTCAGCCGCCTGCCTGACAGCTTCCGGGAGAGTGATGCTCAGAGCATCCGGGCCGTGCTGTCGGAAATCCGGGATACTGCCGGTAATATCTCCAGCCGCATGAACCGTGCGCTGGAGCAGAACCGCCAGCCTAAATCCAAAGAACAGGAGCGCTAAGTTATGGGGAAAGAAGAAAAACGTGTCCTCACGCTGGACAAATATGAGCATGGCGTTGTGGTAAACGCCCTCAATGAAATGCGTAACGACCTTCTGGAAGAACAGCGCTCCACGGACATCGTGGACGAGGTGCTGTTAAAAGCCATCGACGCCCCGACGAAGAAGGTCAAAGTAATCAGGGTTCCCGAAAAGTCGCAAGACTTTTTGGGAGGAGGACGAGCAACGGAGCGCGAGAGCCTTTGCCCCGAAGGGGCGAAGCGAGAGCAGCGCAGTTTGCGAGGACGAGATGAAGCAAGATAACCGCCAGACGCAGCTTATTCTCTGCCTGTTCGGTATTCTCCCTGTGGCATGGCTGGGGCTTCTCATAGCCCCGGCTGTATCGGGCGGATTGCCGGAGATCATCACAGCGTTTCCGGCAGCGATGAATGACCCCTTTCATATTGTGCTTTGTGAGGACAGCCTGAAAACTGTCCTCATTGCTTTATGCGCCTATGGAATGGGCATCGGCATCTATTTCTCCACCCGGCGCAACTACCGCAAGGGCGAGGAACACGGCTCTGCCAAGTGGGGCGACGCCAGAGCTGTGGACAAGAAATACCGGGATAAAAGACCGGAGCAAAACAAGCTGTTTACGCAAAATGTGCGCATGGGTCTGGACGGAAGAAAGCACCGGCGAAATCTCAACACGGTAGTCATCGGAGGCAGTGGTGCGGGCAAGAGCTTCAACCTTGCCAAACCCAATCTGATGCAGGCCAACACCTCATTCGTGGTGCTTGACCCAAAGGGTGAACTGGTGCGGGATACCGGGCATCTG
>OGPK01002409.1_pt1 | contig 12202 bp, 5 predicted proteins | sample 1552921 | NCBI WGS metagenome assembly OGPK01 (sample SAMEA2580264, study PRJEB22360) | human gut metagenome | biome: human gut; feature: human-associated habitat; material: faeces | place: Denmark | collected 2008/2010 | reverse complement strand
TTTTAAGCTAATCAGCACTGTTTTTGATTTACCAAATATAATATATTTATTATCATATGACCAAGCGAGAATGAATGAAATTCTTAGTGATACAGCTCAAATCAATCCAAAGTTTATAGAGAAAATTGTTCAACAAGAAATTCATATTCCATCTATTGACTCAGATAGATTAGGTACTATATTTTCAGTATGCACAGCTAATATAATTAATAAATATATTGAACATGAAATTGAAATTTCATGTTATCTTCCAATTATTAATCATATTTGCAAAAACACCAAAAATGTTCGTCACTATAAAAGATTAATTAATTCTGCTTTTACTTCTACTTTCTGCAATGAATATGATTTAGATATTCCTACACTATTAATGCTTGAAATTATTCATTTTGAAGCTCCTAAATTATATGAAGTGATCCAAGAAAATAGAGAATATTTTATATCCTCTGATGTGATGTGTGATGTGAACTTATATCTATTTCAACGTCGTAGTGATAAGTTTAATGAAGAAGGAAAGGCTTTTTTTGATGAACTATTTGATGAATTTTCAACTTTTAAAGAACTGCTATGTAATTTCTTTCCTTTTATATATAGATATAAATCAGGATTTAACTTGATTGAAAAATATGATAGCAGTATTCCAGATTGCATAAAAAGTGATTTTCCTATCTACAGTATTAAATATTTTGATATATATTTCTCTTTATCAACAAATGATTTTGCAAAAAATATTAGTGAAATGCAGATGCTAATGAAAGAAATTAATTCAAAAAAATCAATTAAAGATAGCGTTGTTAATAAGCTTATTAATATTGATTCTGATAATCAAAGGGAACGATTTGAATATCTCGATATGCATATTGATTCTTTATCAGGATCAGTTTCTTTTCAACTTATAAATATTATATGGGATAATATTTTATCTATTGATGATTCAAATCTCTTTTTTATGTTAAATGCGCAACAACGTGCTTTAGTAATAATGGCAAAACTGATTAAGAAACTAGAAATGGATAAATTGGAAGAAATTACCCATAATTTTAAAACTGAATATAATAAATTACAATTTATAAGTAGTTTGATATATTGGCTAAATAGCGATAAAATAGGGATATCTGGTGAAATCATTTCATTGTTCAACAAGTTATATTCAGATATGTGTGCTACAATTGTGGGTAATAAAGTCAACCTATATGATAGGCACAACTATAGCCAACATAATATATATGCACTTAGTCGTAATTATCAGAATAATCTTGAGGTTATAAAGCAATATTTTTCTGATATTTATAGGTCTGAATATGTATATAAAGTATTAGCAGATTTAGTTGGTGAAAGTACTGGATCAAAAGGATATGGATATGCTATAGATAAGCAGAACTTAGATTTGCTAGGAGTTACAATAGCGCAAATAGCTAATTCTATTGAGACATATCCACCAAAGACCGAATCAGAAAATAAACTAAAAGAAATTTTTGATAAAGTAGTAAATGATGAAAAAAATATTTTTGATCATTTCGGAATTAATTCTCCTATTCCTATAAAGTTTGATGTATAACCGCATCATAAGATACAACTGCATTTTCCTTCAATAAGACTATAAAATATCAAATCTTTCGCTATGTAGTAAAAACAATTCTCAAGTTCTTCTATTCCTCAATATTATTAAGCAGAACAGTCTGTTTGAAGTTTTTGATCAAACTTTTTTCAAAAGTTGAATTTGGTAATTCCGGGCATTATTTATGCTTGTTTCAAGTAACTAATGATACTAACCGAACACAGCCCGTAAGGGCAATAATTCTCTAAATAAATGCAACCTGAGTTTCCTTAACAATGCCCATCTTACAATTATCTCCATATTGTATTTGACTTTCTCTTAAAAGTATTGTATGATAATAAATAGATGAATGTCATGTTAGAACAGTTCTCATAGGTTCTCTCTACAGTTATCATATCGCTCAGGTACGCAAAACCACGCCATTTTAGTTGTACAACTCTGGACAACTTTTGGACAACTAAGTTACAGCAACATATAATAAAACGAAGAAAGTTGAAAAAGCTACTTTCTAGTATCTTAGCGAAAATACTTTGCTTTTAGTGTGTTTTTGATTTGCAACAAAAAAGTCAAATTGGAATGTTTAAACTCAAAGAGATAATTTCATTCTCATTTATCAAACCGTTTCGCAGAAATGCGAAGCGGTTTTTTTATACCCGATCCTAACTGTCAAAATGCACAACCAAAACATCTGTTCGTTGTCAATTTAGCTGAATATCCACCTGCTTATTGTAAATAACAACAAAATATGATATAATTATTACTGATAAATTAACTTTTAGGAGATAACTGCTATGACGAATGAATACATAAAACCGCCCGTTGAAATACGCTACAAAAATGAACTTGACGCCTTAAAAAGTGTTGATATTGGCAAAAAGCCTGAAAATTGGGTGCTGTCGCCAAAGGCTGTGCGAACATTTATATTAGGCGGAATCATCAAAACTGCCGATGGTAAAATGCAGATAAAGCGTAAATTCTATGGCAATGACGCACTTGTTGAGCGCTGTATAATCACCCTCGCTGGAAACCGCGGACTTATGCTGGTGGGTGAGCCAGGCACTGCTAAAACTATGCTCTCTGAGCTTCTCTCTGCTGCCTGCTGTGGCATAAGCACAAACACAGTTCAGGGTACGGCTGGAACTACCGAGGATATGATAAAATATAGCTGGAACTATGCCATGCTTCTTTCAAAAGGTCCTTGCCGTGAAGCCCTTGTGCCTGCTCCCCTGCTCATAGGCATGGAACAAGGCATTTTCGCACGATTTGAGGAAATAACTCGTACCCCTGCTGAGATCCAAGATAGCCTTATTTCTGTAATGAGCGACCAGATACTCAATATCCCTGAGCTTGAAAACGAAGGACTTGTTTTCGCCAAGCAAGGATTTAATATAATCGGTACTGCAAACACCCGTGATAAGGGCGTAAATGAAATGTCAGGTGCTTTGAAAAGACGTTTCAATTTTGAGACTGTCGAGCCTGTTCGTGACGTAAGGCTCGAAAAAGAGATCATTATCCGTGAAGCACAAGACCTTGCAAAAACAGGTCATATCGACCAGCCTATAGACACTGACGCTGCTGAACTTCTTGCTGTCACATATCATGAGCTTCGTGAGGGCGTTACCTCAGAGGGAACAAAGCTTGAAAAACCAAACGCCGTTATGAGTACAGCCGAAGCTGTGTCCGTTTTCTATCAAACTATGAGCAGTGCATATTATTATGGTGACGGAAAAACTGATCTCAAAGAGCTTACGCAGAATCTTTTAGGAGCAGTTTGTAAGGAAAACAAAGACGACCTTGAAAAGCTCAAAAGCTATTTCAGGATCGCTGTTAAGGAAAAAAGTGCAAGTGAGGGAGGCATATGGACAGAATATCTGGATACAGCCAAGTATCTGAAATAATATCTTTTGACTATTCTCAGCCATTTCTGCTTTTTCCTGTAAGACACCACAGCCCTGTCTGCTCGTGGCAGCTCATCAGAGCAATTAAAGAATATCAGCCCGATGTCATACTTATAGAGGGTCCTGAAAATGCCAATGATATGATAGGTGTGTTGACGGACGAGAGAACTAAGCTCCCTGCGGCTTTCTATTATTACTACAAGGACAGAAAAAAGCTTATCAGTGATGAAGCCGAGGACTATAAATGCTACTACCCTTTTATCTATGCTTCACCTGAGTATAACGCTCTGAAAACAGCCGCAGCCATGGGGATAGAAGCACGCTTTATAGATCTTCCCTACAGCGAGATACTTATTACCACAGCCGTAAATAAAGGCCTTCGCAGTAATAAGGACAAGCACAGCTACACTGATGACAGCAGACTTATATACAGCAAATTCTGCAAAAAGCTTTGCGAGAAAACAGATCTAAGGACCTTTGAAGAGTTCTGGGAGAAGTATTTTGAGATAGAGGGACTCAGACTATCTGTACAAGATTTTGTACAGCAAATGTACACCTACTGCATTATCACACGAAATGACGAAACAGAAGATGATCTTGCGGCAGACGGCACTCTTGCAAGAGAAAACCATATGGCTCTGCGTATCAAAGAAGCACTTAAAGATAACAAAAAAGTCCTTGCTGTAACAGGCGGATTCCACAGTTTGGGACTTTATGAGCTTTTGAAAAGTGATAATATCCAAAAAGAAAAGCTTCACAAGCTCTCTCAAAAAGATGAGGGCTGTTTCCCCGTAGCTTATTCTTATGAAGCAGCAGACGCTCTCAGTGGATATGCCTCTGGTATCCAGCGTCCTTATTTTTATGATTGCGTGATGAACAAGCTAATCCACTGTGATGACCCGGCAGGTGTTTACAGCGACACAGTTCTTGACCTGCTCATAGGTACAGTGAGAGCCTGTGATAAACATGATATCCCAGTGTCAATGGCTGACGCTTCCGCAGCGCAGTCTATGATGAGTGGACTTGCCGCACTTCGTGGCTGTCATGAATGTGGACTTTACGAGCTTGAGGACGCCATAACCTCGTCATTTATCAAGGGAGAGAAAACAATATCCTCCGCCCTGCCTATCGACCTTATGCACAAACTTGCCACAGGCGACAAGACAGGTCATATAGGTGATATAAACCACGTTCCTCCGCTTATCGCTGATTTTGAAGAACAGTGTAAAAGGTTTCGACTTAAAATAAAAACAGTAACCCCTAATAAGACGGAAGTTTCACTTTTTACCACTGCAAACGGCATGGAACTAAGCAGATTTTTCCATAGAATGGTGTTTCTAGGCACAGACTTTGCCCAGCGAACAAAAGGACCTGATTTGCATAGGCGAAAAGACAGAAGCCGTGTCCGTGAAGAATGGGTATACAAAAAAGTTCCTGCCACAGACGTTGCACTCATAGATCATACTGCCGACGGCTTCACCATTGAAGAAGCCTGCCGCACCTGTGCTTCAAGAACACTTCGTCACGAAAAGCACTGTGATGTTGCAGCGCATATCCTTGTGGACTGCTTCCAAATGGGCTTAGAACTCTCTGATGATGACAAGGCTTGTGCCAAGAACATTCTTAACTCAGACGGTGACTTTTTCTCTGTAGGCAGAGGTCTAAGGCATTTTATCACTCTTATGGAACTCCAACAGCTTTATAATACCGAGTTTTCCGCCGCAGAAAATTGTGCAAAGCGGTGCATGACAAGGATAATCACAGCACTGCCTGATATGGCGTCGGTGAAAGACGACCACATTGCAGAATGTGCAGCGATAATGTACGCAATGCAGAAAGCTGTCACTGACGGCTTTAGAGAATATCGTCAGGACTATGAAAACGCCCTGCTTTCCCTCTGCAGCAAATCTGATAAAGACCCATTTGTTTACGGCACGGCACTTGGCATACTTTATGCCTTTGACCCCCACCGCCGCAAGCTTGCTGAACAGGCAATGTCAAGCTATCTCAAAGGCGACAGGAATGTTCAGATACAAGGAGCGGAGTTTCTTCACGGACTTTTCAATGCCGCCCGTGATATCATCATGACGGACGATTCTTTCATCAGAATGACAAACACGCTTATCTGCGGACTTGACTATGACGATTTTATAGAGATACTTCCCTCCATGAAGCTTGCTTTCAGTTGTTTCACCCCCTATGAAATACAGCAAACAGCCACCGCTGTCGCAAAGCTTTATGACGCTGACAGTGCTGAACTTCTTACGGAAAAACCTATAAACGAAAGACTATACAGCTTCGGTGTGGAAATAGATAAAGAGATAGTCAAACTTTTGTCTGAGGAGGAAAAGCCATGACAGATGAAAACAAAGCCATATCCGTCAACCGCTGGCGGCTCGTGCTGGGCGGAATGTCTGACGAAAGCCTTTCCTTTACCGGTGACAAAGCAGAGATAATAACGTTTCAGGATATGGAAAAGCTACTCGATTATCTCTATAGCCGTGCGCAAGGTGACGATGTAAGGGACGAGAACAGCAGGCAAGGCGGTCAGGGTGGCAGTGTGCTAAACGCCGCAGAATGGATAACAAAAGTCAGAACGCTTTTTCCAAAGCAGACCGCCGAGGTGCTTGAACGTCAAGCTTTGGAAAGGTTCAACATGACCGAGCTTCTTACCGATAAAAAGGTTCTTGAAGAAATGAAGCCTGCTACTGGTGAAACTGGAATCATATATGCCTGATATAGCGCTGCTTAAAACTATCATTCAGCTCAAACATCTCATGAACGGCGAGGTGTTGCAGGCGGCTGTAAAAATAGCAAAACAGGTGGCAGACGATATCAAACAAAAGCTTGATATGACCATAAAGCGAAGCCTTACAGGCAGGCTTGATAAAAACACATCGTCAGTTATGAAATGCTCTGCAAACCTCGATTTCAAAAAGACTATCCGCCGAAACCTGAAAAACTATGACAAAGCAAGCAACCAGCTTATACTGAAAGATATCTATTTCAGTGGACGTGTGAAAAAGCATAACAAAAAGCGCATTATCATAGCCATAGACGAAAGCGGTTCAATGCTCGGTTCAGTCATCTATAGTGCAGTAATGGCGCAGATAATTTCCGAACTGCCCTTTGCAGAGGTGAAGCTCATCATATTTGATACAAGCATCGTTGACCTCTCAGACCATGTAGACGACCCTGCTCAAACAATAATGAGCGTTCAGCTTGGGGGAGGAACGGATATTGCAAAAGCCCTTACCTACTGCGAAAGCCTTATCGTTACGCCGCGTGACACTTGCGTTATCGTGGTAACAGACCTCTACGAGGGTGGCAGTGAAGCACAGCTTATGAACGTCAGCAAAAATATAATCACAAGCGGCGCACATCTCTCATTCCTTACCGCCCTTGATGAAAATGCCGACCCTGCCTATGACAAGGCGACAGGTCAGAAGCTTGCAGATATGGGCTCATTCGTTGGCGGTCTTACCCCTGATAAGCTTGGGGATTACATCGGAAAAATATTTGCATAGGAGATGACATCTTGGACGTAATCGATAAACAGCTTGACATTGCAAACGAACAAACGCTTATTGAGCTTTCAAACAAGGGCATTTACAAACGTGCGTTGAAGGAATCCAAAAACATGACCCTTTCGGCTGAAAAAATCCATGAATGTTACATAGTAAAATTAGACGGTGAAACCTGCACCATAAAATCACCACTTGATGAAAGTCAATGCAGTTGTGTTTCAAGAGGAATGTGCAGGCACATTATCACAGCCATACTGCTTTTGAAAGCACAGCTTCCACAGTACGACGGCGAGGATATCACTCCAGAGGTCATAACCTCCGAGCCTGAACAAGCAGAAATTGAACTCCCCGACCAACCTGAAATAAATTCGCTTTCTCAGGATACCCAGAAAAAGATAAAAGGATGTGCCGAACAGTGCATAAAAATAATGTCTGGAATATTTACCCGAGGTCTTGTAAGAGCCGAAGAGAGCGACCCCGATAACTTTGAGCTTGCCGCAGTTTCCTGCCACGCTTTGAGAATGGCTGAGGCAGAAAGACAAATGCGTGAACTTGGCAGCCGACTTAAAGACTGTGTTTCAAGGCGAGCTTCATTCAGTCCGCAGGTATTCACTCACAAAATGTTTGAATATGCTGACAGCATGAACAAGCTTATAAAAGCCGACATCACAGAAGAAATGCTCGGCACCTTCCGCAGAGAATACACCGACTATGAGGGGACGCTCCAACTCCTGCCTATAGGCACAAGAAATGTCAGCGGCGAATACACTGGCTGTATCTACTATTTTCTAAATAAAGACAAAACTTCGTCCCAGCGCTTTTTTACCTACAGCGATCTGCGCCCCACTTTCTATGAAAGAAAGTCAAGACGATTTGTCGAAAGCACAACTGTATGGGATCTTGACAGTTCTCTAAACAGCTATATGTGCACAGAGCTGAAGCTTGAAAACGCCAAGGTGAGCATGGGGCATTTGTCCTCATCGTCAAAGACCAATGCCATAGGCGTAGGTCCTGCACAGCTAAACTGTTTTGCCCTCCGTGAGCTTATTGTCAGCGATTTCAAAGAGCTTGCGGAAAAGATCTCCGCAAACAAAAGCGACGAGGAGACCGACCGACTTTATTTCGTTCACCCAAAAGAGTGCGTCGCTTCATATTTTGACAAGCACACTCAACAGCAGATTTTTATTATAAAAGACGGCTGTGATAGACAAATATCCGTCACCGCAAAATACACAGCAGAAAATCGTGAATTTATTTCCACGCTTGAAACCATAGGTGGAAAAATGCTAAAAGAAAAGCACAAAAACTACGTCCTGCTGGCTCAGGGGTGTATCGACCACGGCAGGCTAACGCTTTTCCCAATAGAGGTCTATGATTTTATTGATCCGCCTGACAATGTTCCTGTACCTGTCGAGAATGACACAGACCAGGACTATGGAATGTGTAGTGAGCTTCTTGACGCCACCGAAGAAACCGACAAGAGGATAGTCACGGCAATGGAGTGCGGAGTGAACTCTGTTATCGCAGACGAACACGCTCAAAGCATACGCCAATGCGGACTTGAAGAACTTGCAAAACGTTATGAATGCTTCACAAAGCTGTGCGAAAATGCAAGACACACCACCGCAGACAAAAGCCTTGATATCTTCACTGCCGCAGGCAACACAATGCGGTATATCAGACTTTGCACACAAAAATTAGCACTGTTCAGTGCGATAAATAATATGGAGGAGAAAAAATGATCTACAACGAAAGCACCAAAAGCTTTATAAAGCTTGAAACCGCCCTAAAGGAGCTTGGTTTTGACCAGCAGACCATAGACCTTGTCCTTGAATATCTTGACATCACAAAGCCTAGAAACAATGACCTGATGAGAAAAATTACAACAAGATACTATCCAAAACTCATGCAGTATAGTTATCGTGAAAAGCTTATCAAAGCTGTAAAAAATGAGATATCAGGTTCAGATAGTGAGGAGCTTAAAGACCGTTATATTATTTTCAGTTCAATGGCAACGGGTCCATATTTCCGATATATGACAGATGCGCTGTCTGGCAATGCCTATATATATTCTGAAAACAAAGCCATGTATATGAAGCCGCTCACTGATTTTTATGGTGAGAACGCAGAAGCAGTCTGGATATCAACTGAGATCTCAAACCGCTCAAATGATTCTATCAGCGTTTTCACTGTAAATCATCCTATCTATTCCGCAGACGATGCCATAAGAACATTCAACTTCGTTAGCCCTGACGATATCATAGCACAGCTTCTCCTTTGCGTTTACGCATTGGACGCAACCGAGCTGCCTAAAAAGAGTCTGCTCGGCAAAACAAAAATTCCTGATACAGCCGCAATTGCCATAAAAAAGCTTTGCGAAGTGGTCGAAAAAAAGCCCAAAACAACTACAGCCGTTTTCTGTCTTTTTCTTGCCGCATATGCAGAAGCGTCATATTTTGCAAAAGAATACCGTGCATTTTTTGATAAAAACATTGTGAAATATTACGACGATCTTACCCAAGGGCTGATATATATGAAGCTCTCCACCACCAGGATATTCGACCTTATCGAAGCTCAACCACAGTGTCTTACAGATAGATACATTCTGCACTTTGTCAAATCGCCTGACAAAAATGGGAATTATCCGGCGCAAATGGTAAAGCTCGCAAAAGATCACCCACAGCTTTTCATAGAAACAATGAAAAACGCTCCATTTGACACAGCGATCACAATGGAGAAAATGCTCAAAGCCACCGACCCTAAATATAACGCAGAAGCAATTGGTCTTAAAGCTACCCATCAGGAACGTATCGCCAAACTTATTGCCGAACATTTCAAGCACAGTGACGAGATATACGCATATATCATGGGCAAAGCAGAAATAGACACGATACTCCCCTTTGCAGACGAAGAAGCCTGCGATGGCAGACATAAGAAAATGTACTATATTGTTGCATATGGAGAGGACGATTTTATTATCCGCTGTATCGCCGCCCTTTCCATAGGAGCGTCTAAAGATACAAGTGACCCCCTCCAACTTATAGGCAACGATCTTTATTATAACACCGAGCTCATTGTCCGTGCAATGGTAAGATCAGGTCTACCGATAGATATAATTATAAGATCCCTTGGCTGGCAGATAGAAAGCTCTTACTGTAAAGAAGTCATCATCAATAAGATAACCGCTATCATGCCAGAATTTAAAGACAAAGCCACCATTATTGACGTAAGCAAAATGGCTGTGTCCAGCCGACTTTTGTATATAAGGCTTCTTGATATCGCAGACAGCAACAAGTACAAAGACGAATTTTTTGCCCTTTGTGACGATAACAGCAAGGTAATAAAAGCAGAGCTTGTGAAAGTTATATCCGCCCACAAGGATTGGCACGATGATGTTTGCAAACTTCTTGCTCAGAAAAAATCAGCCAAGCGTGAAACTGCACTTATGATAATTGAAAATCAAGGTGCTGACGCCTACCGCACAGAGCTTGAAAAAGCCTATGCCACAGAAAAATCCGATAAACTAAAATCGAAAGTATCTGAACTTTTGGGCAGCGAAGCAAAACCTGCCGAAACATCAGATGAAGACCTTGTGACTGCGCTCACCAAAGGCACAAAAAGCAAGAAAGTTCTCTGGCTTTTTGAACAGCCTTTTGCACCTATTCACTTCACCGATGATACAGTCGCAGAGGATATCTATTTGCAGGCTCTCCTGCTTACATATGCAAACGCCAACGAAGGTACCCTCCCACCTGAGGGCAAGGCACTTGCCCAGAAGCTCAAAGCTGACGAGCTTGAAACATTTGCCCTTGAAGTTCTTAGCCGCTGGCTTGAAAAAGGTGCAGAAGCGAAAACAAAGTGGGCAATGTATTTTGCGGCCATTTACGGCGGTGATGAAGCAATAAATTGCCTGACGGATTACATAAAAGAATGGTCGAAACAGTCATTAAATATGCGTGTTGCCCTTGCGGTTAAAGCCGTCAATGCCGTAGCTCTAAACGGCAGTTCCTATGCACTTATGACTGTAGACAATATTTCAAGAAAATATAAGAGCCGTGCGGTCAGAGCTGCCGCAGTTGACGCACTTGCCAATGCCGCTAAACAGCTTGGCTTGACAACGCAGGAGCTTGCGGACAAGATAGTACCTGACATGGGCTTTGACGAGAAAATGTGCCGCACCTTTGATTTTGGAAGCAGAAAATTCTCCGTTTATCTCACTCCACAGCTTGATATAGAAATATTCGAGGGCGAGAAAAAACTTAAAAATCTCCCTAAAATAGGCGTTAATGACGACCCTGCCCTCGCAGAAAAGGCTACTGCTGATTTCAAGGAAATGAAAAAGCAAATGAAAACTGTTGTTGACGCACAGAAACAGCGTCTTGAATATGTGCTTATGCTTGACCGTAAGTGGACAGCAGCAGCTTGGAAAGCTCTCTTTGTAAAAAATCCTCTCATGCACTGCTTTGCGATAGGTCTTATATGGGGTATTTACGAAAATGGCTGTCTTAAAACTTCGTTCCGTTATCTTGACGACGGCAGCTTTACAAACTCAGATGATGATGAGATAGAGCTGTCCGAGGTTATGCAGATAGGGCTTGTTCACCCGCTGGAGCTTACTGAACATGAAAAAGAAGCTTGGCTGGAACAGCTTGATGATTACAAGATAATACAGCCATTTGACCAGCTAAGAAGAAAGGTATACAAAGTAGCGGAAATCGATAAGAATAAGACCGCCTGCGAGATCTTCAAGAATACCGAGATAACGAACACCACTCTAGTCAACCGCATGACCAAAGCAGGCTGGTATAAGGGTCAGGCACAGGACGCAGGCTTTTTCTATGAGTTCATAAGAAATGATATCTCAGGCAAGGAGAAAGATCCCGACGGCAAGCTCATCAACATAGGCATGACCGCCGAGCTTAAATTCTCAGGAACATACATCGGCTATTACGAGATAGAGGACGGGACCGTGGCTTTACTTCCGACTTCCCGACGCTGCATACAATGACAACATGAAACTTGGCGATGTCAGTCCAAGATACTACAGCGAAGTTGTCTTACAACTTAAAAAAGCTATAAACAAGTAGGCATAACAAAAGGCAGTTCTGATTTTTTCAGAGCTGCCTTTTACTTATTTATTTTCCACAGGAAGTCCGTGATCTCCTGCAATGTGTCTGCCTGCCTTGTTCACACAATATATGCAAACAGGAACTATGTAC
>OGPK01002390.1_pt1 | contig 12271 bp, 9 predicted proteins | sample 1552921 | NCBI WGS metagenome assembly OGPK01 (sample SAMEA2580264, study PRJEB22360) | human gut metagenome | biome: human gut; feature: human-associated habitat; material: faeces | place: Denmark | collected 2008/2010 | reverse complement strand
TTTTTGCCCCACCGGCCCCTATTCCAGCTCTGTTCCAGCGCTATTCCGGCTTGGTTTCTACTGTGGGAGTCTTGTCCGCTGCGACTGGGGTGCGGGCGGTGTCCATAGTCAGGCAGTGCTTGGGGCAGCTCTCGATGCACTCGCCGCACACCACACAGGCATACGGGTCGATCGACCACGTTCCGCCCTTGCGATCGACCGCGAGTGCGCCCGCCGGGCAGCGGCGCGCGCACATGCCACAGCAGATGCACACGTTCATGTCGTTAACGATATGCCCGCGCAGGCGCTCGGGTGCCGCGAGCTTCTCCTGCGGATAGCACACCGTGACCGGCTGCTTGACCATAGAGCCCAAGGCCGTCTTGGCAAATGTCAGTAAACTCATGCCGCGCCTACCTTTCCGTGCAGCTAATGCAGGGGTCGATGGTCAGGATAATCATGGGCACGTTGGCAAGGAGCACGCCCTGCAGCGCATGTGTCAGACCCGCCAGGTTCTGCGACGTCGGCGTGCGCACGCGAAAACGGTCCAGGTTCTTGGTGCCGTTGCCGCGCACATAGTAGTACGCCTCGCCGCGCGGCTGCTCAATCACAACCTCGCCGCGCGCGCCGTCGGCCGGCGTGAGCTTGGTGCGCCCGCCGATACCGTCGTGCGGAATCTTGCCCACAAGCTCCTTGATGATGTCCATGGCCTGGGTGACCTCGGCGCAACGCACCTGGCAGCGGGCATAGCAATCGCCATCGGTAGCAACGATGGGCTCAAATGCAGCCAGGTCCGCATAGGCACCGTCACCGAACATGCGCACGTCATAATCCACGCCCGAGGCGCGACCGAACGGGCCGACCATCGACAGATCCAGCGCGTCCTTCTTGCTGATCACGCCCACGCTATGCAGGCGCTCGCCGCAGCTATTGTCGTCCAAAAATGTATGCACCACGGCCTCGTAGTCAGGGCGCATAGCGTCGAGCGTCTGGACAATACCCGCCAGCTCGGAATCCTCAATGTCGTGTTTAAGGCCGCCAATCTCGTTAATCGACAGAATCACGCGACCGCCGCAAGTGCTCTCAAAGATCTTGAGAATCTGCTCGCGCAGCGTCCACGAACGATAGAACAGCGCCTCAAAGCCAAAGGCATCGGCGAGCAGGCCCAGCCACAGCAGGTGCGAGTGAATGCGCGAAAGCTCATGCAGAATGGTGCGGATATACTGCACGCGACCAGGCACCTCGATGCCGAGCATGCGCTCGCAGGCGCTGGCGTAGCCACAGCTATGGCCCACGGCGCAGATGCCGCAGATGCGCTCGGCGATGTAGCCAAACTGATGCATATCGCGCTTTTCGGTGAGCTTCTCGAGTCCGCGGTGCACAAAGCCGATCTGCGGAATTGCTTCGATGACGCGGTCGTCCTCGATCACTAGGTCCAGATGAAGCGGCTCGGGCAGCACCGGGTGCTGCGGGCCAAACGGAATTACGGAGCGATGAGCCATGGACCTTACGCCTCCTTTTTCTGCTTGTCGCGGGCGGCCTTGGCGGCAAGCGCCGCGCGGACCTTGGCCGCTTTCTCGGGATCCATGGCGGCGAGCTTTGCCTCCATCTCGGCAGCCTTGAGCGCGGCCTTGGCAGCGGCATCGTCATGCTGGGCATCGGAGCCGGCAGTCGCAGCGGGCTGAGCGACGGCAGCGCCCGCAGCATCGCCAGTGCCCTCCCCCGCAGCGCCCGTGGCAGCGGCGGCCTTCTCGGCCGCGGCCTTGCGCGTCTTGGCCTCGGCAGCGGCACGGACCTTCATGGCTTTCTCGCGCGCGGCCTTCACCTCGGGCGTGATAACGCTCATGGGCTCGGCAGTCGAGACCTGGTAGAAAAAGCCCTTAAAGTCGATCTGCATGTCGGTAATGGCAAGACCAAACAGGTCGTGGGCCTCGTTTTCAAACGGGAATACCGCCGGATAGTACGAACTGATAGACGGAATCTCCTGGTACTGATCAATTCCCTCAACCACCAGGTTTTCGATCGCATAGTTGCCGTCCTGCACAATATGCTCCTGAGCAGCACGAACGTTGATAAATGTATAGACCAGGCGATACGTGCCGTCGTCGACGTTGCGTTCGGCGTGCATCTGCACAAAGCGCGCGCCAACGCCCTTGAGCGCCTGGACATGCGACAGGAGCTCGTCGATCCCGACGATGGTATAGATAGCCTTTTGCATTACTCGGCCTCCTTTGCAGCGGCGGGCGCGGCGGACCTGGTGGACACGTTGACCTCGACGCCGTCACCGGCGACGGCCCCGGCCCCCGCAGCCACAAACCCGTCCTCGCCCAGCTCAACGCCACCGTCCCAAGTAGCGGCGCCGCCCACGGTAAGCGGATCGCCGCCGGCGCGCATCACGGCCTCTTTCTGGTCCAGGATGCCGCACGCCTCCACGATGGCATCGATCACGGTCTCGGGGCGAATGGCGCACCCAGGCGCGTACACATCCACGGGAATTGCGCGGTCCACGCCGCCGGTCACGTTATAGGCATCGCGGAACACGCCGCCCGAACACGCGCAGATGCCGCAGGCCACCACGCACTTGGGCTCGAGCATCTGGTTGTAAATCTGGCGCACGACAGGCAGGTTCTGGACATTGACCGACCCCGTCACCAAAAAGATGTCCGCATGCTTGGGGTTGCCGGTGTTGACCACGCCAAAGCGTTCCGCATCGAACAGCGGCGTGAGCGAGGCCAACACCTCGATATCGCATCCGTTGCAGCTCGAGCCGTCGTAATGAATAACCCACGGCGAGCGCGACATTTTATGATCCATGGATGCCGCCTCCTAAATAAATACGTCGACGAGGATGGGCATAAGGTTGAGCAGGCCAAACACCAGCGCCACGCCCCATCCGAGCTTAAAGCAGCTGCGCCAGGTGCTGCGTGCGAAGGTGTTGTCGATCAGGACCTCGACAAAATACGTCGCGGCCATCACGACCAGGGCTACAACCCAGCTCACGGGGTTGTCCCAAACAAAGAACATGCCCACCCACATCAAAAACAGCACGGTCTCGCACCAGTGCATAAGGGTCATCTTGGCCAGCGTGCCGCCGCTCATCTCGGTGGCGACGCCCTGGACGATCTCCTGATGCGCATGATGCGAGTACGAAAGGTCAAACGGCGACTTGCGCAGCTTGATGGTAAGCACCGCGAGCAACGCGAGGAAAATGGGCGCGCTGTACACGATGATAGGGGCCGACTGCCCCGTCACAGCAATGGAATCGAAGCTGTCGGTGGCAAGGTACAGGCCCACACTCATCAGCAGAACGGCGGGCTCGTAACTCATGACCTGCAGCAGCTCGCGGTCGGCGCCGACCTGAGCAAACGGGCTTTGCGTCGAGGCGGACGCCAACACCACAAAGATCGCGGCGAGGGTAACCATAAACGCGCACAGCAGCGTGTTGGAGCCCGACACAAAGATGCCGCCGCCCACCACGGTAAAGATGAGCGCGCACGCCATGTAGGTGTCGTCCATGGTGTTTACGCTGGCGGGGGCCTTGCGCAGGAGCTTGGCCACATCGTAGAAGGGTTGTAGCAGGCGCGGGCCCACGCGGCCCTGCATGCGAGCCGAAAGCTTACGGTCAACGCCGTCGATCAGGCCACCAACCAAAGGCGCAATCAAGGCAAACGCCACGGTGCCAATAAAGATGCCCACGACGCCCGAACCTTCAAAATACTTGCCGCGCAACACCGAGGGCGCGCTCATGGCAAGCCGCTCGGGCCCAATCCACGCGCAACACAGCAGCGCAAACAAGATAATGCTGCAGCACACGACGCTACCCGCGGGGCCAATACGCTTCTCGCCAAGGGCGTCCTCCGAGTACCAATTGCGCTTTTCGGCCTTCACCTCGCGTCCCATCGAGCCGCGGAAATGGCGATATTTGTCGGTTCCCACGCCCGAAAGGTACACGTTGACGTGCGGCTTATTGCTCACGCGGAACGACGTCAGCAGCACCACGGCGATAAACGCTACGATAACCACCATCAGATACATGGCGTCCTTGCCAATAACGTACGGCACGCGTCCAAACACCATGGCGAGATAGGGCGATACCAGACCGCTCGAGATAACCGGAAACGCCACGCAGCACAGAATCAGCAGCGCGGCGATGGTGTTGAGCGCCATCCATTCGGTCTTATGGACATTGACCTCGACGTTTTGAGCCGTGGGGTCGACGCCCGAAAGCTTGGCAAGCCACTTGCCCCAAAAATAGAACGTCGCGGCCGAGCCAAAGGCCAGCACCATGATCATGAGCACGTTGCCGGTCTGCGCAAACGCCACCAGGGCGCCCCACTTGGACACGAGCATGCCAAACGGCGCCACAAACATGCCCATGATGCCCAGCATCATAAGGCGCGTCAGGTGCGGCATGCGGCTGAACATACCGTCCATGTCCTCGATATTGCGGCTGCCGATATGATGCTCGGCCGTGCCCACGCACAGGAACAGCAGCGACTTTGCCACCGTGTGGAACAGGATTAGGAAGATGGCGGCCCATACGGCCTCGGGCGCGCCGACACCCAAGCAGGCGCTGATAAGGCCCAAGTTGGAAATGGTGGAGTACGCGAGCACACGTTTGGCGTTGCTCTGCGAGATGGCCATGAGGGCAGCGAGCAAAAACGTGATGGCACCCACACTCGTGACCATAAAGCCGGTCACGGGATAGATGGCATAGAGTGGGCTCAGCTTGACCATCAGGAACACGCCGGCTTTGACCATGGTTGACGAGTGCAGCAGGGCGCTCGTGGGCGTGGGGGCAACCATGGCACCCAACAGCCACGTGTGGAACGGCATCTGTGCGGCCTTGGTGAGCGCGGCGAGCGACAACAGAATGACCGGCATCACCAGCAGCGCAGATTGCGCGGTTCCGGCGCCGGAAAGCTCGATCATGCCCGAGATGGTCAGCGGCATGCTGTTAACGTGCAGGTACATGAGTCCGGCCAAAAACGCGATACCGCCCAGCATGTTGAGGATGATCTGGGTGAAGGCGTTCTTGATGGCCTCGGGCGTGCGCGTGTAGCCAATCATAAGGAACGAGCACACGGTGGTGATTTCCCAGCCGCAGAACAGCCACTCAAGGTTGTCGCTCGTCACGATGACGAACATGGCCGAGAGGAACAGGAACATAAGCGCCAGGAACTGCGGGCGACGGTCGGGCGCGGTCTGCCCGCGCAGCGCAGCCTCGTGCTCGTCGTGGGCCTGGAAGTCCTTCATGTAGCCCAGGGCATACACGCAGATAAGGCTGCCGACGATGCCGACGGCGAGGACCATGATCACGCTCATGTAGTCCAGGTAGAGCGGGGTTGCGGTGACGGCTTCGGTCGCGGGCAGCGTCATGGCTGCAAAGGCGAGCGAGCCCACCAACTGGACTACGCTGAGCACCGTGGTGAGCGCGTTCCTATATTTGTACGCGTTGTACAGGATGACGGCGCACAGGATGACGTCGATAACGGAACTGATGATCGAGAGCACATGCGAGGTGCCGGGGGCAACCTCAAAGCTCTGCGGACCCGTGCCAAAAAACATGACGGCGACTACAACTGTCACCGCCATAATAATGCCGGAACCTATGAGCCCCACCGCATCGCGGGCGCGGTCACCGCGCGCGAGCAGCATGCCCAGCGCCGGTACCAGCGGAAACAGGGTAAGGAAATACAGTAGCGTCATACCATCACTCCCCCATGCAAAAACGCTGCAATTGTTTAACGTTATAGCTCAATTGAGGAGCAGCGGCGGCAGGTTTTCGGTCAACTGGGGAGTTTTAGGCGTACGGGGCAAGGGCGCGTCCGCTTTGGAGCAGAGAGGCGACGCTCCCCTATCGCAGCGACAGGCGCGCGGGCCACTGCGTGCAGTTTATTGGCCACGTTGGAGGATGTCCCGACAGGCTCGCGCCGGTCCAAAAAGTTGGCGCGGCAAGAAAAATGCGCCCCTGTGGGCGCACCATCCCGTTTGCTATTCCGCCTTTTTAACGCGCGGCTTGCGACCGCGCGGCTTATCGACCAGTGCGGCCTCACCGCTCTCGCGGTACTGACGGCACCAAGCCTTGACCGAAGACTCGCTGGGAATCTTGTGCTTGATCATGGCCTCGCGAACCGTCAAGCCGTTTTCCAGACGGTCCTTAACCACAGCGAGCTTTACGTCGTACGAGTAGGTGTGATGATGCGAACCGGCATTGAGAACGGCGTCGGCACCGCCCACGGCATACGCGCGGGCCCACTGACGAGCCGTGGCCTGGGGAATGCCAAGCTCCGCGGCGAGGGCGCGATGACCGACCCCCTCTTGGAGGATCTCGACGGCGCGCTGCCTAACCTCGGGCGCATGCGTGCGAGTCCTAGTTGCTTCCGACATACCTGCCACTTCTTAGCCTTAACCGTTAATCTGCTTTCTTACGCGCAAGTTAGATAGTAGCATTTTACTGTTTGCTCAAAGCAGTTAATTAAAGTAGACGCGGCGTTATCTGGGCATTTGGCACCAAATTTCGACATTTCTTTATCGATTATTTACGCTGGTAGCTGACTCGCAGCTAATCGTCATTCGCTTGTCAACAAAATTGGCATCTCTTTATGTCCTTTGGTATAGAGGATATAGTTATTAACCCCTCCCCCAATAATTTTGAGTGATCTGCGAGGCAGTAGACGTCCTCACTCCTCATGATTACCGCGCATTGCCATCCACCGGAGCAAAACAAAAAGGGCGGGACCTGCTGCGCTTGCAGGCCCCGCACCGGTTGACACCCGACGGGACACAGCCGGGCGAGACGGATCCGTGCTACCGCCCCGCCTGGCCGCGATGTTCAACTACAGCTCGTTGGCCGCGTGATATGCCGTGCGAATGGCGCTCGCAATGTCGGCGGTGCGCTCGCCCGAGCAGTCGCCCACGCAGGTCACGGGCACCGTCACGCCATCCAGGTCAAACGCATTGGCCTTAGAGCCCACGGCCATCACCACGTAATCGCAGGCGATCTTCACCGGCTCCTCGGCGCCGTCCTCGGTGGTGCGAATGGCCTCCACGCCCTCGTCGGTAATGGCGGTCAGGCGGGTCTTAACATGCTGCTCCACGTTGTGCTCTGCAAAGTCGCTCATAATCAGCGGCAGAATGGTCTCGGACTCGCCCGCGGCAATCTTGTCGAGCATCTCCACGATCGCCACCTCGCAGCCGTGCTGCAGCAGGTACTCGGCAGTCTCGGTGCCCACCAGGCCACCGCCAATGACGGCGACGCGGCCGCTGAGCTCCACCTTGCCGGCCAGCACGTCCCAGCTCGAGACGACCTTGTCCGAATCGGCACCCGGAACGGGGATGATCACGTCGTGCGCGCCCACGGCCACAATCGCGGCGTCGGCTGCGTTGAGGTCCTCTGCCGTAGCGGCATGGTTGAGCTCAACCTTCACACCCAGGCCGGGCAGAATCTTCTCGTAGTACTCGACCGAGCGCATGATCTCGTCCTTGCGCGGAGGCGCGGCCGCCAGCACAATCTGACCGCCCAAGTGATCGCTCGCCTCGTAGACGGTCACGTCGTAGCCGCGCTTGGCCGCCACGCGCGCGGCCTCCAGGCCGGCGATGCCGCCGCCCACCACGGCGATCTTCTTGTCGCCCTCGCCCGGCTTGATGGCGATGGTCGCCTCGTCGCCGTTCTCGGCATTGAGCACGCACGAAATGTACTTGCGGTTTTGAATCGCATCGACGCAACCCTTGTTGCAGTTGAGGCACTCGCGGATGGGCTCACCCGTGGCGGCCTTCAGTGCAATGTCGGGGTCGCACATGAGCGAGCGGCCGTAGGCGATAATGTCGGCGGCGCCGTCTTCCAGAATCTTCTCGCCGGCCTCGACCGAGACAACACGGCCGACGGTTGCCACCGGCACGGAGACCAGGGCCTTGACGCGCTCGGCCACCGGCAGCGTCCAGTTGTAGGGCATGGCGCCCATGGGCGGAATGGTATCGCCCATGTTGCCAGTGTGGTTGGCCTGTGCAACCTGGATCATGTCGATGCCCGCACCCTCGAGCAGCTTGGCGAACTCGCAGGCCTCGTCGGGCTGCAGGCCGCCCTTGCCGCGCGGCGTACCGTCGGGGTTCTCCATGATCACGGGGAGCTTGTACTCCACCATCAGCTGCGGCGCGGCCTCCTTGATGGCAGCGACGACCTCCAGCGCGTAGCGAACGCGGTTCTCGAACGAGCCACCGTACTCGTCGGTGCGCTGGTTGAGGATGGCCGAGCACAGCGAACCCACCAGACGGTCGCCGTGGACCTCGATGGCGTCGATCCCGGCCTGCTGCGCGCGGGCGGCCGAGGCAGCGATGGCCTCCTTGATCTGGGTGAGCTGCTCCACACTCGCCTCGTTCACAAAGTGCTGCATGTCGTGGTGCAGCTTGGCGTAGGCCTGGTTGCGGATCTCGTTGGACTCGGCCATCTTGGCGGCAAAGGTCTCCTCGTCGCCGGCGGCCTTGGCCTCCTGCGCGGCCTTGGCGGCGGCCATGGATCCCATGACCATGCGGCCGACGCCGGGCACGTCGTACTCGGGGTGGAACAGCTGCAGCGCGACCTTGGCGCCGTGCTTGTGGACGGCATCGGCCAGGGCCTTAAACGTGGGGATTTGGGCGTCGGTCGCCAGCTTGGGCGTGGGGCTTGCGGTCATGACGGGAGCAACGTCGCCGATGACGATGTAGCTCACGCCGCCACGGGCCAGGCGCTCGTAAAAAGCCAGGCTGCGCTCGCCAATGGAACCGTCACGCTCCTCGTAGCCGGTGGTCAACGGCGGGAACATAATGCGGTTTTTGAGCTCAAGGGGGCCAACCGTAATGGGCTGAAGCAGCTTGGATGCAGGTGCGGTCATGGACATTCCTCTCTTGTAGGCGCGGCGGCGATGATGCCGCGTAGTTGTCTAGAGGATATGGCATGGGAATACAACAGCGCAACGGAAATCGGCGGACAGCAGGTAGCGGCAGGTGGATGGGGCAGGGCGGCCCGCCGGTTTATCTCAATCTGTAACAGTTACGCGGCAAAACCGGGTCTTACTGTTACAGATCGAGACAAACCAAACCCGCCTGCTAGATAATCTCAATCTATAACAACAACTCGGCAAAATCCGTCCCTCGTGTTACAGATTTAGACAAACACGACCCAACCCACCGGTATATCTCGATCTGTAACACCTAGCCGCCCAAATCGGGTCTAGATGTTACAGATCGAGATCTTTGATTGAGAGGCCGAGAATTGAACCGAAAACACGGTCCCGAAAGTACAAAAAAGCTCGCCGGCTAGGCCGACGAGCTGCAAGTTCTTGGTCGCGGGGGCAGGATTTGAACCTACGACCTCCGGGTTATGAGCCCGGCGAGCTACCAGACTGCTCCACCCCGCAATGTCTGGGCGCCTCATGTGCGCAAGAAAGAATATTACACGGGAGTTTGGTAAACGGCAAGGAAAATCTCGTAGAGCATAATTCCTTCATATTTAAAACCCCTCAGCCCCTATCACCGTAAACGAATCGCAGCCGAGCGCCGTCGACGGCACGTATACAATGGTGCGCGTCCTTTTATGCCAACACCGGGAGTAGACATGCTGCTCGCTATCGATATGGGAAATACGCAGACGGCCATGGGCCTGTTTGACGGAGACGAGCTGGTGCAGTCGTGGCGCATGCCCACCGACCGCTCTTATACCGCCGACGAGATCCATGTGCGCCTGATGGGTTTCTTTAAGATGTACGGCCTTTCGCTCGACGCGGTCGACGCGATCGCCTTTGCGGGCGTGGTGCCGCAGCTCTCGCGCGAATGGCACGCCGTGGCCGACCGCATTGCCGCAGACGCCATCGTCATCGGACCGCAGACGGCCGCGGTGACCAAGCTGCGCGCGGCGCGTCCCCAGGCCGTAGGTGCCGACCGCGTCGCTAACGCCGTTGCGGCCGAAACTTTCTACGGCGCGCCGGCAATCGTGGTGGACTTTGGCACCGCGACCAATATCGACGTCATCGATGAGGACGGTTATTACATTGGCGGAGCGATCGCGCCGGGCATTCGCATCTCCATGGACGCGCTTGCCGCCCGTGCCGCCAAGCTCGCCAGCGTGCCGCTCGAGGCGCCCGAGCACGCCATCGGCCGCGATACCGAGGAGTGCATCAAGGTCGGCGCCGTGATGGGCGCTGCCGCCATGGCCGAGGGCCTGGTCGCGCGCATGAAGCGCGAGCTGGGCCGCGAGGATGCCACCGTTATCGCCACGGGCGGTCTCGCCGGCATCGTCGCCGATTCGACCGATGCCTTCGACGTGGTCGACGGACAGCTCACCATCAAGGGTATCTGCGAAATCTACCGCCGCATGCAGGAGCTGGGATAGAGCAGGGGCTTAAGTCGAGCACGCCCGATGCCACAGTCCCCGCAAATGCTCGCCAAGCCTATTCCTCAAAATCGAAAAATTTTCAGTTTTGAGGAATAGGTCCGAGGTGCTACCCCGCAGTCACGCAAAGCCCTCCCCGGCACAGGCCGAGGAGGGTCTTGTTGTCATCGTTGTCTTTGAGCGCTGACGCCTCGCGCTACAGCCCGCGAATGCGCACGGCCTCGGGCGGAAACTCCTGCTCGCCGGCGTCGGTCTTGATAGTCGCGCGGCCCCAGATGTCCAGGCCCGCGAACACGCCGACCGCAAGCGGCAAGCCGTTGGGCGACACCGCCGCGACCTGGCGACCCAGCAGCGGCACCATGTCGAAGTACTCGCCCAGCACGGGAGCCAACGGACCGGCAGCGCCCTGTGGCGTGTTGGCGACAACCGCCCAGGCGTCCACGCGGGTCAACACGGCGGTGGCCAATGCCTCGACCAGCGCTTCGTCAGCCACATCCACGCCAAGCTCGCCCAGCGCCGCACGCTCAATATCCACCGTCACGGCACCGAACATGCCTGCGGCACCGGCGCCACCGTTGACGGCGACGCGTGCAAACGACGTTTCAAACGTGGGCGCGCCGCACACAATATCGCTCGGCCACTGAATGCCCACCTTGCCGGCAAGGCCCAGCCCCGGTGCCGCAGCCGTTCCCACGAGCGCGTCCATCATGCCCATCGCGGCCACAAACGGCAGGCCGTGGAAGGCATGCATGTTCACGTCGGGGCGAACGACCAGCGAAAATGTCAACGACGCGTCGCCCGCGCTCCAAGCGCACCAGCCCGCGGACGCACCCACGCGACCCGCGTCGCGCGCGGCGTCGAGCTCAGTGCCAGCGGCTACAGCGTTCATCTCGATCATCTACATACGCCCCAATTCGCCCACGATATGGCCCACGCGATCCTCGGGCTCCTTGACCTCGACGCCGTTGTAGCGGAAGAATCGCGCCGGGTCGTGCATCAGGTCCTCGAGCGGCACCAGCACAAAGTCTCGCTCGCCGATCAGCGGATGCGGCAGGCGCAGCTTCTTGCCGCCGTGGGTCTCGCCGTCCATCCACAGCAGGTCCAAGTCGATGGTGCGCGGGCCGTTTGCCTTGGCCTTTTTGGATCGGTCACGGCCCAGCTCGGCCTCAATCTTCAAGAGCTCGTCAAGCAGCACCAGCGGAGCCAGCTCGGTCTTGATCTCGATGATGGCGTTGGCAAACGTGTCCTGGCGCGTCTCGTAAGCCGGTTCGCTCTCGTAGATGCGCGAGCAGTTGGACACACAGGTAAGCGGAATCTCGGCAATCATGTCGCGCGCGGCGCGGATGTTGTCGCAACGATGCCCCAGGTTGGAACCCACGGCCACAAACGCACGGCGCGGTTGCGGCTCGGCGACAGCCCAGTAACCGTTCAGGAACTGCGCAAAGCCAGCGACGTCGTGCACGCGCACGATGTTGGCACCGGCCTGGATGGCGCCCAGGCACACACCAAACGTGGCGGCATCGCGCGCGGCGGCCTGGGTCACGCCCGAGACGGCGCCCACAAAGCGCTTGCGCGACACGGCGCACATGAGCGGATAGCCCAGCGACGCCATCTTGGCGGTCTCGCGCTGGATGACGATGCTTTCGTTGGCCGTCTTGCCAAAGCCCGGGCCGGGATCGATGCAGATACGGTCGCGCGACACGCCAGCATGGATGAGTGTGCGGGCCTGATCGGACAGAAAGCCCATGACGCGGCGCATGATGGGTGCAGAATCGGGCAGGGTAAAGCGGCGGAGCTGCGAAGTGGGTACATAGGCTTCCTCACGGCGGGCACTGCGGCGCATCATGGCGGCCAGGTGGTCACTGGGCTCTGGTACGGCTTCGGTAGCTGCGGGCACGGTCTCGGGCGCAGCGGCGGCAGGGGCAGCCT
>OGPK01002385.1_pt1 | contig 12286 bp, 5 predicted proteins | sample 1552921 | NCBI WGS metagenome assembly OGPK01 (sample SAMEA2580264, study PRJEB22360) | human gut metagenome | biome: human gut; feature: human-associated habitat; material: faeces | place: Denmark | collected 2008/2010 | reverse complement strand
CAGGCCGCTTCGCGTCCAGCTCCCCTCCAGGGGAGCCACCACAAGCATAAGGTAAGATACTGGCTCCCCTTAGAGGGGAGCTCCGGCGAAAGCCGGTGAGGGGTGGTTCCTCGCGCAGAGCCTGATAAATGAGATTTGTGACTGGGCTCATCCGGCGGCCAATGGGCTGGCCGCCCTACCGTACAGTTACCAACAAAAGGCCTGTAATTTATACGCTCCTCCGGGGCGTCGGGGACGCCGCCCCCTACGGCATAGCAAGGTATATTGCAATTTTTAAATTGTGTATTGTTCCCAGTATTTCGGCAGGGTGGGGTCCCCCGCCCTACTGGCCTGGCAAATATTTCACCGAACCTATGCCCACAAATACAAAAATGCCGCAGCAGACTGTTACATCTGCTGCGGCATTTCTATTTAGGGGTTAATGGGCTGGGTTACAGCTCATTGTTCCGGCTGTGGGATTACTGCCGAATGCCGGTGTTCTTATCGAAATGATAAGTGCGGCCATCGATGACTGCATCGCCCTTAGCCATGGTGCCATAGATCGGGTCGAAATAGTAACGCTTGTCAGCGCTCCAGCCCTTGATCATGTGGCCCTGTGCATCGTAACGGACCCACTTGCCGGTGCCATCGGCGCGGTCAGCCCACTGGCCAGCTTCGGATTCCTGATAGACATCCTTGCTGGTGGCTTTCTTGCCCTGGTCAACGGCATCCAGCCAGTACCAAGCGTCGGAAGCCGGGTCATAGATTTCCTTGCCGCGGCCATCCAGGCCCTGGCGAACGCCCTTTTCGTACCAGAAGTCAGCGCCTTTGATGGTCAGCCACTGGCCGTCCAGAGCGATACCGGTGTACTCGTCAAATGCGCAAGGTACACCGTCAATATTGCCTGCGCCCTTAGCCATAGCGCCGGTGATCAGGTCAAAGTAGTAGGTGCCCTTATCGGTCGTCTGCCAGCCCTTGACCATGTGGCCGTTCTCATCGTAACGGACCCACTTGCCGGTGCCATCGGGCTTATCAGCCCACTGGCCGGCGGCGGATTCCTGGTAAACGTCCTTGTTGACGGTCATTGCGCCGCCCTGGACAGCATCCAGCCAGTACCAGGCGTCGGAATCGGGATCATAGATCTCTTTGCCGCGGCCGGTGGTACCCTGCTTCACGCCCTTTTCGTACCAGTACTTCTTGCCGTTTTCTTCAACCCAGCCGTTCTTCTCGCCGTACTTGGCGGTGTAGTCCTTGCCGTTGAAGGTGACAGTAGCGGTGGTAACGCCGCTGGTCTGCTTTACAGTTGCATCCACGAACTGTGCGCTTGCGCAGTTCTTATCGGTGCAGGTAAAGACAGCCATTGCGGTAATGGTGGTCTTTTCAGCAGCGCCGTGAGCGGTGCGCGTTTCGGGTTCAGTAGACGGTGCCTCTCCAAAGGTTGCTTCAATCTTCACATGGTTTGCAGGCATAGTGAAGGTATACTCGCAACCGTTCTTCAACTCACTCGTAACATCTTTGTTCTCACTGCCATCATCATACATCACCTTGGTCAATTCGTAGGTGGTACCATTCGGCGTGATGGTAGCTGTAACACTTGTACCTGCCGCGAAGCGGGTCTTACCATCAGTAAATGTGATAGTGCCTTCGCCTTCGCCCAGCATCTTAACTTCAATGCCATACTCAACGGTCGTAAACTTTACGCTGACATTTACATCGCCGTCCGGCATTTTGAAAGTATAGGTATTTTCATCTACCTTTGTGGTGGAGACATCAACTTTGCCAGATGTAACCGTTACACCTGCCAGCTCAGTCAGCAAAGTATCTGTATCTATCGGGTTGATCTTCAGTGTAACAGTATCACCAGACTTTAGACCCTCAAGCTTTTCAGTTTCCTGTTCATTGACCGTAACTTTGCCGTCGCCGTCCTTGGTAACAGTTACTGTGTAAGTCTCGGTCGCAATTTTCTCAAACGCAGCGCTAACGGTAACATCAGCGGCAGGCATCGTGAAGGTGTAGGTGTTTTCCTTACCGTCTACTGCCTTAAAGTCGTTAATTTCTTTCTTCGTTCCGCCATCCGTATAAGTAGCTTTCAGGCTGCCGTCCGTGTACTTAAAGTTGGTATTCGGGGTAACGGTAACAGTAACAACATCCTTCGCAGCTGCGGTTTTCGGCTCTACGCCCACAGTGCCGTTTTCAACAGTACCCGCCACAGTAACGTTATACTTCTTAACCTCTTCAAACGCTGCGCTGACAGTTGCATCGCCAGCGGGCATTGCAAAGGTGTAAGTGTTGGCCTTTTCTGTGTCAGGAGTTGCTTTCAGGGTCTGATTGTCGCCGTAAGTAACCACCACACCGTCAGCCGTCAGGGTATAGCCATCCTTCGGGGTAGCCACAACGGTAACGCTGGTGCCCTCAGCAACCTTATCCAGGTCAGCTTCGGGGCTGGTGATCTTCAACGTATCCTTGTTAGCATCAGCCACCTTGACCGCATAGGTCTTAGCAGCTTTGGTAACACTGATGGCCACATCGCCGTCCGGCATGGTGAAGGTGTAAACCGTCTTCGCCTTTTCGGTGGTAGCCTGGGCTGCGGCTTCGTCCTGCGCTGCTTCCTGAACTTCAGTCAGGGCAACATCGGTATCGCCGTTCTTTGCGGTAACGGTAACGATATCGGTGCCTTTCTTTTCTACGGTCAGGGTAACGGTATCGTCCTTGATGTAGGTCTTGTTGGTAGTGCCCAGGGTCAGGGTAACGCCTTCAACTGCATCGGGCAGGGTAACGGTGTGGGGGGTGCTTTCGGTTGCGGTATGGCAATCAGAGCACAGGTACACATTGTTGCCAACGGACTTGGTTTCCAGCTCGTCCAGAGCCCAGGTATGGCCCTTGGGCAGTGCGCCGTCAGCGTACTTCTTTTCACCCTTGGTCAGGCCGTACTTGTTGGTGCGGGCCTGGGTGTAAGCGGGGGTATCGCACCATGCTTCAACGGAAACATCGGTGGTTGCGCCGCTGCTCAGGTCGCTGACCATGTCGGACATCGGCATGGTTTCAACCAGGTTAGCGCACCACATGAACTCTTCGTTCTTGTTCTTCTCGTCAGAGCTGCTCATGTTCTGGTTGTAACTCGGGTTGTAGTTCCAGGACTCGGTCTTGTAGCTCTTACGGTTTGCATAAGAAGTGCCGGAGGCATCGGTCTTGACTTCTGCCTTGCCGTCCACCAGTTCCTTATAGGTGTTGGACAGGTTGGTGCCGACAGAAACGACCAGCTGATCCTTGGTGGTGTTGATGCCGGTGATCACAGTCTGGCCCTGCTGGGTGGTGGTAGCAAAGCTGTAGCTGTCACGCAGGGTCAGGCCCGCCAGAGGATGGTTCATGAAGGTGCCCAGATACTGCACACTGCTGGTATCCTGGGCGCTATCCATGATAACCATGCTCATGCCGGGAAAGTGGGTATCGGGAACCATGTTGCCGTCCTTATCCTTGGTCAGCTTAATGCCGCCATAGACGGTGTTGTATTCCTTCACTTCTTCCACTTTGCCGGAGGTCGGGTCCATACGGTAGATGGCGTTGTTGACGTTGAAGTACAGCTTGCCATCATACAGTGCGGTAGAGTGTACCAATGCGGGGTAGATCCGCTTTGCAGCAGCGTCTGCCAGGCACTCGGTGTTCAGGTTAGAATCCGCTGCACTGCTATCGATCTTATAGATGGTGCCAGCTTTGGCCAGAACCTCGGCATTGCTGTCGTCATCATTGAAGTTGCTGCTGGTTTTCTTCAGATCGTTGTAGTACATCAGGATGATATCAAACGGGTCATCCGTCTTGGTAAAGCTGCTCATGCTGAAGCCGCCGGAGCTGCTGGAATCCTCTTTGCGGATATAGTAGTTCGCATTACGCGGACGTGCTTCCAGAGTATCGGGGCCCTGGTTCTGCATCTTCTTCATGAACTGCTGCATCTGGGAGTTGTTACCAGAGCTGCCGGAACCAGAGTTGCCGTTGTTGCCGTTCTCGGACTGCTGGCGGCGCATGTTGTTGTACAGGTTCTGGTTGGTCGTGGTATCAACGTAATAGAAGTAATTATTGTCGAAGTAGATGGGGCTGCAGATAGAGGTGAACCAGGTATCCTCGTAGCAGGTATCGGTGTAACGGGTCTCGTTCTTGTTATCCGCCTTGGTGTAAGAGTAATGCGGCTTGCCGTTGTTCATCACATAGCTGCCATCATCATTCTTATCGGGTTCCTTGTTTTTGGTGTAGGTGTAGCCATCGTACAGCGAGTCAATGTAATCATAGTACTTGCTGTAACGGCCTTCCAGACCGGAGGGAGAAACCAGGAAGTTGACATGGCGCAGGTCGCCTGCGTTCTCAACGCGGGTCTGGGCCATGCACTCGGTGTTCACGTCGTCATAGCAGACGTCAACATAGTACCAGTTCTTGTTGGCTTCGCCGGTGGTCATCGTAGCAGACTTGCTGTCGCCCTGCAGCTTGTTGACCTTGACTGCGTTGAAGTAGTGGACGTTGTTGAACATGCCGCCGCCGAACGCATTACCGGCAACACTGGTATCAGAAGTATCGCAGTAATACAGGATCTGGGCAAAGTCAACAACAGCGTTATCGCCTACTTCATCGGGGGTCTTCCAGCTGCCGTCATCATTTTTATAGATGCTCTTGTTGTCAGGCAAATTCTGGACCATGTAGTTAAATGCAGCTGCATAGCCCAGGCAGATGCAGCCATACTCAACGCCCTTAGCGCCGATCTCGCCGCCCAGCAGGGCACCGAAAGCAGTCGTCTGGATGGGGTCGTTGTTGCCGCCGCCGGTGATATCGCCCATGGAGCCCATATCGAATTCTGCAACCTGGGAGATCCAGTCGTGCAGGATCAGCAGCTTGGTGACATAGTCAGCGCTGTCACCCAGCTTGGCAACCTGTGCCAAGCCTGCATTACGGATGGCTTTCAGAGCTTCGCCATAGTTCATGACGTAAGACATGAACGCCTGCGGCAGCATGTTCAGCATGAATGCCATGGTGGTCGGCGGGACATCATCGTTCGGATCAATGCTGCACAATATCTTGATTGCGCCCATGGTGCCGGTGATGCTGCCATCCTCGCCCTGCTTCTGAACGCCCTTGGAGGTCCAGAACGGGGCAACCACGCCGAAGTACTCTGCTTCGTCCTGGTTGAACTGCGACAGCTGGAAGTAGTAGTAGTTCATCTGCGCAGTCGAGACATCGTAAGTATTGGTGACCTGGTTGCCCCGGTCGTCCACATACACGGCAGTCTTCTGACTGTCGTACAGCAGCAGGCTGTTCTTGCCCTTGTTGTCGCCGCTCTGATAGGTGAAGTTCACCTTGCTTGCGTCAACCGGGTTGTTCTGCATATCGTACCAGTTGCCGTCCTTCATTGCGGACACCAGGGTAACGCCGGTGCCGCCGGAGGTGGTATCCAGGGTCGGGGTGCCGCCCACATTGATGTAGACGGAATTGTCATTCTGGTCTACCACAACGCTGACCGGCATGGTCATTACCGGCTGGGTTTTGATTTCTTCGCCGCAGACAGCGCACTTGAAGGTGACGCTGGTGCATTCCCAGTCAATGGTAACGGGAGCGCCGGCAGAAATTTTGCCGGTTTCGCTGTCATAGAACAGCTGGGCGTTGCTGTAGTCAGCGGCCAGCTCGCCCTCGATCTTCTTCATTTCCCAGTTGAAGGTAGCAACAAAGTTGCCATCTGCATCCTTGGGCACGGCATGGTTCTGGCAGGGCAGGGCGGCAATGTCGTCGGTGCGGGTGGTGGGTTCCTTGTATTCCTTCTTAACCGGGCTCTTGTCAGCGGGCACGCTGGCAGAGTAAACGGTCTTGCCGGCAGCGCCGGGCTTTGCCTCGGTGGTATCCTTGGTTACGGTGCCTTCTACCTTCTGGTAGGCATCGCCCTCTTTACAGGTATACACAGCGGTGTAAGCCCAGCCGTCATCGGTCTTGGTCCAGTAACCATCGGGGGTTTCCTTCCAGGTATGGGTGTGGCCATCCTCCGGGTTGGTGTCATTCCAGTACCATTTCGGCTCGCCATAGGTATGGCCGTCCGTAGCGGCGCTGGCCGCAAAGGTATCGGAGTTTTCAGCAACGTAAGCCTGTGCGTAGCTGTCAGCCTGCTGCGCAATCACTTCATCATCGCTGTTGGTCATGGACTCCATCGCAGAGGTCATGCCGGAGCTGCCGGTAAAGGTAACGGCGGTCACAACGCCTGCGGCGTTCGTCTCATAGCCCAGGTCGGTAACGGCGCTGGACAGATGATACGTTTTGATGGTGGCAGCCATCACCGATGCCATCTCGTCCTTGTTCAGGCCATAGGCTTCGGTGTTGATCTTGCCGGCTGCGGCGTTGGCGTACATGGCATCGGCCAATGCATTTTCCAACGCTGCAAGGCTCATGCCCGCCTTGCTCTGTGCAGTCGCTTCCAGCTTGGCATCGTCCTGCTCCAGTTCATGCACTTCGCCCTGGGCAGCCAGCGTTTGGGCTGTCTGCTTGATCAGGTCTGCGGTGCTGGTGAACTTGGGCAGGGACTGCACAGCGCTGGCCGCGCTTGCTGCGCTAGCTGCAACAGACTGCGCTACCGAAGAATCAATCTTGGTAGTTTCGGCTGCTGCGGGAAGCGCCACGCTTTGGGCAACCATGGCTGCTGCCAACACGGATGCACCAAAACGCTGAAGGTTTTTCTTCATAGTTTTATCCTCCCTTAAGTGTTACTACTTTCCCCTTTTGTGTGAAAAGTGGTACGGCAGATGTGCGGCACTTTGCAGGTGTTGATTGCAAAACGCCTGGTTGTGCTCCCCTCGGTCTGGCGATCCCTTGCCGGGCTGCGGCCTGCTTTTGGGGCTTTTGGCCCCGGCACAGCGGCTGACAAAACGTTGTACCGGCTGCATGCCTTGATCCCGCAAATGATAACCTTTCCGACACATCTAGGTATATACATTATATCACAGTTGCCAGAATTTGCATAGTTCATTAGCGCGGTTTCTATCTAAATTTTTGTCCTTGAATCAACTGAAACCTGTTTTTCGCACATTATTTGCGTTGCGGTGCGGTGACCCTTTGGCGGTACTTATTAACATTTTTGAATGGTTTATTCCTAATTTTATCAAATGATTGAACATTTACCCCGATAATGTTCTTTGCAATCTCTTAATCCAATCACCCGGTATTGTGATCGCGCATTTTTTGCCATTTCGGTTTGGCTTGTTGTTGAGAGATTTGGCAGAGATTGGAGGAAACTTGAAGGGAAAATTGTAGGTTGAGAATTGCCCATTATAAATTGTACTGTAGAGAGCCTTCCTGACCGTTCCGAAAACTTAGGGATAGATCAACCCTTGCCCCTTAACCGCGACCTGAAATACAACTTCCCAAGGTAGGGCGGTGTGAGTGCCCCCTTCTGCTCCACTTTTTCAAAGTTCCGAATGGTGTCCTCTCCCCTATCTACAATTCCTGATGTTTTCATGATGCCTTCCTTGGTCTTCCACACCCGGCCTTTGCCCCCTCCCCGCCCCATAAGTCGTACACAACAAAAAGGCCCCTGCCTTAACAGCAGGAGCCTTGAAAGCTATATCACAAGCCGAAAATTACTTCTCGATCTTGGAAACAACGCCGGAACCAACAGTGTGGCCGCCTTCGCGGATAGCGAAACGCATGCCTTCTTCCATGGCAACCGGGGTGATCAGCTCAACGTGCATATCAACGTTGTCGCCGGGCATGCACATCTCAGTGCCTTCGGGCAGGGTGATGATGCCGGTAACGTCGGTGGTACGGAAGTAGAACTGAGGACGATAGTTGTTGAAGAACGGGGTATGACGGCCGCCTTCTTCCTTCTTCAGGACGTAAACATGGCCATCGAAAGTGGTGTGGGGATGAACAGAGCCGGGAACAGCCAGAACCTGGCCACGCTCGATCTGGTCACGGTCAATACCACGCAGCAGAGCGCCGATGTTGTCGCCAGCCTGAGCGAACTCAAGGCTCTTGCGGAACATTTCCAGACCAGTGATGGTGGTGGTCAGCTTCTCTTCCTTCAGACCAACGATTTCCATCTGATCGCCGACATGAGCAGTACCACGCTCAACACGACCGGTAGCAACGGTGCCACGGCCGGAGATGGTCATAACGTCCTCAACGGGCATCAGGAACGGCTTATCAGCAGCACGGTCCGGGGTCGGGATGTAGCTGTCAACAGCGTCCATCAGCTCCCAAATGCACTTGTATTCCGGAGCATCGGGATCCTTGGAAGTGCTCTCCAGAGCCTTCAGAGCGGAACCACGGATGATCGGGGTGTTGTCGCCGTCGAAATCCTGGCTGTCCAGCAGTTCGCGAACTTCCATTTCGACCAGGTCGAGCAGCTCTTCGTCGTCAACCATATCGCACTTGTTCAGGAACACAACGATCTTGGGCACGCCAACCTGACGAGCCAGCAGGATGTGCTCACGGGTCTGCGGCATCGGGCCATCGGTTGCAGCAACAACCAGGATAGCGCCGTCCATCTGAGCAGCACCGGTGATCATGTTCTTGATGTAGTCAGCATGGCCCGGGCAGTCAACGTGGGCATAGTGACGCTTCGCGGTGTGGTACTCAACGTGAGCGGTGTTGATCGTGATACCACGAGCCTTCTCTTCAGGAGCCTTATCGATGCTGGAGTAATCCATGAAATCGGCGTCGCCCTTCAGAGCCAGAACCTTGGTGATAGCGGCAGTCAGAGTGGTCTTGCCGTGGTCAACGTGACCGATGGTACCGATGTTGACATGCTCCAAAGAGCGGTCAAATTTTTCCTTTTCAGCCATTGGAAGTATCCTCCTTTAATTCAAACAGATAAAATAGCCTGTTGTAAGGCTATCATACTAGATTTTTCAAGAAAAATCAAGTATTTTGCGCGAATTTGTGCAGAATCAGCCCTTATTGCGCTCGGTCATGATCTTATCTGCAACACTCTTGGGAACCTGCTGGTAATCAGCCGGCTCCATGGAGTACTGGCCACGGCCCTGGGTCTTGGAACGCAGGTCAGTAGCGTAACCGAACATCTCGGACAGAGGAACCATAGCGGTGACACGGGCAGTGCCATCGGTGGATTCCTGGTTCTGGATTGCGCCGCGGCGGCTGTTCAAGTCGCCAATGACGTTGCCCATATACTCGTCAGGAACAACAACGTCAACCTTCATGATGGGCTCCATAATGACGGGATCAGCCTTCTTCATAGCATCCTTGAATGCCATGGAGCCGGCGATGGAGAACGCCATTTCAGAGGAGTCAACTTCATGATAGGAGCCGTCCCACAGAGTGACCTTGACATCCACGACGGGATAGCCAGCCAGAATGCCGGACTTCATCGCGCCCTGGATACCGTTGTCAACAGCGGGGATGTATTCCTTCGGGATAGCGCCGCCAACAATACCGTTGACAAACTCATAACCCTTACCCGGGTTGGGCTCAATCTTGATCTTAACGTGACCATACTGGCCCTTACCACCGGACTGACGTGCGTACTTGGTTTCCTGGTTAGCATCCTTGCGGATGGTTTCACGGTAGGCAACCTGAGGTGCGCCAACGTTAGCTTCGACCTTAAACTCGCGGAGCAGACGGTCCACGATGATTTCCAGGTGGAGCTCGCCCATGCCGGCGATGATGGTCTGACCGGTTTCTTCATCGGTCCAGGTACGGAAAGTCGGGTCCTCTTCAGCCAGCTTAGACAGGGCAATACCCATCTTCTCGCTGCCAGCCTTGGTCTTGGGCTCGATGGCAACGCGGATAACCGGCTCGGGGAAGTTCATGGACTCGAGGATGATGGGATGCTTCTCATCGCACAGGGTATCACCAGTGGTGGTGTTCTTCAGACCAACAGCAGCGGCGATATCGCCAGCGTAGCAGATGTCGATATCCTTACGGTTGTTTGCATGCATCTGCAGGATACGGCCGATACGCTCGTCCTGATCCTTAACAGAGTTGTAAACAGTGGTGCCAGCCTCAACGGTACCAGAGTACACGCGGAAGAAGCACAGCTTACCGACATACGGGTCAGTCATAATCTTGAATGCCAGTGCAGAGAACGGCTGATCATCGGAAGAAGTGCGATCTTCTTCCTCGCCAGTCTCCGGGTTGGTGCCCTTGATGGCCGCAACGTCGGTCGGAGCAGGCATATAATCAACGATTGCATCCAACAGTTTCTGAACGCCACGGTTCTTGTAAGAAGAGCCGCAGACAACAGGAACGATCTCGTTGGAAATAGTAGCCTTACGCAGAGCAGCCTTGATTTCTCCCTTGGTCAGCTCTTCGCCTTCCAGGTACTTCATCATCAGCTCTTCGTCGGTCTCAGCAACAGCTTCGATCAGCTTGTCATGATATTCCTGAGCCTGTTCTTTCATGTCTTCAGGAATTTCCTCAACGCGCACATCATTGCCCATATCATCATAGTAGATATCGGCTTTCATGTCGATCAGATCGATGATGCCGCGGAAAGTGTCTTCCTGGCCGACAGGCAGCTGGATAGGCACACCGTTGGCATGCAGACGATCATGCATCATCTGTACGCAGCGGAAGAAGTCAGCACCCATGGTATCCATCTTGTTGACGTAAACCATGCGGGGAACCTTGTACTCGTCAGCCTGGCGCCAAACGGTTTCAGACTGAGGCTCAACGCCACCCTTTGCGGCCAGAACGGTAACAGAACCGTCCAGAACACGCAGAGAACGCTGAACTTCAACAGTAAAGTCAACGTGGCCCGGGGTGTCGATGATGTTGATACGATGACGGTTCTTTTTGAACAGAGCCGGATCGTGCTGGGTCTCGGTGTGGCTCCAGTAGCAGGTGGTTGCAGCGGAAGTGATGGTAATACCACGTTCCTGTTCCTGCTCCATCCAGTCCATCGTGGCAGCGCCGTCATGAACTTCGCCGATCTTATGGTTAATACCGGTGTAGTACAGAATGCGCTCGGTGGTGGTGGTCTTGCCTGCGTCGATGTGGGCCATGATACCGATATTTCGGGTCATTTGCAGGGATACGTCTCTCGGCGTTGCCATGGCTTAAACCTCCTCAGTAAGCAGATCAATAACGGTAATGCGCGAAAGCCTTGTTGGCTTCTGCCATCTTGTGGGTATCTTCGCGCTTCTTGACAGCGCCGCCAACGTTGTTGGTAGCGTCAATGATCTCGGCGGCCAGGCGAGCGGACATGGTCTTTTCACCACGGCTGCGGCTGTACAGAGTCAGCCAGCGCAGGCCGAGGGTCTCGCGGCGGGCGGGGCTGACCTCCAGGGGAACCTGGTAGGTGGAGCCGCCGACACGGCGGGCCTTAACTTCGAGGCTGGGCATGATGTTTTCCATGGCCTTCTCGAACATTTCGAGAGGATCGTTGCCGGTCTTCTCTTTGACAGTCTCAAAAGCTTCGTAAACGATCTTCTGAGCGACGCCCTTCTTGCCATCCAGCATGATGCTGTTGACCAGACGGGTGACGAGCTTGGAATTGTAAATAGGATCAGCCAGAACTTCGCGCTTTGCGATTTTACCTCTTCTGGGCATCTTTCTTCCCTCCTTCACATTAATGATATCATCGGTACTCGAAAGTTAAAGAAAACTCCCGTTATGCCACAAAAGGGTCAGCTGACCATTTTATGGCGAAAAGATGTTTCCTTACTTCTTGGCACCGGCCTTGGGACGCTTTGCGCCGTATTTGCTGCGAGCCTGGTTACGGTTTGCAACACCCTGAGTATCCAGAGTACCACGGATGATGTGGTAACGGACACCGGGCAGGTCCTTAACACGACCGCCACGGATCAGGACAACGCTGTGCTCCTGCAGGTTATGGCCGATACCAGGAATGTAGGAGGTGACCTCGATACCATTCGTCAGGCGGACACGGGCAACTTTACGCAGAGCAGAGTTGGGCTTTTTGGGGGTCATGGTACGAACAGCGGTGCAAACACCACGCTTCTGGGGGCTGTTCATGGTGGTGTACTGCTTCTTCTGGGAGTTGTAGCTCTTCTGAAGGGCAGGAGCAGTGCTCTTGGTTACCAGGACCTCACGGCCTTTGCGTACGAGCTGGTTAAAAGTAGGCATTTCTTTTCTCCTTTCTTGATTATTCCGCGCAGTTTTTTGCGGGGGTTGTGCTTCCATTTTGGCCGCACTTGACCCCTTAACTCACGCATTTATTATAATAGCGGATAAACCACGCTCTGTCAAGAGTATTCACAAAAAATATTTCAAATAATCGTGCAAGATGCTGATTTTCTGCACCGTGGGTTCTAAGGCAATACCGCACAATTCCCGCCTAACGGCTCAAGCACCGCTCCGGCGGCTG
>OGPK01002378.1_pt1 | contig 12315 bp, 12 predicted proteins | sample 1552921 | NCBI WGS metagenome assembly OGPK01 (sample SAMEA2580264, study PRJEB22360) | human gut metagenome | biome: human gut; feature: human-associated habitat; material: faeces | place: Denmark | collected 2008/2010 | reverse complement strand
AGTTACAGTCGAGTGTTGAGTCAGCAGCAGCAAGAGGATATGTTGATGCTGTTATTGACCCGGAGAATACAAGACAGTATGTAGCTGCTGCATTTGAAATGTTATTTTCAAAGAGAGAGGTTCGTCCTGATAAGAAGCATGGAACAGTTTAATTAAGAGGTGACAATATGAAGAAGACTAATTTGAAAAGATTCTTATTGTTATTCTGCATGTTAGCCTGCGTATTCAGTATGACAGCCTGTGGTAATGCACAGATTGATACTAATACAGCTAAAGAATCCGTTAAAGATAGCGAGGTTGCTTATGTTGAGAATTACCTCAAGGACTGGGCAAAGGATATGATTCTTTACCTTGACAGCAATCAGGGCGAAGCAGGAACAGATGCTCTTATTGCAGATGCAGAAGCAGGAAGAACCCTTAATGATGTTAACAGTAAGATGTATATTGTTAATCAGCAGGGAATGAATGTTAAAACAATAGGATTATACAATAGCTGGAACAGCACTAAAGATGAACTTGGTGAACTCAAAGAGGCTGTTGATGTTAATAACATTAATGTAAAGGTCAGCGATGAAACAAGTGAATTATGTACTATTTCAGTTAAACTTGAATTCGAAAAGAGAGAATGTACATTTGAATTCGTAATCAATACAGATTACACACTTGAGAGTGGAGCTATTAATCCATCTTACACAACAGCTGAGAAGATGGGAAAAGCCGGAATGAATACACTTATTGGTATGGGAACTGTATTCGTAGTTCTTATATTCATTTCATTCATTATTTCTCTGTTCAAGTATATAAGCGTATTTGAGAACAGAAAGAAAGAACAGAAAGAAGACACAGCTTCTGTTGGTGTTGATAATGCTATAGCACAGGTTGTTTCTAATGAAGAAGAAAATGTTGAGGACAATCTTGAACTTATTGCAGTTATTACTGCAGCAATTGCAGCATCAGAAGGAACATCTACGGATGGTCTTGTTGTCCGCTCAATTAGAAAGGTTAATAATAGGAGGAAATAATCATGAAGAACTATACAATTACAGTTAATGGTAACGTATATGATGTTACTGTAGAAGAAGGAACAGGCAGTGCAGCTCCAGCAGCTAAAGCAGCTCCAAAGGCTGCACCTAAGGCAGCAGCACCAGCAGGTGCTCAGGGAGCAGTTAAGGTTAACGCTCCAATGCCAGGAAAGATTCTTAAGGTTAATGCAACAGCAGGTGCTGCTGTAAAGAAGGGCGATGTATTGGTTGTCCTTGAAGCTATGAAGATGGAGAATGAAATCTGTGCTCCTCAGGATGGCACAATTGCAACTGTTGAGTGTGCAGCTGGTGATTCTGTAGAGTCAGGTAAGGTATTAGTTTCATTAAATTAATTATGATTCTGATATAAAGTGACTTACGGAGGTATAAGATGAGTTATATTATAACAACATTGGGAAACCTCGTACAGCAGTCAGCATTTTTTGGTTTGACATGGGGTAATTATCTCATGGTTGCTGTTGCTTTGGTTTTCTTATATTTGGCTATTAAGAAAGGATACGAACCTCTGCTTTTAGTACCAATTTCTTTTGGTATGCTTCTTGTAAACCTTTATCCTGACATTATGTTAGCAATAGAGGATTCAAGTAACGGTGTAGGTGGTTTGTTACATTATTTCTATTTACTTGATGAATGGAGTATTTTACCATCACTTATTTTCTTAGGTGTTGGTGCTATGACTGATTTTGGTCCATTGATTGCTAACCCGGCAAGTTTCCTGCTTGGTGCAGCAGCACAGTTTGGTATCTTTGCAGCATATCTTATGGCTATCCTTATGGGATTCCCAGATAAGGCAGCAGCAGCTATATCAATTATCGGTGGTGCAGACGGTCCTACTTCAATATTCCTTGCAGGTAAGCTCGGTCAGACTAAATATATGGGACCTATTGCAGTAGCAGCATATTCATATATGTCACTGGTTCCTATTATCCAGCCACCAATTATGAAGCTTTTAACAACTAAGAAGGAAAGAGAAGTTAAGATGGAACAGTTAAGACCTGTTTCCAGGCTTGAGAAGATCTTATTCCCAATCATCGTTACGATCGTTGTGTGTGTAATTCTTCCTACAACAGCACCACTGGTTGGTATGTTAATGCTTGGTAACCTGTTCCGTGAGTCTGGAGTTGTAAGACAGTTAACAGAGACAGCTTCCAATGCAATGATGTACATCGTAGTTATCCTGCTTGGAACATCCGTAGGAGCAACAACAAGTGCTGAGGCATTCCTTAATATGGATACAATTAAGATCGTAGTTCTCGGTCTGATCGCATTCGCATTTGGTACAGCCGCAGGTGTACTGTTCGGTAAACTGATGTGTGTTGCAACACATGGTAAGGTTAATCCACTGATTGGTTCTGCCGGTGTATCTGCAGTTCCAATGGCAGCCAGAGTATCACAGAAGGTCGGAGCTGAGGCAGACCCGACAAACTTCCTTCTGATGCATGCTATGGGACCAAACGTTGCGGGTGTTATCGGTACAGCCGTAGCTGCCGGAACATTTATGGCAATCTTTGGCGTAGGAATTTAAGCGATATATAATTAGGAGGAAAGAAAATGGCAGATATAGTAAAAAAACCTGTAGAGATTACAGAAACGATCCTGCGTGATGCGCATCAGTCTCTGATCGCAACCCGTATGACAACAGAGCAGATGCTCCCGATCGTTGATAAAATGGACAAGGTTGGGTATCATTCCGTAGAGTGCTGGGGTGGAGCTACATTCGATGCATCTCTTCGTTTCTTAAAAGAAGATCCATGGGAAAGACTTCGTAAATTCCGTGATGGATTCAAAAATACAAAACTTCAGATGTTATTCCGTGGACAGAACATCTTAGGATATCGTCCATACGCAGATGATGTGGTAGAATATTTCGTACAGAAATCTGCTGCCAACGGAATCGACATCATCCGTATCTTTGACTGCTTAAATGATCTTCGTAACCTGAAGACAGCGGTTAAGGCTGCAAACAAAGAAAAAGTAGAAGCTCAGATCGCATTATCTTACACTTTAGGTGATGCTTATACACTAGATTACTGGGTAGACATTGCCAAGAAGATTGAAGAGATGGGTGCAAACTCTATCTGTATCAAAGATATGGCTGGTCTTCTGACACCGTATAAGGCAACAGAGCTGATCGGAGCAATGAAAGAAGCTGTAGATCTTCCGATCCAGCTTCATACACACTACACATCAGGTGTTGCTTCTATGACTTACATGAAAGCGGTAGAGGCCGGTGTAGATGTCATTGATACCGCAATCTCACCATTCGCACTTGGAACATCTCAGCCTGCAACAGAAGTTATGGTTGAGACATTCAAGGGAACACCTTATGATACAGGATTAGACCAGAAACTTCTGGCAGAGATCGCTGACTATTTCCGTCCAATCCGTGACGAAGCTCTTGACAGCGGACTCTTAAATCCAAAGAACCTTGGTGTTAACATCAAGACTCTTCTGTATCAGGTACCAGGCGGAATGCTTTCTAACCTGACATCACAGTTAAAAGAGCAGGGTGCTGAAGACAAGTTCTACGATGTACTTGAGGAAGTGCCAAGAGTACGTAAAGACCTTGGAGAACCACCACTTGTAACACCTTCATCACAGATCGTTGGTACACAGGCTGTATTTAACGTACTGATGGGAGAACGTTACAAAGTTGCTACAAAAGAGACAAAAGACCTCTTAAGTGGAAAATACGGACAGACAGTAAAACCGATGAATCCAGACGTAATCAAGAAAGTACTTGGAGACGATCCTGAGATCATCACATGCCGTCCTGCAGACCTGATTCCGGACGAATTAGATACACTCCGCAAAGAATGCGAACAGTGGATCCAGCAGGATGAAGATGTACTGTCTTACGCACTGTTCCCACAGGTTGCTGTAGACTTCTTCAAGTATAGAGAAGCACAGCAGACAAAGGTGGATGCGACAGTAGCGGATACGGAAAACGGTAGTTATCCTGTATAGGTTTTCGGGGACGTCAAGTGTAGAAGTTCCTGATTCAATGCGACTTCGGGGGCTTGCAAGGCGTAAGCGAAAAAAGACGATAAGATAAGAACCGAATACATTCGGACGGAAAATCCTGATGATTTTCCGCCTCAGGTATTCTTTTGGGATGTGCTTGTAGCACATCCCAAATCTTATTTTATCGTCTTTTTTTCACCAACTCCTTGCAAAGCACCCTGCGAATGCATGAAACCAGGCACTTCTACACTTGGCTGTTCGCGAAAATATACGGAGGATAGCGGGGAGTATGGCTTCTCAGAAAGTAGTGGAAAAAGCGAGCTGAAAAACGTTTTCCGGCGGAGCCCCAATAGCTTGGTGGTAACAGTAAATTCACTTTCGGTTGTCGGAGTGTATGGCTGAGGGAGATGTGGAGGTTTGGGTGGATGGGCATCCGTTGGCGGGAATAGAAGATGTTAAAAGAAAGTTTGGGTAAAATCAGGATTTGCTCTGTGCTACAGGCACAGAGCGAAAGAATACCTGAGGTGAGAAATCATCAGATTTCTCGCCGAATGTATTCGGTGCCTGATTTTACCCAAGCTTTCTTTGTTACATCTTCTTCCCGCCCATAAGCGCCCATTCACCCAAACCTCCACATCTCCCGTCCCCACACACCCGACATCCGATTGACTATTCCCCCACAAAGCTATATAATAAAACCATTGTTTGAAAAAGAGGTACATCGCATGAGCGCAAAGAATGAACTGCTGAAGATGATCGATGAAAGATATCACAAATTCAGCAAAGGACAGAAAAAACTGGCGGATTTTATCCGTGAGGATTATGATAAGGCAGCTTTTTTGACAGCTGCGAAGATGGGGGGAGAGGTCGGTGTCAGTGAATCGACGGTGGTAAGATTTGCAACGGCCCTTGGATATGACGGATACCCGGAATTTCAGAAAGCTCTGGGAGAACTGGTGAGGATGAAGCTGAATTCCATCCAGCGTATGGAAGTGACGTATGGACGGATCAGCCAGGGGGAGATTCTGACATCGGTTCTGCATTCGGATATTGAGAAGATCAAGCTTACGATGGAAGCAATTGATCATGAAGCATTTGAGATGGCGGTAGATACGATCCTGAAAGCAAAGAGGATCTATGTGATCGGGATACGAAGCTGTTCGCCGCTTGCAAGTTTCTTAAGTTTTTATCTGAATCTGATCTGTGAGAATGTGACAGCAGTTAATACGAACAGTTCTAGTGAGATTTTTGAACAACTGATCCGTGTCAGCGAGGATGATGTGGTGATCGGGATCAGCTTTCCCAGATATTCGATGCGTACTTTGAAAGCACTGGAATTTGCAAGTAATAGAAAAGCAACAGTGATCACGTTGACGGACAGTGTACATTCTCCGATGACACTGTATTCTTCCTGCAATCTGATCGCAAGAAGTGATATGGCGTCAATCGTAGATTCGCTGGTAGCACCATTGAGTGTGATCAATGCGCTGGTGGTAGCTCTTTGTATGAAGAAACAGAAAGAGGTTATCACAACACTTGAGACATTGGAGCAGATCTGGGATGAATATCAGGTGTATAGCAAAGATGAATTGAATATGGTGGACGACAGAGTCGAACTTTCCGGAAATGAGAAAGAGTAGAACCGGCAGAAAAGAATATGAAGAAAAAGACAAATAGAAAAGGACAAATAGAAGATGAGTAAAGTGGTTGTCATCGGAGGCGGTGCGGCAGGAATGTTTGCCTCTATTGCAGCGGCCGGGTGTGGACATCAGGTCGTGGTATATGAAAAGAATGAAAAGCTTGGAAAGAAACTTTATATCACGGGAAAAGGCAGATGCAATATTACCAATGCCTGTGATATGGAAGGCCTGTTCGATGCGGTCAGAACAAATGCAAAGTTTTTATACAGTAGTTTGCTGGAATATTAAGGAGGAGCAAAATGGAATATCCTAAAGTAAAAAGAAAGAAATTTGCCCTGAAGGATACGATCTATAAACCTTCCCTGCCTTTCATGTTCAATATGATGTTCCTCATGATCGGACGTGATCCGCGGGCTGGAGCGGGAGATGGACCGCCTGGGTGTGAAAGTACATCTGCGGACAGCTGTGAAAAAGGTTGTCGCAAAAGACGGACATTTTGAAAAAATCATACTTGGAGATCAGAGACAGATTCATGCGGATGCCTGTATCGTTGCAACTGGAGGGTTGTCTTATCAGTCAACAGGATCAACCGGAGATGGATTCCGGTTTGCAGAAAGTCTCGGACATACGGTGACGGATTGTATGCCTGCGCTTGTGCCGATGGAATGTAAAGAGGAGTGGGTGCCTGAATTGCAGGGACTTTCACTTCGAAATGTTAATGTAACGATTCTTGACGGCAAGAAAAAGCTGTATGATGATTTTGGAGAAATGTTATTCACGCATTACGGTGTGAGTGGACCGCTGATCCTAAGTGCCAGCAGTTATGTGGGAAAGAAATTGAAGGCAAAAGAACTGACACTTAAGATTGATCTGAAACCAGCTCTTTCGGAAGAACAGCTTGATCACAGAGTGCTCCGGGAATTTGAAGAGAATCAGAACCGACAGTTTAAGAACGCGGTGCACAAGCTGTTCCCGTCGAAACTGATCCCGGTTATGATTGAACTGAGCGGGATTGATCCCGAGAAGAAGGTCAATGTGATCACGAAAGAAGAACGTCTTGGATTTGTAAGACTGATCAAGGGCCTGACGTGTACATTGACAGATTTAAGAGATTATAACGAGGCAATCATAACTAAAGGTGGAATTAAAATCAAAGAAGTTGATCCTGGAACGATGGAATCCAAACTGGTGAAGGGATTACATTTTGCAGGAGAGGTACTGGATCTGGATGCGGTAACAGGTGGATTCAACCTTCAGATCGCGTGGTCTACGGCATATGCGGCCGGAACGGGGATCCAGATATAGAGTGATAAAAATAGAAATAAGGAGAACGCATCATGGGATATAACGTAGCAATAGATGGACCGGCAGGAGCCGGAAAAAGCACGATCGCAAAACTTGTAGCAAAAGAAAAGGGATACATTTATGTAGACACAGGGGCAATGTACAGAGGCCTTGCAATTCATTTCCTGAATAAGGGCATTGAACCGGGAGAGACGGATAAAGTGATCGAAGCATGTAAAGATGCAGAAGTAACAATCGCCTATGAAGATGGTGTGCAGCATGTATACCTGAATGGTAATGATATTTCATCACGTCTGAGAAATGAAGAAGTGGGGAACATGGCATCTGTAACATCTGCAATTCCGGAAGTGCGTAAGAAGTTACTGGAACTGCAGCAGAACCTGGCGAAGACACAGGATGTAATTATGGACGGAAGAGATATCGGTACATGTGTCCTGCCGGGCGCAGACGTAAAGATCTATCTGACCGCCAGTGTAGAGACCAGGGCGAAGAGACGGTATGACGAACTTAAGGGAAAAGGCGAGGACTGCAATCTGGAAGAAATCGCACACGACATCGAAGAACGTGATCACAGAGATATGACCCGTGAGATCGCACCGTTAAAGCAGGCAGAGGATGCAGTGCTGGTAGACAGCTCACACATGACGATCGAAGAAGTGGTAAAAGCAATCGTAGATTTGTGCAAATAGACAATCCGGCACAAAGCGGCAGACGAAGATAATGGTAATATATTTGAAAAAGAGCTGTGGTACAGAAAGGAATTACACTATATGAATGTTGAACTGGCAAAAACAGCAGGATTTTGCTTTGGAGTAAAGCGTGCAGTAGATACAGTGTATAAACAGATAGAAAAACATCAAAGTGAAAAGATATTCACTTATGGACCGATCATCCATAATGAAGAAGTGATCAAAGATCTGAGAAGCCATGGAGTAGAAGTCCTGAGTGATGAAGAAGAATTGAAAACAGTGGATGCGGATGTGGTTGTGATCCGGTCTCATGGTGTAGCAAAATACATTTATGATATCATGGATGAACGCGGGATTACATGTGTAGATGCGACTTGTCCTTTTGTGAAGAAAATTCATAAGATTGTTGCAGAAGAAAGTGCCAAAGGATCGTACATTGTGATCATCGGAAATGGCGAACATCCGGAGGTAGAAGGTATTCGCGGATGGGCAGGAGAACAGGTGACTGTGATACAGACTCCGAAAGATGCAGAAAGATTTGAATTGCCTGAAAAAGAACAGAAAGTATGTATCGTGGCCCAGACGACATTTAACTACAATAAATTCAAAGAATTAGTTGAAATTATTTCAAAAAAGAGGTATGATATAGTTGTTTTAAATACGATTTGCAATGCGACGAAAGAAAGGCAGACTGAGGCTCGTCAAATTGCAGCGAGAGTAGATGCTATGGTTGTGATAGGTGATAAGCGTAGTTCGAATACTCAGAAGCTATTTGAAATCTGCAAAGAGGAATGTTTGAATACGTACTATATACAGACACTTGACGATTTGGATATGAATCAATTAAGGTCCGTGGAAACAGTAGGTATTACAGCAGGGGCATCCACGCCCAATAAAATAATTGAGGAGGTTCAAAATAATGTCAGAATTAACTTTTGAACAAATGTTGGAAGAGTCTTTTAAGACAATAAGAAATGGAGAGGTTGTAGATGGTACAGTCATCGACGTTAAACCTGATGAAATCATCTTGAATATAGGCTACAAAGCAGACGGTATCATTACAAGAAATGAGTATACTAACGAAGCAAACGTTGATCTTACAACAGTTGTATCCGTTGGTGATAAGATGAGCGCAAAAGTCCTGAAAGTAAATGACGGAGAAGGACAGGTTCTGCTGACATATAAGAGACTTGCAGCAGAAAAAGGCAATGAAAGATTAAAAGAAGCATTCGAGAATCATGAAGTATTAAAAGCTCCTGTAACTCAGATTCTTGGCGGCGGATTAAGCGTAGTAGTTGATGAAGCAAGAGTATTCATTCCTGCAAGCCTTGTTTCTGACACATATGAAAAAGACCTGAGCAAATATCAGGGACAGGAAATTGAATTCGTAATCAGCGAGTTTAATCCTAGAAGAAATCGTGTGATCGGTGACAGAAGACAGCTTCTTGTTGCTGAACGTGCTGAAAAACAGAAAGAACTGTTTGCTAAGATTAACGTAGGTGACAGAATGGAAGGAACTGTAAAGAACGTTACAGATTTCGGAGCATTCATCGACCTTGGCGGAGTAGACGGACTTCTTCATATCTCTGAGATGTCTTGGGGACGTGTTGAGAATCCTAAGAAGGTCTTCCAGGTTGGAGATAAAGTAGAAGTGATGATCAAAGATATCCACGATACAAAGATCGCACTCAGCCTGAAATTCCCAGAGACAAATCCATGGGCTAATGCAGCAGAGGATTATGCAGTCGGAACAGTAATTACAGGTAAGGTTGCAAGAATGACAGACTTCGGAGCATTTGTTGAACTGGCTCCAGGAGTAGATGCATTACTTCATGTTTCTCAGATTTCAAGAGCACATGTTGATAAACCGTCTGATGTACTTTCAGTTGGACAGGAAATCACAGCTAAGATCGTTGATCTGAATGAAGCTGAGAAGAAGATCAGCCTGAGCATGAAAGCTTTAGAACAGCCGGAAGAAGCTGCAGAAGAGACAGACGCTGAGTAATATCAAATCAGATATACAGACAGGAAAGGATAGAGGAAAGCCTCTATCCTTTCTATGCCTGAGGATAGAAGGGAACCTGCCATTGGCAGGTTTTCTGTGCGTATGTGCATTTGTTAAAAATGCAACAAGATGTTCATGAAAATATACAATGAAATTAGTCACTTTCTATAGAAATTTGTCTATATTTCCTGTATATTATATAAAGAGTAAATAGGAAGGAAGGAAAAAAGGATGGCATTGTTAACATTTAAGGGTGGTATTCACCCGGATGACGGCAAGAGCCTGGCTAAAGATAAGGCAATTGTCGATGTAAAACCTAAGGGCGATCTGGTGTACCCTGTATCACAGCATATCGGTGCTCCGGCAAATCCTGTGGTAGCCGTTGGCGATCATGTTTTAAAAGGCCAGATGATAGCAGAAGCAGGAGGATTCGATTTATGCATCTGTATCTGGAACTGTAAAAGCAATCGCACCACATCTGAATCCGACAGGAGGAAGAGTGAACAGTATCGTGATCGAAAATGATGGCGAATACAAAGAAGTGGAATATCCAGCTGTAACTCCGTTAGAAGACATGAGCAAGGAAGATATCCTGAATGCGATTGGAACAGCGGGAGTAGTAGGTATGGGTGGTGCCGGTTTCCCTACGAGAGTAAAACTTTCACCAAAGGAACCGGAAAAGATTGATTACATCATTGCAAACTGTGCGGAGTGTGAGCCATATATCACAGCTGACTACAGAACAATGATCGAGACTCCGGAAAAGCTGGTTGGAGGAATGAAGATTATCCTCCGTCTGTTCGACAACGCGAAAGGAATCTTTGGTGTAGAGGACAACAAACCAGACTGTATCGAAAAATTAAGAGAACTGACAAAAGATGAACCTCGTATGGAAGTTCTGGCACTGAAGACCAAGTATCCTCAGGGTGGTGAGCGTCAGCTTATTTACGCTACAACAGGGCGCGCAATTAATTCCGCAATGCTTCCGGCAGACGCAGGATGTGTTGTAGATAATGTGGCAACAATGGTAAGCGTGTACCAGGCTGTTGTAGAAGGAAAGCCTTCAATGGAACGTGTTGTAACAGTAAGTGGGGACGCTGTTGCAGAGCCAGGTAATTTCAGAGTACCATTTGGCATCAATCAGCAGGAGCTTGTAGAGGCAGCAGGAGGATTTAAAACAGAGCCTGAGAAACTGATCTCCGGCGGACCGATGATGGGATTCTCTATGTTCTCATTAGATGTACCTGTAACAAAGACTTCTTCATCTATTCTTGGATTTACCAAAGATGAAGTGGCTAAGATGGAACCATCTGCATGTATCAACTGTGGACGTTGTGTAGAAGCCTGTCCAAGCCGCCTGATTCCATCGAGACTGGCGGATTATGCAGAACATCATGACGAAGAGAAGTTTACAAAACACGAAGGACTCGAATGTATGGAATGTGGTTCCTGCAGTTTCGTATGTCCGGCAAAACGTCCGCTGAAACAGGCAATCGGATCTATGAGAAAGATTGCATTGGCGAACCGTAGAAAGAAAAAATAAACTAGAAAGAAGAAGAGGTGAACAAAAGTGAGTGAGAACAATTTGAAAATGTCATCTTCACCACATATTCGTTCCAAAGCGACTACCAGCAATATTATGCTTCTGGTAGCCATCGCACTTTTGCCGGCGTCTGCATTTGGTGTATGGAACTTTGGACTGCCGGCATTCGGAATGCTGGTTACAACAACAGTTGTAGCAGTACTGACGGAGTACATATATGAAAAATTAATGCATAAAAAGATTACGATCAACGACTGGAGTGCAGCTGTAACAGGTCTGTTACTTGGTCTGAATATGCCGCCTACAGCACCATGGTGGATGGGTGCGATCGGTAGTGTGTTCGCAATCCTGATCGTAAAACAGTTATTCGGAGGTCTGGGACAGAACTTTATGAACCCGGCCCTCGGAGCAAGATGTTTCCTTCTGCTTTCATTTACAAGCCAGATGACAAGCTTTGTATATGATGGTGTGACAGGAGCTACACCACTTGCACAGTTAAAAGCTGGTAACGCAGTAAATACAATGGATATGCTGATTGGTAAGATTCCTGGAACCATCGGTGAGACATCTGTAATCGCTATCGTGATCGGAGCCATCTTCCTGATCCTGATGGGTGTGATCGATATTCGTATTCCTGGAACATATATTGTTACATTTGTGATCTTTATCGGAATCTTCGGACATATTGCAAATCCGGATGTTGGATTCTTTGATCCACAGTATATCACAGCACATCTCTGCGGAGGCGGACTGATGCTTGGTGCATGGTTCATGGCAACTGATTATGTAACATCTCCGATCACACCGAAAGGACAGTATGTATACGGTATTATCCTTGGCGTGTTAACAGGTCTGTTCCGTCTGTTTGGCGGTTCCGCAGAAGGAGTTTCTTATGCGATCATCATCAGTAACCTTCTGGTGCCATTGATCGAAAGAGTTACTCTTCCAAAACCATTCGGTAAAGGAGGAGAAAAATAATGAATAAGATTGTTAAGAATACACTGATCCTTACATTGATTACTGTAATTGCCGGATTCTTACTCGGAGCTGTATATGAGATCACAAAAGATCCGATTGCCCAGTCTCAGGAAAAGACAAAGAAAGAAGCATGGCAGGCGGGATTTTC
>OGPK01002351.1_pt1 | contig 12454 bp, 6 predicted proteins | sample 1552921 | NCBI WGS metagenome assembly OGPK01 (sample SAMEA2580264, study PRJEB22360) | human gut metagenome | biome: human gut; feature: human-associated habitat; material: faeces | place: Denmark | collected 2008/2010 | reverse complement strand
GCAACAAAAATCCACGTTCATTATGTCTTTTATCAATGAAAGGGTTCAGCCCGAAGGACTTACGTTCGACGATGTGCTGCTTATACCCGCCTATTCGGAAGTGTTGCCGCGAGAGGTCAGTGTCCAGACCCGTTTCTCGCGAAATATCAAACTTAACATCCCCATTGTGTCCGCTGCCATGGACACCGTTACCGAAGCGCCGATGGCTATTGCGCTGGCTCGTGAAGGCGGGATCGGCGTGATCCACAAGAACATGTCCATCGCCGAGCAGGCCGCCCACGTGCGCCGGGTGAAACGGGCCGAGAACGGCATGATTTACGACCCGGTGACCATCTCGAAAGACCATACGGTCGGCGATGCGCTCAACCTGATGAAAGAGAACAAGATCGGGGGTATTCCGGTCGTGGATGCGGATCGGAAGCTGATCGGTATCGTCACCAACCGCGACCTGCGGTTCCAGCGCGACATGTCGCGCCGTATCGAGGAGGTGATGACCCCCGGCGACCGCCTCATCACGACGCATAGCTCCGAATTGTCCAACGCCTCGGAGGTGTTGCTCAACTGCAAGATCGAAAAGCTCCCCGTGGTCGACGACGAAGGCCATCTGGTGGGGCTTATTACTTATAAGGATATCACGAAGGTGCAGGATCATCCCAACGCCTGCAAGGATGCCAAAGGCCGTCTGCGCGTCGCAGCCGGCGTGGGCATCACGCCCGATGCGCTGGATCGTGTGAAGGCGCTCGTCGAGGAGGATGTGGATGCCGTGGTGCTCGACTCCGCGCACGGGCATTCGATGAATATCGTCAATAAGCTCAAGGAGATCAAGGCCGCCTATCCGTCGCTCGACGTGGTGGTCGGAAATATCGCCACGGCAGGAGCCGCACGGTTCCTGATCGAGAACGGCGCCGACGGCATCAAAGTCGGTATCGGCCCCGGCTCGATCTGCACCACCCGCGTGATCGCGGGCGTGGGCGTTCCCCAGCTGTCGGCCATCTATGCCGCGGCGTCGGCCGCCAAAGATACGGGTGTTCCGGTTATCGCCGACGGCGGCCTGCGTTATTCGGGCGACATCGTCAAGGCGCTGGCTGCGGGCGGCGACTGCGTGATGATCGGCTCGATGTTCGCCGGCACGGAGGAGTCTCCCGGCGAGACGATCATCTACAACGGCCGTAAGTTCAAGACCTACCGCGGCATGGGCTCGATCGACGCCATGAAGGCGGGTTCCGCCGACCGCTATTTCCAGAAGGGCTGCGAGGGCAATATCAACAAGCTCGTTCCCGAAGGGATCGTGGCGCGCGTACCCTTCAAGGGTACGTTGAGCGAGGCTGTCTTCCAGCTTATCGGCGGCATCCGTTCGGGCATGGGTTATTGCGGTGCCAGGGACATCGCGGCTTTGCAGCGTGCGCAGTTCATCCGCATCACCTCGAACGGCGTTACGGAGAACCACCCGCACGACGTGACCATCACGAGTGAAACGCCCAATTATTCCCGCGGTGAATAGTTCCGATCCCGGGATTGCGGCCTGCGGGCTTTTTTGCGGTTCATGCCGGAAATTCCGGAAAGGGAGTTGTCCGGGGTGCCGCGATAACGAAAAGGCCGTGTGGTGCAAGGTTCGTTTCTGCTGCCGGGAGAACGGCTGGCAGAGTTGCGCCGAATGCACGCTGGTGCCGCTGGATGCCTGCGGAAAGTTCAATAATTTCATCGCCGGGGTTTTCCAGGTCGTTTTTCGCTCAGACCGTCGCGGTTGCATAGCACGCATCCGCGAAGTCGGGAACGAGGCTTTCGCCGCGGAGATGCGCCTTTCGGGAAGTTACAACCGTCCGGTAAAAAGAAAATAATAAGGATTCGAGGTCTTCCTTGGCAGCGAGGAAGGCCCGGAGGAATTTTAGGCCTGAAACCGGCGTCGGAGACGCCGTAGAGTGAGTCCGGCGAGTTTCATGGCTTGTAAATCTTCCGAAATTGATGAACCCCGATTCGTCGGACTTACATTATATTATGGAAAAAATCCTGATTCTCGACTTCGGGTCGCAGTATACGCAGCTCATCGCGCGGCGCGTACGCGAACTGAATGTCTATTGCGAGATCCACCCCTTCAACAAGATTCCGGTGCCGGATGCTTCGGTGCGGGGTGTGATTCTCTCGGGCAGTCCCTTTTCCGTGAGGGACGAGCATGCCCCTGCCCCCGACCTTTCGGCCATCAAGGGCAAACTGCCCCTGCTGGGTGTCTGCTACGGCGCGCAGTTCCTCGCATCGGCCTTCGGCGGTGAGGTGCAGCCTGCGCCCAGCCGCGAGTACGGCCGTGCGGTGCTTACGGTGGGCGATGCCGGTGACCCGCTGATGCGCGGCCTGCCTGCGACCACGCAGGTGTGGATGTCGCACGGCGATACGATCACGTCGGTGCCCGCGAACTATAAGATTGTGGCCAGCACCGAGGACGTGCGCGTGGCTGCGTTCCGCATCGAGGGCGAGCAGACGTGGGGCATCCAGTTCCACCCCGAGGTCTACCATTCGACCGACGGCACGCACCTGCTGAAGAATTTCGTCGCGGGTATCTGCGGCTGCAGGCAGGAGTGGACGTCGGAGAGTTTCGTGGAGGCCACCGTGCGCGAGTTGCAGGAGAAACTGGGCGACGACAAGGTCGTGCTCGGGCTTTCGGGCGGCGTAGACTCGTCGGTGGCCGCCGTGCTGCTGCACAGGGCCATCGGCAAGAACCTCTACTGCATCTTCGTGGATTCGGGCCTGCTGCGCAAGAACGAATTCGAGGACGTGCTCGAGTCGTATAAGAACATGGGCCTGAACGTCAAGGGCGTGAAGGCCGGCGACAAGTTCCTGGGCGATCTGGCTGGCGTGAGCGATCCCGAGACCAAGCGCAAGATCATCGGCCGCGATTTCGTCGAGGTATTCAACGAGGAGGCGATCCGGATCGAGGACGTGCGCTGGCTGGCACAGGGGACAATCTATCCCGACGTGATCGAGTCGGTGTCGGTCAACGGCCCCTCGGCGACGATCAAGTCGCACCACAACGTCGGCGGGCTGCCCGAAAAGATGCACCTCGGGATCGTCGAACCGCTGCGCCTGCTCTTCAAGGACGAGGTGCGCCGTGTCGGTCGGTCGCTCGGGATCTCCGAGCAGCTCATCGGGCGCCATCCCTTCCCGGGGCCCGGCCTTGCGATCCGTATCCTGGGCGACATCACGCCCGAAAAGGTCGCGATCCTGCAGGACGTGGACAAAATCTACATCGACGCCCTGCGCGATGCCGGACTTTACGACAAGGTATGGCAGGCGGGGGCTATTCTGCTCCCGGTGAAGAGCGTCGGCGTGATGGGCGACGAGCGAACCTACGAGAGCTGCGTCGCACTGCGTGCCGTGACCTCGACCGACGGCATGACCGCCGACTGGGTGCACCTGCCCTATGAGTTCCTTGCCAATGTGTCGAACGACATCATCAATAAAGTCAAAGGGGTCAACCGCGTCGTCTACGACATCTCCTCGAAACCGCCTGCAACCATCGAGTGGGAATAGGGTATGATCCCTGCGCGGCCGCTGTGTGAGGCAGGCCGCCGCCGTATTGCAATCGTTGCCGAACCCGTTATTCGGCATGGCCTGCCCGGACGTTTACAGTCCGGGCAGGCTGCTTTTGTGGCCGGGTGGTGTGGCCGAGCGGCTTTGCCGGCTGCTGCAACGTGCGTGCAATGCCATATTCCTGGGATTGTAACGGGACTGTCGCAACGATGAAATAGCCGTAGGGTAATTTTGCAGCATCGGAAACGATGCCGGTTTATGACTCCTGCCGATGCAATCCGCCAACCAGCCTTGAAACTTCGCCCGTCCCGGTTTCCGGGGCGGAATTTTTTTTGCCTGGCCGAAGGTGCGCCAGGGGGGCGGTTCCGGACGGAAGCCTCCGCCGATGCCTTGATTTGGGTGCTGGCGAGGCTGTATGCCGCACGGGTTGTCCTTTCCGAGGCAGCATGGAACGTTTTTTTGCTATGTAACGGAACCTTAACAGTAAATATATGCCGAAATCCTTTTGTATTTTTGAAATAAAAGTTATCTTTGTAATAGTTTCCCCTTTAAAAAACGGAAGAATCGTAAGTTATTTTTGCAAACGGATATTAGTTTATAATCACCTAATTAAAACTATTTTTATGAGTAAACATCTTTTTAGGTTGGTCTTCGGTGCATTTTTCCTTGTGGCTGCCACGGCATTTACGGGATGCTCCGACGACGATGACAAGTCGCTGACGCCGAAGTTGACGGCGGATCCGACGGCGCTTGATTTCACCGATGAGACGGCGACGACGCAGACCGTTGCCATCACGGCGAACTGCGAATGGACGGTTACTGCAAGTAACCTGGATTGGGCTACCATTTCCCCGATGAGCGGCAAAGGCAACGGAACGATCTCCGTTACGGTTTCCGAGCTGCCCGCCGGTACGAACCTGCGCGAAGGCAAAATCTCCTTCACGCTTATCCACCCCGAATTCGGCAAATGGGGTCAGGCCGAGTCGTCCGTAGCCGTAAAACAGTACGGCAGCGGGGTTACACCCCCCCCCCACGGGCGATGCTATCTATGCTAACGATTTCGATAAGGAGCAGGCTCAAAAGGGGGCAGATGGTAAGTTCCCCTTCGCAGATGCATTCGAGGGCTGGAAGAATCAGACTGGTACGGGTGCCGATAATGTGACTTATGTGGCCAACAGTATATCTGTTCGTGCGAATTCCGCTTCCAACGGCAACTATTCGAAATACAAGGACGATGCATCCGGCGTCAACAACATGCTGTTCCGTGCCGGTGCCGAGTTCGAGATCCACAAGATTGCACTCGATCCTGCTCAGAAAAACCTTTGCCTGACGTTCGGTTCGTATAAAAGCCTCTTTGGCGCTGAGGATAATGCGTTCGTAACCTCGGAATTCCATGTATACCTGAGCAAGGACGGCGAAAACTGGGCGGAAATCGCCTATGACCGCCCTGTCGAGGCCGACGAACATTCCAACTACGGCACCTGGGCTTTGGCAACGGCCAACTTTACGCTGAAAGAGGTTCCCTCTGAACTTTATATCCGTTTCATTTCCGATCTTTCATCCGCGCACCGTGTCGACGACGTGAAACTTTTCGAGGGCATCGGTGGTACGGAGGTCGACCTGGGCAACGTAACTCCCCCGACCCCGGGCGAGGCTGTGGTTATCACGATTCCCGAGATCATCGCCAAACTTACGACGTCGCAGGTAGCCCTCGATACGAATAACGACCGTTATTTCGAGGCCGTCGTCGTAACCGACAAGGAAGGCGGGAACTTCAACGGCCAGAACCTTCAGGTGATGACCCCGGGGGCGACTACCGCCAAGAACGGTATCACGCTCTACGGCAGCGGTAAGTATACCGATCCCTATGACGATGGCTTTACGTTTGTCAAGGGTGACAAGGTGAAGGTGACGCTGAAAAAGGGCGAAGCGCGTATCGTTAGTTACAACGGCCTGTACGAGGTTACCGGCAGCAAGGGTGCCGACTGGGTCGAGATCGAAAAGATCGGTACCGAGACCATCACGCCTGTCGTGGCCGATCCCGCTAAGCTGGCCGAATACCAGGGTATGGTCGTGACGGTCAAGGGTGTGACCGCCCCCGCTACGGCTGCCGACTGGACTACGAACGAAGCTTTCGGAAAGCATACGTTTACGACCTCGGCCGGTAACATGACGGTATTCGTGCAGAAGGCCATGCCCGGGCTCGTAGGGACGCAGTTCGTGGCCGGTTCCACCGGGGATATTACCGGTTACGCTTCGGTGAACAGCAATGCCGCGCAGGTTTGTCCGCAGCGTCCCGAGGATGTGGCCGCTTTCATGGGCGAGCCTTCGACCGACCCGGCCATCACCAAGCTCGACCCGACGTCGCTTTCTTTCGCGGCGACGGACAATGCCAAGACCGTGACGGTGACCGCTGCCAATGCCGACGGCTGCACGATCGAAGCCGCTACGGATAAATCGGAGCAGTTCACGACCTTCGTAAACGGGATGGTCGTAACCGTGACGCCCAAGGAAAACACGACGGAGCAGGCTATCACCGCCACGCTGACCATCAAACTGATGAAGGACGGCGCGGCTGTGGATACCAAAACCGTTGCGATTTCGCAGGCCGGGAAATCCGGAGCGGGCGGGGACGGCCAGCAGATTACCCTTACGTTGGACGATATTATCGCTATCGGCGGGAAAAGTGGAGCCTATGCCAAATTTACATATACGAATACTTTCGGCGAATGGTCGGGTAAAGCAGCTGGTGGTAGCAGCGGAAAGGAATGTTTACAGATTAATGTAAAAGACAATTCGGCTTTTGGATCGTTCGTGCAGATTCCTGCCGTTGATGGGACGATTGAGAAGATTGAGGTGACCATTCGTGAGCCTTATAAAGGACGTGCTATCGGTATTTTTCCGGTTGGGTACACATATACAAAAGACACACTTGATAAGATGAAAGAGCAACTTGCGAAGGATGCTATAGCAATCAGCAACGAGACTCCGTCTGATGTAAATAATAACGAACCGTTTACGTTTGTAATTGACAACCTCAGTGCTAAGAACCTTACGCAGTTTTCGATATTCCCGACTCTTGGAGCGGTAAGTATTACTGCGATCACGGTTACTTATTCAAAATAAGAAAGTAGGTGTTTTCCTATAATCCATCCCCGGCGGATTGGCTTCCGCCGGGGATGATTGTCGGATTTTCTACCTGACATTTTTATCTGCAAATTCCTACATGATTTTGACAAAAGGGTTATTGAAACTTTTTGGACGGGCTATGGTGCTCGGGGCGCTCCTGCTGGTTTTCGGGCGCTGCGGGTCCTCCGACGACGACACCCCGGCGAATATTTCCGCGCTGTTCCTCGATACGGAGACGACCACGCTCGCTGCCAAAGGCTATGCGACCGACCCTCGGCTCGTGCTGACGGGGCCCGTGGGTACGGCTTATACCGTCACCGTGACCGAAGGCGGCAGTTGGTGCTGGACGTCGCGCAGGACGCAAGCCACGACCAAATCGGCGCAGCTGGTCGCCGCAAGCGAGGTCATTTACCTCTACCTGGACAAAAACGAAACGGGCGCTTCGCGCCGGGCTGCGGTCGATGTCGTTTTCGACGGCGGACACGAATTCACGTTGACGATCGACCAGGCGGACTACTCGGTTCCGGCATCGATGGATCATGCGTGGGCGGAATTGCCCGCCTATGTCGAAGCTCCCGACTACCGTTACGTAACACATTATGCGCCGCTCTCTTCGACCGTGACGGCACGTAACTTTACGATTTGCTACGACACGAAGAAACGTATCGCCAACTGGGTCGCCTATCCGATCCATTCCTGTTACCGGGTTGGAAAATATGAGCGTTCTAATGCATGGAAATACGATCCTGAAGTGCCGGAGGAATTTCAGGTCGATTTGAGCCGCGGTTCATATAATGGGCGGCCTATCCGCGGGCATCAGTGTATGTCCTACCATCGTTATGTCAGCTATTCTTCGCTATTGAATGAGCAGACGTTCTATTCGACCAATATTATGCCTCAGGATCCTGATTTTAATAGCGGGTCGTGGGGGGATTTGGAAGATCTTACCCTGAAATATATTTCATATCCCGATACCTTGTACAATGTTACGGGAACTTATGGGGTACAGGGATATACGACGGATAAAGAGGGGAATCGGGTCGCGATTCCACAGTATTGCTGGAAGGTGCTGCTACGTACCAAAAGCGGCAGGACGGGGAAGCGGATCGACCAGATTACCGATGCATCGCAATTGGCGGCAATCGGTTATTGGGCTGAAAATTCCTCAACCACGACCGGGAATATAAAACAATATATCACGAGCGTTGCCGACATCGAAGAGAAAACGGGTTATAAATTCTTTACGATGCTCGACGAGGCCATTGCCGCCGACGTGAAGGCACAGAACAATCCCTCGGACTGGGGTATAAATTAATCTGAACTATATGAAGAAACTGCTTTTTACCGGGCTTTTCGCAGCGCTGATCGTCGCCTGCTTCGCCCAGAAACCCTACAAGGTCGTTTTCTACAACTTCGAAAACCTCTTCGATACGATCCGCAACCCGGAGATTTACGACGAGGAGTTTACGCCCGAGGGGCCCAAGAAGTGGAATACGCCCAAGTACACCAAAAAGATCAATAACCTTTCGCGCGTGTTGTTCGACATCGCCGCCATCAACAAGGACTACCCGGTGGTGATCGGTGTTTCGGAGATCGAGAACCGCAATGTCATGGAGGACGTGATCGCTACGCCCAAACTCGCCCCGGCCAATTACCGCATCGTGCACTACGATTCGCCCGATGCCCGCGGCGTGGACGTGGCGTTCTACTACCGTCCCGACGTGTTCAAGCTCGAGGGCAGCGCCCCGATTCCGTTTACGATGGAGAGCCTGCCGAATTTCCGCACGCGCGACGTGGTGACGATGTGGGGGACGATCGACGGGGAACCGTTCTATTTCATGGTGGCCCACTGGCCTTCGCGCCTGGGCGGCAAGGAGGCTTCGGCACCCAAGCGCGAGCGCGCCGCCGAGATCATGCGCCATGCCGCCGACTCGGTGCTGGCGATCAACCCCGCGACCAAGGTCGTGATGATGGGTGACTTCAACGACGACGCCACCGACAAGAGTATCACCGAGGTGCTCGGCGCCGAAGGCAACATCCGCAAGCTCCAACCGGGCGGATACTACAATCCCTTTATCGACATGCTGAAGGCGGGCATCGGTTCGCTTGCCTACCGCGACCAGTGGAACCTGTTCGACAATATCGTCGTGTCGGAGAACCTCGCTACCGGCTCGACGGGTTCGCTCAAGCTGGAGCGTGCCCCCAAGGGGAAATATTACGGCAATATTTTCCGTGTCCCCTATCTGTTCCAGCAGGAAGGCCAGTACAAGGGCTACCCGCTGCGTACGTTCGTGGGCAACAATTTCCAGGGGGGATACAGCGATCACCTTCCCGTATTCATTTACATCGGTAAATAACCCAACAAAGTAATTATGAAGATCAGAGCTTTACTTGTTATCCTGCTCACGCTGGCCTGTGCCGGGGCGTATGCCCAGGACGGGGGCGTCAAAGGCAAGGTCGTCTCGCGTGACGGCCGTGTCGCACTGAGCAATGTCAAGGTGGTCGTCGAACCGCTCGGCGTCACCGTCATGACCGACAACCACGGTAATTTCAATATCGACCAGTTGCCCAAAGGGGAATACCAGTTGAAATTCGAAGCCCCCGAGTTCGAGAACCTCGACCTGGCGATCCGTGTCGACAAGATGGTCAAGAACCTCAATTCGGTGGTGATGTCCCCCGATGTGCAGTATGTCATCGACGACGCCGTGTTCGCGGAGTTCGACTCCGATACGGCGGCCGACGGGCAGTCGCTGCCTTCGTCGCTTTCGTCGTCGAAGGATGTCTTCAACAACATCGCCTCGTATAAATTCAGCGAGATGCGTTTCAACGTGCGCGGTTACGATTCGCAGTATTCGAGCATCTACCTGAACGGCATCCGGTTCAATGACGCCATGACGGGCTATGGCCCCTGGTCGTTGTGGAGCGGCCTGAACGACGCCACGCGTAACCAGGAGAATACCGCCGGGCTGCGCTCGTCGGGCTACGGCATCGACGGCATCGGCGGTACGACCAATGTCAATGCGCGCGCTTCGCAGATGCGCAAGGGCTTCCGTGCCAGCGTCGTGAACGGCAACTCGATGTACCGCTTCCGCGCGATGGTTTCCTACGCTTCGGGCCTGCTCGACAACGGATGGTCGTACGCCTTCTCGTTCTCGACCCGCCAGGGCGGCAACTCCTATGTCGACGGGGTGTACTACAATGCCTACGGTTACTTCGCATCGGTCGAAAAGCGTTTCGGCGGCGATCGCCACAACCTGGCGCTGACCATCCTGGGCGCACCGACCGAGCGCGGAGCGCAGCAGGCGTCGACGCAGGAGGCCTACGACCTGTTGAGTAACAACTATTACAACCCCAATGTGGGCAAGCAGGCCGGCAAGCTGCGCAACTCGCGCGTGCGCGATTACCACGAGCCGATCGTGATGCTCAACTACGGGTTCGACATTTCGTCGAATACCAAACTTGCTGCCGCGGCTTCGTTCCGCTTCGGCAAGAACGGCTATTCGGCCCTGACGTGGACGGACGGCCCCGACCCGCGCCCCGACTACTACCGTTACCTGCCCAGCTTCTACACGAACCGTATCCTCCAGTTGTCCGAGGGCATCGAGAGTTCGGATCTGGGGACGTACAACGACCTTGCGCTGCGTTCGATGCGCGAGTGGATCACCGACCCCAGCAAGAGCCAGATGGATTACGACAACATGTTCCGCATGAACTACAACCGCAACAAGTCCGGGGCTTCGGGCATCTACATGATCGAAGAACGCCATACCGACCAGCGCGATTTCAACTTCGCGGCCAACATCGCCCATACGTTCCGCAACCAGTCCGTGCTGCGCGGAGGCCTGACGGCGCGTATCAACCGCACGGAGTACTATGACCAGGTGAAAGACCTGCTCGGCGCCGACTACTGGCTCGACGTGGATAAGTTCGCCCTGCGCGACAACGGCAACTACAACCCGCTGCTTTCGCAGAACGATCTGGATTATTACCTCAAGCACGGCGAGGCCCGCCGCGTCGGGGAAGGCGACAAGTTCAGCTACGATTACTACGCCAACCTGCGCCAGGCACAGGTCTGGGCGCAGTATTACGCCTCGTTCGGCGGTTTCACGATGAGCCTCGGCGGCGAGGTCGGCTACACGGCCATGTGGCGCGACGGCCGGCTGCGCAAGGGACTCTTCGCGAACAACTCGCTCGGTAAATCGAAGACGCTCGACTACCTGACCTACAAGCTCAAGGGCGAGTTCTCGTACCGTTTCTCGGGTGCGCATGCCATCGACGCCAATGTGGCCTACATGGTCAATCCCCCGCAGTTCCGCGACGCTTTCGTTTCGGCGCGTACCCGCAATACGACTACGCCGGGCCTCGATTCCGAGAAGGTACTCGGCGTCGACCTGTCGTACAACCTCAACCTGCCGTGGATCACGGCGCGCGTTTCGGGTTACTATACCTCGGTCGCCGACCAGTCGAAGGTCATCTCGTACTATGACGATACGCAGTCGTCGTTCACCAACTTCGCCATGAGCGGCATCGACAAGCGTTACTACGGCCTCGAAGTGGGCGTCGTGGTTCCCATCTGGGGCGGCATCTCGTTCAACGGCGCTCTGAGCCTGGGCGACTACCGCTATACGTCGGACGCCAACTTCACACAGACGCGCGACAACAGCGAGGAGGTGCTCCGCGGCGACAAGGTGCTCTGGGACGACCTCTACGTCGAAAGCACGCCCCAGACGGCGCTCAACCTCGGCCTGAGCTACCGCGGCCCGCGCAACTGGTTCGCCTCGGTCGATTTCAACTATTACGACCGTATCTACCTCTCGATGAACCCCGCGCGCCGTACCCGTGCCGCTTATGCCACGGTACTGCGCCCCGACGAGGCGGCACAGCTCCCCGGCGCCGTGAAATACACGGCGCTGATGAACCTGCGCGATCAGGAGAAATTCGACTCGGCCTATACGCTCAACCTGAGCGTCGGCAAGAACTGGTACATCCACCGCATCTACCAGCTGGGCTTCAGCCTCGAGGTGAAGAATATCCTCAACGACCAGACGATCCGCACGGGCGGTTACGAACAGATGCGCCTTTCGCGCCGTACCTATGTGAACAAGGAGGGTGCGGCCGCCCAGCCGATCCAGTACTACGTGCCGTTCGATTCGAAGTACTTTTACCTGCTGGGGACGACCTATTACCTGAATGTATATTTCCGCTTCTAATACGATATGACGATTATGAAAAAGATATTTCAGTTATGTGCCGTGCTGGCCGTGATGTTTGCGGTTACGGGGTGCTATAATGATTTCGATGCGCCGAAGCCTGCCAAAGTCTATACCGACGAGGATTTCGCGGGGATGAAGCATATCTCCATCGCCGATGTGAAACAGATGTTCCTCGATGAGCACAAGTCGCTCGGCGGTACGGGCAGCAACTCGAGCTGGGGCGATACGAAGTACGTACAGATCGGCCAGTCGCCCGACGGGCTGGATTACTACATCAAGGGCAAGGTGCAGTCGAGCGACGAGGAGGGTAACGTCTACAAGTCGCTCTACCTGGTGGACGATTCGGGTGCCATCGAGGTGAAGCTCACTACGGGGCTCTATTTTACCTATCCGATGGGGCGTTTCGACAAGGCCACGGGTACGATCCCCTCGAACTGGGTCTATGTCAAGGTCTCGGGTCTCTATATCGGCAACTACCGCATGATGCTGTCGCTGGGCGAGGGGCCTACCGATTCCTACAACAAGGTGGGCGAACATAAATTCTATGCCAACTCGAACATCGAAGACCCGACGGAGATCCGCAAGCGCGT
>OGPK01002339.1_pt1 | contig 12495 bp, 8 predicted proteins | sample 1552921 | NCBI WGS metagenome assembly OGPK01 (sample SAMEA2580264, study PRJEB22360) | human gut metagenome | biome: human gut; feature: human-associated habitat; material: faeces | place: Denmark | collected 2008/2010 | reverse complement strand
TGTCGCTCTCAAGCGACTTGTTTACTCTATCACATGTTCGTTTCTTTGTCAACAACTATTTTTTGTTTTTTCAAAACTTTTCAAATTGTTTAATCAGAAGAAACAATTCCTTGCGACAGCTTAGTTAGAATACCACTGTCATAGAGATATGTCAACACTTTTTGAAACTTTTTTTATTTTTCAATTTCGTACACTCTGCGTCCTGCAGCCTCCCAATACAGCAGCTGTCACATTCAGTCCCAAAATTGCAATAAATACTTCTGCTCTGATCCGCGCTTTTTTTTCATATGTACCTCCTTTAACACAATCTTTAAATTCCTATCATTTCCCGATACTCTCTCGGCGTAACTCCATAGCGTTTTTTAAATTGACGATTAAAATTTGACAGATTCATAAATCCTGCATCCTGTGCGATCGTCAATATTTTATCATCAGTCTGGCACAATGCCTCTGCAGCCTCCGCAAGTCTCCGGTCATTTACATAAGAAGTAAAGCTGTCTCCCGTCATCTTCTTGAACCAACGCATGAAGTGGCTGCTGCTCCAGCCACAGAATTTCGCCATGTCTGCCACCGAAAGATTCTCACTGCTTTTAACACTGATTTCCTGCAGTACTTCTTTCAACTGCTCCCTATCCGGAGAAGACACGATTTCTCTGGACGGATACATTCTTATGAGAAGAAATATAATCTGCAAAACTGCAGCTTTCACTCCTAGCTCATAAGCATTTTCTTTTGTTTCACACAATTCTTCCATCTGAATAAGACATCTTTTTAATGAATCATAATGCACTTCCTCTGGCTTTATCTGTACCGGAGGAAACAACTTACCTGCTGCAAGCGGGACGAGAAATTCTCCTGCACAGAGATCTGCTGCTCCTTCTCCCAGAAAATCCATTTCAAAGATAATATTTTCGTATTCCATAGAATATCCTTTTATCCTATGAATTGCATGAAGGGTTCCAGGTGTTACTACAAAAATATCCCCCGGTTCTCCCTCAAAGCTTTTTGTTTCGATCTGGATCAGCCCTTTTCCCTTTTTTATATAAATCAATTCCATCTCCTTATGCCAGTGCAAAGGAACCGCCGGAAAATCCAATGGAATCGTACATGGATAAATATTAAACGGAAACAACCGGCTGCCATGCTGTTTTGTTTCCTGATATTTTGTACCACTTTCTTTTTCTTTCATCTATTTCCGCCTCTATGATAGGATAGTATCATTTCTTGCTCGCTTTTGACAAGAAACAACGGACTACCTGTGATATAACTAAAGCAACTTAAGTTAACGAAACTACAACCATTTTATATATGAAAGGAGCAACTCCCATGAGTGAATCTATGAAAACAACACTAAATGAACTTTGCCAAAAGGATATTGCAACTGCTTCCGACGCAGAACTTTATACAGCCCTTCTGAAACTTGTGCAGGAACAGAGTCAGAAACAGATAAAACCAGTAACTGGCAGAAAACTGTATTATATTTCTGCCGAATTCCTAATTGGAAAATTACTTTCCAACAACCTGATCAACCTTGGTCTGTATGATGAAGTTCGTGAAACACTTGCCAGTGTCGGAAAATCTCTTGCAGATATCGAAGAGCAGGAACCGGAACCAAGTCTTGGAAATGGTGGTCTTGGACGACTTGCTGCATGTTTTCTTGACAGCCTTGCAACTCTGAATCTTCCAGGCGATGGTGTCGGTCTTCGTTATCACTGCGGACTTTTTCATCAGAATTTCAAAAACAACATCCAGAACGAAACTCCTGATTTCTGGCTGACTGACCAGTGTTCTGCCAAAGCTACCGATACAGTATTTCCGGTTTCACTTGCGGGAAACACCTATTCTGCAAGACTCTACAAACTTCCTGTTACCGGCTATGAAGGCAGAACCAATATGCTCAATCTGTTTGATCTGGATTCTGTAGATGAATCTGTGATTGCTGATGGAATTTCTTTTGACAAAAAAGACATTGCCAGAAACCTTACATTATTTCTTTATCCAGACGACTCCGATGAAGACGGCCGACTGCTTCGTATCTATCAACAGTATTTCATGGTTTCAGCCGGTGCTCAGCTTATTCTCAATGAATGTGCTGCACGTGGATGTAACTATCATGACCTTGCTGACTATGCAGCTATCCAGATCAATGATACACATCCAAGTATGGTAATCCCGGAACTGATCCGCCTCCTTGGGGAACACGGAATCAGCTTTGATGAGGCAGTTCAGATCGTAACAGATACCTGTGCATATACCAATCATACAATTCTTGCAGAAGCTCTGGAAAAATGGCCACGTCATTATCTCGATACCGTTGTTCCTCAGCTTATGCCAATTATTGAAAAGCTGGATGACATTGCAAAAACACGTACAACTGATTCTTCACTTGCTATCATTGATCAGAATCAGGTCGTTCATATGGCACATATGGATATTCATTTTTCTCACTCCACAAACGGTGTTGCCGCACTGCATACACAGATTCTGAAAGAAAGCGAACTGGCAGGATTTTATCAGATGTATCCGAACAAATTTAATAATAAAACAAACGGCATAACCTTCCGCCGCTGGCTTCTGAAATGTAATCCGGCCCTGACTTCTGAAATTGAATCTCTGATCGGATCCGGTTTCAAAAAAGATGCTTCTGAACTGAAAAAGCTTCTGAATTATACAGACGATGCAGAAGTACTGAAAAAACTCAGTTGTATTAAAAAATCCAACAAAGAAGCACTTGCTTCCTGGTTAGAAGACAAACAGGGAATCAAATTGAACACCAATGCAATGTTTTCCATTCAGTCCAAACGACTTCATGAATACAAACGTCAGCAGCTGAACCTGCTTTTCCTGATTCATGAATACCTGGAGATCAAAGCAGGACATACTCCAGTAACTCCATTAGTAAGTATCTTCGGTGCAAAAGCAGCTCCTGCCTATATCATCGCCAAAGATATCATTCACGCTCTTCTTACCCTGTCACAGGTTATCAGTGCGGACTCTGAAGTTTCCAGATATCTGCAACTTGCATTTGTAGAAAACTACAATGTTTCTGCAGCAGAAAAAATGATTCCGGCATGTGATCTTTCTGAACAGATCAGCCTTGCTTCCAAAGAAGCATCCGGAACCGGAAACATGAAATTCATGCTGAACGGTGCCCTGACTCTTGGAACCATGGATGGTGCAAATGTAGAAATTGCCGAAGCTGTCGGAAATAACAATATTTACATCTTTGGTCAGAGCAGCAAGCAGGTTATTCACCGCTATGCAGCCGGTGACTACTGTGCAAAAGACTGGTATGAAGCAGACTCGAACCTTCATCGTGCCATCGATTTCCTTACCAGTGAAGAAATGCTGAAATATGGAGATGAAGAACATCTGAAACGACTGCAGAACGAACTGATAAATAAAGACTGGTTCCAGACTCTTCCGGATTTCAATGCATATATTGTCCGCAAAGAACAGGCAATGAGTGATTATGCTGTAAATCCGGAAGCATGGAGCCGCAGAACTCTGATCAATATTGCAGAAGCCGGATTCTTCTCCTCAGACAGAACCATCAAAGAGTACGATGACGACATCTGGCATCTCGGAAAATAATCATTCCCCTGGATTAGAGCGGCGAATCTGCTCAGTCAGCTCTTCGCCGCCCTGTTCATACCATTCCTGCACAAAAGTGTCAAAGTAAGTAATTGGTTTTACACCCATGATAATCTGAATGAAAGTGTCTTTTTCAAGCTGCTGAAGAGACTTCGGTATTTCACCGTCTGCATCATCCAGGTATCTTTTGGCTGTTGACCGGTAGTTTCCTTCTATCAACCTTCCAACTGCTGCAAGTCTGGATTCATATGCTGCCCAGTCTTCCGCCGTTTCTGATTTTCCCTGAATAAATTTTTCTGCTGCATCGTAATAAGATTTCTCAATTGCACTTAAACTTTCTTCTTTTCGCATGCCGCTCATTACACTCTGGATATCTTTTGTGATCTGAAACGTCGCCTCGTTATAATCAACATTGATAACCAGCGGTCTGGCTGTCGGTTCTACGTTAAGAGCAAAATAATCATTTACCTCATCCGCATCCTTGGCTTCATATCTGCTATAATCAAACAATACACTGATTATCTTCATTACAATTTCCGGATGCTCATATCCTTTGCGTACAACAACATATTTATTATCCTGAAAAGTATCATATACATTCTGCCAGTCTGTCGACTGTAGATAAAATGGCTGCCAGTTTGCCTCTTTGTCTGTCTCATAAACATCCATCAGTGGATTGTTCGGTGTCCACCACAGGCCAAAAAAAGCTCCACATTTTCCATTTATCACCAGATCTCTGAGGTTATTCTGCGCACGCAATGCAAAGTTCTTATCCAACACGCCACGTTCATAGAGTTCATGAAGATAACTCAGTGCATTTTTTGTTTCTTCTGTTACGGAACCATACACGATCTTACCATTTTGATTTACCCACCTTTGTGGACTGGCTCCAAATTTATCAAAAACAGAATCTACTGAATAATTAGAGCTGGTAGTTCCCACCAGATCTGTATCACAAGCGAGTCCGATCGGGTCTTCTCCATCCTCCGTGCCCATTTTATTCTGGACAAATTTTTCTACTATGTCAAATGCATCTTCCAGTGTTTTCGGATTTTCAAGGCCAAGCTTATCCATCCAGTCCTTACGCAGCCACATCAGACGTGGACCATGATCTGTAACGGTCTCCGGAATTGCCATCAGTTTTCCATTAAATCGCACAGAATCCAGAAGACCGCTTCCATAACTCTCAAACATCTTTTTGATTCTCTCTGAAGTGCAATTCTCATATACTTCGCTCAGATCTTCCACAAGATCATTATCAACCAGTTCTTTGAGTGTTTCTCTGTCCGAAACCACCAGTACATCCGGCAGCGTCTGGTCTTTTACAAGAATGTTCACAAATTCATCATATCGATCTTCCCGTTCCATGTAGACACTTTTATTCTGAATATTCAGTATTTTTCTGAGATAACGAGTGTAAGCATTGTCGTCATAGGTATTTCCATCCGGAAGATTTGAATTATTCGCACCACTCATTTGTCCTAAAGTATACGTTACAAGTTCAGGATAAGCGCCATAAGGAGTCTGTGCAGCTGTTTCCCAGGTACCGGTACGGACTGTCTCTGTAGATTCCGTATTTTCTTTTGCTGCCGATGATCTTTTCTGATTCAGCTCCTGTAAATCATTGCTGCATCCGCAGACAGCTATAGCTATGATTCCTATCAGAACAACAGGCAGTTTTTTCCATTTACTCTTCATTCTCTCTGCCCTCCTTCGGAAATTTCATAATAACAGTCGTGCCTTCATCCGGTGAACTGAAAATATGAATTCCGTAATTCTCTCCATAAAGAAGCCGGATACGGTCATTTACATTCTTAAGGCCATATCCTTTTGCCTGATAAGTTACCAGTGTTTCTGCTTTTTCCTGCTCCATACCAAGTCCATTGTCACGGACAGTGATCTCTACATCATCCCCCTTGCCTTTAAATGACAGAAAAATTTTTTTATCACCATCCTCTTTTTCATCAAGACCGTGTTCGATCGCATTTTCGACAACCGGCTGAAGAAGAAGCTTCGGCATTTTTTCATTTTTTATTGTCGGATCAATATCCCAGTCTACCGAAAAATTATGATCATGCATCGTAAGCTGGATTTCCAGATATGCTTCCATATTCTGAATACAGTTTTCTACCGTAACCACATCTTCACCTTTGCTTAATGCGGTTCTGTAAAAAGTAGAAAGTGCCAGGGTAACCTTACTGATCTCCATCTGGTTACTTCGAATCGCCATCCAGTTCATCATCGACAGTGTGTTATATAAGAAATGTGGATTGATCTGGGCCTGAAGGGCTTTCAGTTCATATTCTTTCAACGCAATCTTATTGACATATACTTCGTCGATCAGGCGGTTAATCTCATCCATCATATTACGGAAACTGTTAACAAGAATTCCTACTTCATCTCCCGAATCACTGTTGACTGTAACTTCACGGCTTCCATGATTTACCCTGTCCATATTTTTCGTCAGTTCTTCAATTTTTCTTGTAAAAATTCTTGAAAATGCCATAGCCAGAAACAGAATGATCAGACCACAGGCCGCAATCAGTGGAATCTCTTCCAGCAGCAGTCTTCGTACAGAACCTGATATCGCATCCTGACTCTTATAAAGATAAAATACCCAGTCATTTTCTTCACTCTTAGTCTTTGTATATGCACAGGACTGGCTGATTTTCTGAATCATGGAATCCATTTTTCCAGATTTATCAAATTCCAGATTTGTCAGACCAGTTTTGTTATAAAGAACTGTACCGTTTTTGTCTGCAACAATTCCACCATTTTCCTGCGTGAGAATATTGGTCAGTGGCTGGAAGATTTTATTATAATCCAGAGAAATGCACAGAACTGCATCCAGTTTCTGATCATTATAGATCATACGTACTGCTGCAACTTCTTTACGATCCTGATCAACTTTCCACTGAATACGCACATCATCTTTCAGCCCTTCACTCCACCACTCTTCTTTCATCTTATCAAGCGGAACAAGTGTATACTCATGCTCCACCTGGATACTGTCCGCAAAAAGCTGAATTCTGTTGATCGCATCATGATATGATTTTGGTACAGACAAAAGTGGATCCGCTATTTCTGTATATTTTTCATACGCCGTATAATTATCGATATTTTTTTCCTTAATAATTTCCTCAATATCTGGTGAATAGGTCAGATAATTGAGAAGGCTGGCATAAACCGCCGTCTGGCTGTCAATGCTTTCTCTGGTCTGTTCCATGATCGACTGCATATCTTCCAGTTCGCTGCTGCGGACCATAGTACTCAGCCTGCCGTGACTGTACCAGGCAAGTACTGTCATCGGTACCAGGCTTGTAACTACAAGAAAGATCGTCAGTTTATGACGATACTTCATATTTTTGAATATCTTACGAAGTCTGTTCATCCTCTCCGGTTCCTTTCCTGTATGATTCCGGACTGCTTCCGTAATATTCCCGGAAACTTCTTCAGAAATAAGAAACATTTGCAAAACCAACACGTTCACTGACCTGTGCCACCTTCATATTGGTGCTGCAGAGAAGTTCTTTTGCCTTCTCCATCCGGAACACACGTATATATCGGTTCAAATTCATGCCGGTCTCTTTTTTGAAGATAAAACTGAGGTATCCGGAAGACAGATAGACTTTTTCTGCCAGCATTTCAAGATTCAGATCTTCCTCATAATGCTGATAGATATAATTTTTGACTGCTGCCACTTCATTTCTAGAACTACTCATAGAACGGTCAAGAAATGCCTCGTATTCCTTGATATTATCTTCAGTCACTTCAACGATTTCCATGATATTTCTACAGTTATACAATCGTTCTATCTCATGCTCAAGACGCCGCTCTCCAGAAAACTGATTTTCCTGAAACAGTTCCTGAATGACATTCGAGAAAACAAACTTGATATACATTGCTGAATACTGTGTATTATCATGATATTTTTCTTTCAGGCATGCGAAATGCTTTCTCAGCTGATCTGTATCCTTCCGCGTGATGTCTTCTGAGATCATCTGCATGATCTGCGAATCCTGCACTTCTCCCACCGACAGTTTCAGTACATCATCTTCATTTGAGAAAACATGTTTTTCCGGATGATAAAATTTCTCTTCCATCTGCTGTTCCAGCTGCTCAAGGATTTCCGGCAGACACTCACAACCTTCAAATTTACGGCTGACTGCCAGATAAAAACTGTCTCTGTATTTTCGTTTCATAAAATTATAAAGATGATTTGCCACCAGCTGATAATCGCAATATACGTCCTGAAAAAGGAGAAGCGACTGTCTTGCATTCAAATTCAGATAAAAGCATACTCTTCTCAACTCTTTCTGAATTTCCTCTTCCAAAGTCTCTTCAGCCGTATCAAAAAAAGCGACATCGGATTCCAGCAAGATTCCACAATGCCAGCCATTCCATTTTTCCAGATCGATCATATCTTTTGCTTTTTCCAGTGTTTCTAGCTTGCCGGAGTAAAGATAATTTTGCAGAAAATACTGTTGCAGAAAATTTTTCCCTTTGATCTCACGACTTTCTTTTTTCTTTCTTTGTTCAATCACTTTCTCTGCCTTCTGAATTACTTTATGAAAATCTTCCGGATTCACCGGTTTCAGGATATACTCTGTCACACCATAGCGAATCGCTTCCTGCGCAAAAGTAAAATCACTGTATCCACTGAAAATTATGATCTGCAATGCCGGATTTTCTTCCTTGGCACGTCTTGATAATTCCAACCCGTCCATATGAGGCATTTTTATATCAGTCAAAACAAGTTGTATGTCCTCTGACCGAATAATCTGCAGAGCCTGTTTTCCGTTCGAAGCTTCAAAAACATTTCTTTCGCCTTCTTCTCTCGAAAGCAGATATTTCAGACCTTCGCGCTCTATTTTTTCATCATCTACAATAAGAACGTTTGTCATAATTTCCCCCTGTTTTGTTTCCTATAATAATTATGATTATAGCACAAAAAGTCTCTGGAAAAAATATTCTTCCAGAGACTTCCATTCTACATAACCAGAATCAGCCTTTTACGGCACCTGCTACAACGCCTTCAATAATGTACTTCTGACAAACCAGATATACGATGATAATCGGAATGATATCGATCATAATACTTGCCATCATTGGTCCCATCTGTACATGTCCGAAGCTGCCACGGAAATACTGGACTGCCATCGGAATAGTCTTATATTTTTTAATATCAAGAACCAGTGTTGGAAGAAGGTAATCGTTCCATACCCACATCAGTTCCAGGATCGCTGTTGAAATAATTGTTGGTTTTAATATCGGAATCAAAACTTTAAAAAACACCTGTAACGGACTACATCCATCAATCAGAGCTGCTTCCTCAATCTCAAGCGGAATACCTTTTACAAATCCTGTAAACATAAATACCGCCAGTCCTGCACCAAATCCAAGATAAATAATGCAGATATTGTATGGATTATTCAATTTTAAAGTATCTGCAGTTTTTGCCAGTGTAAACATAACCATCTGGAAAGGAACTACCATACTGAACACGCAGAGATAATAAAACATCTTGGACAGTTTTCCATTTACACGAACAATATACCAGGCTGCCATTGAACAGCATAACATGATAAGAACTACAGACATTACAGAAATTACAAGACTGTACCAGAAAGATTTCAGGAAATCCATCTGAGTAACACTCGCTACAAAGTTCGCAACACCATTCCATGTTTCACTGGTTGGAAGGCTAAATACTCCAGATGTAGTGATCGCTACTTCTTTTTTCAGTGAGTTGATTAATATTAAGACGATTGGGTACATCCAAAGGATACAAACAATTGTCAGTAAGACCGTTGCAACGGAATTTCTTTTTTTATTTTCCATTACTGCTGCACCTCCTTAGATGATGTTGCACGAAGCTGGATCAATGCAATTACAACTACCAGAACAAAGAATACAACAGCTTTTGCCTGTCCAATACCCTTCCATTGAGGTCCGCTTCTTGCATAGAATGTATCATAAATATTTAACGCCAGTAACTGAGACTGTTTTCCAGGATCACCACCGGTCAGTGAGAGGTTCTGGTCGAACATCTTGAAACCATTAGTCAGAGTCAGGAATGTACAGATTGTTACAGATGGCATAATCATCGGAATTTTAATCTTAAACAGAATCTGTCTGCTTGTTGCACCATCGATCTGAGCTGCCTCGATCAGGTCAGGTGATACATTGTTCAGACCTGCAATGTAAATGATCATCATATATCCAATCTGCTGCCACATAAGCAGAATGAGCATACCGATAAAACCATTTTTTGCTGAAAGTGAAAGCAGTGGCTGTCCCCACTTGGAAAGCAGACCATTCAGCAATGTCTGCCAGATATAACCAAGTACAATACCACCGATCAGGTTCGGCATAAAGAATACCGTACGGAATGCATTTGTTCCTCTGTATCCTTTGGTCAGTGCCAGTGCGATAAAAAATGCAAGCACGTTGATCAGAATACTGGATACGAATGCAAATACAACTGTCAGCCAGAAAGAATGACTGAATGTACTATCAAGTAAAATCTTAGAATAATTTGAAAATCCAACAAATGTTACATCCTGCACTGTTGTAAATTTGCAGAATGAAAGATAGATGCCCCAGATAAAAGGCCACAGGAAACCGATTACAAATGCCGCAAAGGTTGGTAATACAAAAACCGGCCACCACTTTTTGATCGTTCTTCCTACCATGATTTTTCTCCTCTTCCCTACTGTTAACAGAAGCTTAAGTTCCTCTGTCTTTTAACTTATAGAAGGAGGCAAGAACCTCTGCCTCCTCCCATAAACAACATGTTATTTTCTATCCTGATTATTCAGAAAGAGCTTTTTCTGTAGCCCATCCGTCAACGAATGCACTAACTACTGCATCCCAGTCGCCTGTGCCTGCCGCATATGCTGTAAGAGCTGTACCAAGACCATTCTTCCACTCTTCAGATGGCATTGTTGTGAAGTTCCATGAAACAGGTGTAAGACCAGCTTCTGTATACTCAGCATCCTGTTTTACAAATACGTTTGTAGGAGCAACTGCTGTTTTGAAAGGAATTGTGAATCCCATGTCTTCAGACATAGATTTTGTTCCTGCTTCAGATGTTACACACCAGTTCATGAAATCCAGAGTTGCCTGAACATCTTCTTCAGATGCATTCTTATTTACACACCAGTAGTTTTCTGTACCAGTTGCAAGTCCCTCGTTCTCATCGTCAACGCCGAAGTAGATCGGGATCATAGCAAGTTCATCATCGCTGTATGTCTTAGCGAGTTCTGCATATTCCCAGGAACCATTCTGATAAAATACTGCATCTCCATTTACAAATTCATTTCTGGAGTCATCAGCTGTTTTAGCTGAAAGTTCGCTTCCATCGCATGTAGAATCTGTAATGTACAGATCAAATACATTCTTATACTGATCAAGATATGTTCCTTTGATTGCTTCTGTATCATCGATTCCATCTGCTTTGTATTCATAGTAGATTGGAAGGTTTGCAAGATGTGTTTTGAATCTCCAGTCAGAGGATCCGTCCATACCTGCTGAGGTGAAAGCACCTTTTACACCAATTTCATCTTTACGTGCCTGAATGTCGTCTGCTACTTTTTTGAGGTCATCAAAGCTCTTGATATCATCCAGAGTATATCCTGCTTTTTCAAGTAATGTTTTGTTTGTGATAAGTCCGTAAGATTCAATTACATATGCGATACCAGCTACAGCATCTCCATCTTTCAGTTCATACGCATCAGATGTAAGTTCTTTTGTAATATCTGCATCTTTCAGATCGTAGCAGTAATCTTTCCAGTTTTTAAGGCCAACCGGTCCATTTACCTGGAACAGTGTCGGTGCATCGCTCTTTGCCATTTCTGACTGAAGAGTTGTCTCATACTGTCCGGATGCTGCTGTAACTACTGTAACATCTGTTCCTGTTTCTTCTGTGTAAGCTTTTGCCAGGTTCTGCCAGGCTTCATCCTGCTCTGGTTTGAAGTTGAGGTAGTAAACCTTTCCGCCTCCGTCTGCCATAACCGGTACTGACGGGATCATTGTAGCTGCCATTAAAGCTGCCATGCTCATTGCTGTAATTTTTTTCATTTTCATAGTGATTGTCCTCTCCTTTACTTGTAAGATTTGTTCTTTCTTAAGTTGTCTTTATTATAGTTTTTGTTGATTTTTTATACCATGATAAAAAATCAAGAAATGTGTTCTTTTTTTCAGAAGAGTTTTATATTTTTTTATAAAAATATTTATGATGAACAAATAAAAGAAACAAAAGAAACCCAAAAAATTGAGGAATACAGTGAAAAAAATATACAAATTCAAAAATTTACAGTCTGTCAGTTTCTCAATATTGTGTATCTGTCCCATAATGGATACTTCCTTTCGCTTTCTATACCTTCGCTGATTATTACAGCCAATTTTCTTCTATCTCTGTTTTCTCTCTGTGTATGGGGCTACGCGATAACAAAAGGGTACCCGGCATTCAGGTACCCGTATTCTATCTATTCCAGATGTCCTTTTTTGGTGAGAGGGTTGATGCCGTCACAACGAATGCCATTGTTGTTGTATTTATGAGGAGTGAGCTTGTTGAGATTAAAGTCGTATGCAGAGACAAGAGATGCGCCAAGCACACGGCTTACTGCTTCGGCCATGACCTTATCGATGATGATTGAGGTACTCTCCGGTAAATTTCTGATATGGATTAGCATATCGAAGTTAAGCGTCAGTAAAATGGCTACGCGTGTAGAGGTACCCGTATGGATAAGTTGAAACATGCCGTTGGCGGCTACGCAATCATAATCAAACTTGGTCGCCCATGTTTTACACATATCAAGCATTTCAGCTTGTGTCATGTAAACAGTTCTGTGCAGATAGTTTCGCCCGCAATCGTTATTCGGCACGAATTCGATGGAC
>OGPK01002332.1_pt1 | contig 12508 bp, 4 predicted proteins | sample 1552921 | NCBI WGS metagenome assembly OGPK01 (sample SAMEA2580264, study PRJEB22360) | human gut metagenome | biome: human gut; feature: human-associated habitat; material: faeces | place: Denmark | collected 2008/2010 | reverse complement strand
AGAAGGCTATAAATAACTTTGAAGAAAAATCTGACAATATTATAAATAATACTTTGTCTAATTTAGAGAATAAAATTGGAGAGACTATAAGCGAAGATAAAGTTAAAGAAATATATAATAAAGTCGATGAAAAAATATTAGCCGTAGAAGAAAAATATAATATTTTAGAGAAAAAAGTAGATAGCGTTAAAAATAATAAAGCATATATAAAGAAATTAGAGGAAAAAGTAAATAAATTATATGAGCAGTTGGGAAATAAAATATCCGAAGCTAATAACAAATACGAATCTGCAAATCAATATTTCAATGATAAATTTGTTAATATTGAAAGTTCCGTATTAAATAACGAACAGATAAATCAATTAAAAGAAGAATTTGCATCTTTCAAAAATGAAGTTCTAAACGCGAGCAAAGATAATATTTATAGCTTATTTGAAGAAGAGAAAATTAAATTTGAAAATTCTTTTGATTCTTTCGGTAGAGATATGATTGAAAAAATGCGTAATTCTAAATTAGATATAGAAGAAATGAAAAATATTATTATAGAAGAAAAAAATTCCATGCTTGCAAATATTGAAGCTTTTAGATTTGAATTAGATTCTTTGAAAAATAACGATGCTATTGACGATTTAGAAGCGGAGAGAATAAAATTAGAACAAGCTTTTAATTCTTTGAAAAATGATTTTGAAAGAATAGGTAATTTGGAAAACGAATTTTATAATATAAAAAATATTTTTGATAATTCTAAAGAAAAAGATAACGCTTTAAATAATGAAATTGAAAAAATACTTGAAGAAGTTTCTAATATGCAAGAACAATTAGGAAAAATAGAAAATAATATAACCGTTTTGGAAGACGGAAGTTTATCCGATTTGCTTGAGCAGTTAAGAAACGCTAAAGAAAATATAGATTTATTTATTGAAAGTTCAGAAGAGAAGAAAAATGAAATAATTTTAAAAATAGAAGATTATAGCAGAGAATATATTGATTCTTGTTTGGGAGAATATACTTTAGAGTTTAAAGAATATGTTGAAAAAGCGGAAGAGATGGAAAATCGAATTAACGATTTAATAAACAATAAAGAAAACGATATTATAAACAGAATAAACTCTTATGAAGATGAAATTGAAAATAAACAATCAAATTATTTTGAATCTATAAGAAAAGAATTATTTGATTTATACGATTCATTTAAAAACGATATCGATATTGAGAGTTTAAATTATATGTCGGATAAATTATTCCATATAGAAAATTCGCTCGCTCAATTAGAAGAAAATAATAAAATCGTTTCAAGTAAAATAGATAACGATAAAAAAGAATTGTCGGATTCTTTCAATAATTTATCAAAAGAATTTGAAATATTTAAATCTAATATAAATATAGCAAATGCAAACGAAAAAACTAACGATACTAACGAAAATTATGCATCGTCTTTGCTTAATGAATATGTTGAAAAAATTTCCACTTTGAAAAATGCATTGGAAAATACAAAAGACGATATAAACAATAATAATAAAGAGTTTAACGATAGAATTGAAAAACGAATAGCGTTCTTTGAAGATTCTTGGTCTGATAAAGAAAATATAAAAAGATTATTTAGCGATTTGACAAACGATAAATTTAAATCATTAAAAGAAAAATTAGAATCTAAATTAAATCTTTCTATAGAGGAAGCTTTGGAGCAATCTTTGCAAGAATATAAAGAAAAAATAAACGATATGGAAAAAGATTTAAATGCTTGGAAAGATAATAATCTTAATTCTATTATAAACGATTTGGATGCGCTTAAAGAAAATATTAATTTTGAAAACAACGATAATATTTCAAATATATTAAATATGATAGAAGAATTAAGAGAAAAAATAAATCAAAAACATAATGATTTGGCTTCTTCATTTGAGGATAAAATATCCGATGTTGAAAGCAGCATAATGGCTTTTGACGATAGATTAAAAGATATTGAATATAATCAAAGTTCTATAAATGAAAACATAGAAAAATATTCAAATAAATTGGATAATGTATTGAAAGAATATGAAGAGCGTATTAAATCAAAAATTATCAATATTGAAGATTCTATAAAACAAGAAAACGATAAAGCTATGAATTATGTAAACATTGTGAAAAATAATGAGGATTTTAGCAATGTGGAAATAAGATTATCCGACTTGGAAAATTATATAAATAGATTAGACAATAGCAATTTAGAACTTTCAAAAGAATTGGCTAAAGATAAAAACGAATTGATAGAAACTATATATCAACTTAAAAAAGATATGTATTCTAAAATAGAAAAAGATTTTGAAGGTTTAAAAAATAATGTTCCTAATATGGAAGAGCTTACAGATTTATTTGTATCTGAAAAAGAAGGATTAATAAACGAATTTGAAGAGTTTAAAAAAGAAATCTTGGAATATCATATAGAAAATAATAATTTCGCTCAAATATTTGAAGAAGAGAAAACAAGATTAATAGAAGAATTAGATAATTTTAAATCCGCTATTAGAGTGGAATATATGTCTAACGAAGAAAAATTTGATTTGCTTAAAGAAGAATATTTAAATAATATTAATCGATTGTTAGATAATGAAAAAGAAAAATTACATTCTTTATTAGAAAATTCATTAGAAGATATAAATAAAAAAATCGATTTATTAAAAGATAATTCAATTAATAATGAAGATGTCGAAAAACTTATAAATAAATATAAAGACGATATAACTTTATCGGTTGAAAATACTAAAAAAGAAATTTCCGATAATTCTGAAAAAATTGATAAACCTTATATAGAAAATATAATTGAAAAAGAAAGATTGAGAATAGACGAAATATTAGAATCGTTTAAGAAAAATATAGAAGATAATTATTCAACGGTTGAAGCTATAGCCGAAGTTTTTTCTAAAGAAGAAGATTCTATAGATAATAAAATCGAAAATAAATTATCCGAAATGAAGGAAAATATTATTAAAGAAATTCCTACGATTGAAGATATAAGTCAAATATTTATCGAAGAAAAAGATTCTTTAAGAGAAGAGTTTGATTCTTTAAGAAATGAAATTTTAAACTCTATGCCTACTTCGGAATATTTTGAAAATATTTACAAAGGACATGAAGCGGAAATTAAAAATAATTTTAGCATATTGGAAGAAGATTTTTCAGAAAGCATAAAGAGATATAAAGATAATATAATGAATGAAATATACGATTTCAAAAACGAATTCGTAGAAAAAATTTCCGTTATAAATAATTTGGCAAGCAATTTGCAAATTGAAAGAGACAGATTATCCGCAGAAATTGAAGATATAAAAACAAAATACGAAAGCGGAGCTATTTATTCAAACGAGGCTTTAAACTCAATAGAAAGCGACAGAGATAAACTTGTAAGCGAATTTTTAGATTTTAGAAAATCTATTTCCGATTTAATGAAAGAACAAGAAGAAGCTATAAGTTTATTATCAAATGAAAAAAATAATATAGCTCAAAATATAGAAGAATTAAATAATAAAATTTCTTTGGATATTCCTAATAGAAAAGAAATTTCCTCTATGATTGAAGAAGAGAAAAAATATATAATCGATATGTTTGAAAATTTGCAAAACGAAGCTTTGAAAAACGATTTTTCTTACGATTCTTTTAGAGACGATATTATAAAAGTATTTGAAGATTCTAACGAAGAGTTTAGAAAAAGAGTAGAAGCAAGAATAGAGCATTTTGAAGACGCTTATTCAGAACCCGATAAAATTAAAGAATTTTACAGAGACGCTATAGAAGTCGAAGTAGATAATTTAAAAAGCGAAACTTCAAATATACTTAACGATATAAACTTAAAAGTCGAAGAAGCTAAAAATAAAGTCGATATAATAGAAAATGAAAAAGTTAATAATATTATAAACAGAATAGACGAAGCTCAAAATAATATAGACGCTTTAGTAGAAACTATAAAAGCAAATCTTAAAGAACAAGAAAACGAGATTAGAATGTTAGGACAATCTCAAAAACATATATCGCAAGATATAGAAAATGTTCGCAAAGAAAGAGAAGCTTTAATAGAAATGGTTAAAAATAGCGATGTAAATATAAAAAATAAACTTGATAGTTTAACCGAAGCGGTTGCCGATGCGTCAAAAAAAGCTTATGAAAGAATGGCTAAAAAAGAAAATATATTTAACGATAGAGTTAAAGAAATTGAAAATTATCTTACTTCTGTAGAAAATCATATTAACGAAGATTATTTAAATAAATCAAAAGAAACTATAGATAATTTAATAGCGTCTTTCAACGAAGAGATTATTAAAGAAACTAAAGATTTAACTCCGCATATAATGACTGCCGTGCAGAATTTTATAAATAAAGAAACAAGCAAATTTGAAAAATTCTCCGACATTAAAAAATCTATAGAAGATATAGAATTAACGATTAACGATAGATTAAATGAATCTTTCAATATTATAAATACAAAACTTGAAAATAATATGGAAGAATTAAAGAAAAAAATGTCCGAATACGAAGAGAAAATTATAAGCGAGTTTAAAATTTCGGCAAATCAAGAAGGTGCGAGAACGATTGATGAAATAAACGATAGATATAACGAAGAGATGGCAAAATTAAAAGATATGTATCTTACTTCTGAAAAATTCTATACCGATAGACAAGAGAGAAATCATGAATCCTTCACTACCCTATTTGAAGAAACTTATAAAGAATATAAAGACAAAATCAACTCTCTATATGACGAGCTTGAAAATAGCAAATCAAATTTAACTAATTCTGTTAATGAAATGGTGGCAGATTTGCAAGATGCAATGAAGATAAAAGACGAGTTTATGTCTTCTGTGGAAAGCAATCAAGCAAAATTAAAAAATGTGGAAGAGAAAATGAATAATTTAGAAAATGAATTTACTCCTTCCATAGAAAGATTAAAATCGATTATAGAAGAAAAAGCTTTAGAATTGCAAAATAAAATAGAAAATTATTCTAAAGATATAGAAGAGCAAGGCAAAAAATTTAACGATAGATTGGAAGAATTATCAAATAACGCCAAATTATCCGTTGAAGGCAAAATTGAAGAATTTGATTCTATAATAAATAATATTTCTCAAAGAATGGATGAAATATTAGAAGGCAAAAATTCCGAATTTGAAGAATTAAAATCTAATTATATAAGCTTGTCAGAATCGTTATTAAATTTGAGAGATTCTATTTCAAAAGCGATTAATGAAAAAATAGCGGACGCTAATTCTATTATAGAAGAAAATATAAACTCTATTGAAGAGCAGACAAACGAAAAATACGATAAATATGTCGCAAGATTAAATTCTAATTTAGAGCAAACTTTATCTCTTCTTATGAATGACGCTAAAGAATATGTTCAAAACGCTAAAACCGAGATAATTAAAACTCAAAGCGAAAATTTAGACATATACGATAATAGAATCGAAGGTATGAAAAATATTGTAGACGCTTTGGAAAACGATATAACAAAATATTCAAGCGAAATTGAAGCGAGATTAGAAGAGCTTAATTTAAGTTATAATGAAAAAACTAATATTATACTTAAAGATTTGGATAATAGAGCAGATTCTTTAAATAAAAAACTTGACGGTGTCGTTATGGCAATAGATAATTTGCTTGACGAAAAATCGGACGATATTGCAAACGAATACGATATTTTAAAAATGAAAATAGAAGATATACAAAAAGATATCGATAAATATATGAATACTATTAAAATATTTGATAAAGCCGAAGAGAGCGCAAAAACTATAAAAGAAGATGTTTCAAAATTGGATGTTTTGGTGAAAGATACTAAAATCGCGGTTTCTGATATGAATAAAACTATGTCCGAATTTGAAGAGCTTAAACAAATGCATAAAGAAATATTGGAATATTCTAAAGGCATAAAAAAAGAAAGAGAAAGTTTAAAAGACACTCAAGATAAAGTTAATATTTTAATTGAAATGACTGACGATATTCAAAATAAATTCTTAAATATAGCAGAAAGCAATTCTATGATAGAAAATACCGAAGAGGGAATAAAAGCCGTTATAGATATAGCTTCGCAAATAGAAGATAAACTTTCATTTATAAAAGATAAAGAAGAATATGCGGAAAATATATTATCTCAAATGAATAAAGCGGATATTGAAATTGAAACCGTTTTAGAAAAAGTTGACGGCATTAAATCCGCTATGGTAGATGTAGAAGAGAAAAGAAAAGTCTTCATGGATAAAATTTCTTCTTTAGAAAAAGACTTTAATAAAATAGAGAAAAACGATAAAAAAGTTCAACTATTCTTAAATAAACTTGAAGAGTTAAATATTATACTTGAAGAGATGCAAAATCAAAGAGAAAATCTTAATTATATGAAAAAAGAAAATGATAATATAGTTAAGAATCTTGAAAGAGCGGAATATTTTGTTAGATATTTACAAGATTTGCTTGATAATGCGGAAAAATATATGTCGGATGGAAAAACTACATCTAAAAGAAGCAAATCGAATATAGTCGACAATAAAAAAGAAGAATTTATTATTAAAATGTATAAACAAGGATGGAAAACTGACGAAATAGTAAAAAATTCTTCTTATTCAAGAGACGAAGTTGAAACGATTATAAAAAAGTGGAAAGATAAACAATCGAGAGGATAAAATAGTATTAAATAAAAAGGCTTGAGTAATTAAACTCTTGTCTTTTTATTTATCAATATTCTATCAATAAATTTTTTATTAAATTTTCTCTTTATATAATACTATTTGAAATAATTTATTTTAATCATTATTAATCTCCTCAATAATCTTATAATTCGGTGTAATATTTACTTTATTAAATTCCATTCAACTTGTTCTATAATCTATTATTCTACCTATTAAATAAAGTCATATATTCATATAAAATCCTATGTTTAAAATATCTTTCAACACTTAAATATATAACTATATTTGGATTTGTCTTAATAATATTTGAAATAGAATAAGAATCTCCATTTGCGATAATATAAGATGTTTTTGAAAATCTTGTTGACATATAGTCAAATATATTATCAGCAAATGAATCTCTAATCATTACTATAGATGTATTATCTTTAGAATCTGATTCACAAGAAATATATTCCCACCTATAATTAGTTAATAATTTATACTTATACTTGGTATAATTAGATATAATATATTCTGTATCATATTTATATAATTTACTGTTTCTTAAACTAGCCAATTGAGCTAAACTTGGAGTATTTTCAGCATTGTCTATTCTTTGTAAAAATATATTATTAATATTTATATAATCTTTTCCTATATTATTCATTTTTTCTTTGCCTAATATCAAATCCTTATGCACAAGGTTATTAAATGCTTTTATATCATTTAAATTTTTAAGTTTAACTAATTCGTTTCTAAATGGTAAATAATCGTTAAAATATTCTTCATACTTTTTAGGATATTCGTTTATATTAGTCAAAACTAAAATCGGCTTGCTTGCTAAAGTTCTATTCTCATAATTAGTATGGTCAAAACTGTCGTAAAATATTTTATAAATAATATTTGGCATTATTAAGAAACATAAAAATAAAATTAATATTACGCCAAATTTATTTTTTATATTTATTAATTTTAGTTTTCTAATAAATAGTTTTAATAAATTAAATAAATCTATTCTTGTAAATTCAAAGAATACTAACGAATACAAAACTATCGCTAATAAAATAAAAACAAGAATAATTTTTAATCTCAAAATATATTTAATATTATCAATTTTTTCTTCTTCAATTATTTTATCCGAAATTATTATTCCAAAAGGACTGCCCAATTCATTCATTTTTATCTCTTTAATATATTCGGGCAAACTATTTGTAATTAAATAAACTCCATAAATATCGCTATTTCTAAATACTTTATCATAATATCTAATTCTAAAATTATAAATATAATTAGATTTGCTCCCTTCAATCATTTCAAAATCGCTTAAATACCCTACTCTCTCCTTGCTCCCTAATATATGAAGAGTAATTAAAGTCGCTAATAATAAAAACGATAAACCTAAATAAATTATTTTTCTCATAAATAAACCTCGATTAAAATCTAAAATAAATAAAAGGGTTATAAGTACCGTTTACCAAATACATAATACAAATAAATAATAAGATAAATTGAATCACGCTTTCAAGTATATAAAAATGTAGCTTCTCTAACTTTTGGAAATATGCTTTGAAATAATCCGCTAAATAAAATACCAAATATAAAACAGACAAAAGTTTGAGGATAAAAGAAATAACGGACAGTATAAATACTTTCTTTATAACTAAACATTAATTTATATAATTCAAATGCATGTTTTAAGTCATCCGCTCTAAATAAAACCCAACCAATTACAAATACAAAGATTACATAAATATGATTGATAAACTTTAATTTATTCTTTTCTAATAATTTGCCTAAAAATATTCTTTCGATTACTAAAAAGAAACCATGAAATAATCCCCATAAAATAAAATTATAACTCGCTCCATGCCATAAACCTGTGGCAAAGAAAACTATTAAAAGATTTATATATGTGAATAATTTTCTTTTTCTATTTCCTCCAAGCGGAATATATAAATATTCTTTAAACCAAGTCGATAAAGATATATGCCAGCGTCTCCAAAACTCTTTTATAGATTTCGATATATAAGGATAATTAAAATTCTCTAAAAAATTAAATCCGAACATTCTACCCAAACCGATAGCCATATCCGAATAACCCGAAAAATCATAATATATTTGAAGAGTATATAAAACAGAAGCGCACCATACTAAAGCCGTGCCTAATTCATCTGTAGGCTGTTTCAATATTTCATCGCAAGATAATGCAAACATATTTGCCAAAATTACTTTTTTAGATAAACCGTAAATAAATCTTTTAATTCCGTAAAAAATATTTTCTAAACTCTCATTTCTATTTAATATTTGATTTTCAATATCATGATACTTCACTATAGGACCCGCTATAAGTTGAGGAAAAAATGAAATATATAAAGCCAAATTAAATATATTTTTCTGCGCTTTATTATGTCCTCTATAAACATCGATAACATAAGATAAAGCCTGAAAAGTATAAAAAGATATTCCTATTGGCAAAACTATATTTGTTAATTCTATTATTTTATTTTGAGATAAAGAATTTATAATTGAAATAATAAAATTCGTATATTTGAAATATCCTAATATTGATAAATTTATTATAATGCATAAAGCCAAATATATTTTTTTATTTTTTAAATTATTATCTTCAATCGCTTTATCTATAAGTAATGCGAAAATATAATTTATGATTATTGAAGAGAGCATTATTAAACTATAGCTAACTCCTCCCCAAGCGTAAAATATTATACTTGATATTAAAAGCAAAATATTTTTAAATCTCTTATCGATTAAATAGTATGAACAAAATACTAACGGAAGAAAAAACCAAAGAAATATCATAGAGCTAAATAACATAATAACCCCGCGATATTTAACTTAAATGAAAAAATGCAATGACAAAATCCCTTTTTACAATAAAGGGAAAATAATAAAAAATTAAGAATATACCTATATGTATTGTATTGCGCATAAATTTTCTACTAATTTTTAATTTGATTAATTATAACATATTTAATAAAAATGTCAAATTTATTGTAAAAAATATTATTCCTTTATGCATATAACTATTGAAATTATTACTCATTATAGTATAATAAAAATAAAAGTTCTTTTTAGGGGTAAACTATGATAAAAGTAGAAAATATCACTAAAAGATTCAAAAATCGAACGGTTTTAAAATCAATTTCATTCCAAATTGAAAAAGGCGAATTTGTGTCTATAATCGGACCTAGCGGTTGCGGAAAAACCACTCTATTAAAAATGATTAACCGACTAATAAAACCCACTTCGGGCAAAATTTATATTAACGGCGAAAATATATACGATAAAGACCCGATAACTTTAAGAAGAAATATGGGATATGTTATACAGCAAAACGGATTATTTCCGCATATGACTATTAAAGATAATATTGAAATTATACCGAAACTTGAAAAAAAGAAATCGGAAGAAATATATAAAAGAACAATAGAACTTATGAATATGGTTGATTTGAATCCCGATGAATATTTGAATAGATATCCTTCAGAGTTAAGCGGAGGAGAACAGCAGAGAATCGGAGTTGCAAGAGCTTTTGCAAACGATACCGATATAGTTTTAATGGACGAGCCTTTTAGCGCGTTAGACCCAATTACAAGAGCCGATTTACAAAACGAACTTTTAAATCTGCAATCGAAATTAAATAAAACTATAGTATTTGTAACGCATGATATGGACGAAGCTTTAAAACTTTCAAATAAAATATGTTTAATGAAAGACGGCGAGATAATTCAATTTGACGAACCCGAAAAAATATTAAAAGAGCCTGAAAACGAATATGTAGAATCTTTTGTGGGAAAAAATAGAATTTGGGATAATCCCGAATATATAAGAGCGCAAGATATAATGACAAATATTAATAATAATTTTGGCATAACGGGATTTTTTACTTTAATTGCAAACAAAGGAAAATATAAAAAAATTCCTAAAATTAAATATGACGAAAATATAACTTCGATACTTAAAATATTGGACGAAAATAAAGCGGAAAGTTTGCATGTTATAAACGAAAATAAAAAAATTATCGGAATAATAACTCAAAACGAACTTGTGGCAATATTAAATCAAAAATTTATTAAAGAGGATGCGATTAAGGAGATAAACTGTTGAATATAATATCGGAATTCTTAATATATGTTATAGAACAGAGAAATGAAATATTTACTCTTTTATTTCAGCATATAAGATTAACCGTATTTTCAGTAATATTTTCAATAATGCTTGGCGTTCCTTTGGGAATATTAATAAAATATGTCAAAAAACTCAATAAACCTATTTTAGGATTTGCAAATATAGTTCAAGCTATACCGAGCATGGCGCTTTTAGGAATATCGATTCCAATATTAGGAATAGGCTCGGCTCCAGCAATATTTATGGTTATATTATATTCTTTACTTCCAATAATAAAAAATACATATACGGGACTTTCAAATATAAGTCCTCAAATATTAGAAGCCGCAAAAGGAATAGGATTAACAAAAACTCAAAGATTATTTAAAATACAAATTCCTTTATCTCTTCCCGTTATAATGGCGGGAATAAGAGTTTCGGCTGTAACTTCGGTTGGTTTAATGACTATAGCCGCTTATGTCGGAGCTGGAGGATTAGGTTATTTGGTATTCGCTGGAATAAGAACTATTAATAATTATCAAATATTGGCTGGCGCAATTCCCGCTTGTCTGCTCGCTTTACTTGTAGATTATGTTTTTTCTATAATAGAAAGATTGGTAACGCCGATTAGCTTGCAGGCAAACGAAACAATAAAAAGAAAAGAATTAGAAGATAAAAGAAAAAAAGATAAAATTATTATATATGTCGTTATAATTATCGCTCTAATTTTAAGCGCCACTCAAATAATAAAATTAAACATAAATAAGAGAGATACTATAACGGTTTCTTCTTTAATGTTTACAGAACAGTTGATATTAGGAAATATGGTTTCAGATTTAATTGAAGCGAATACGGATTTAATAGTCGACAGAAAATTAGCGCTTGGCGGAACTCAAATAGTTTTTCAGGCTTTAGATAAAGGCGATGTTGATTTATATGTAGATTATACGGGAACAATGTTTGCAAGTTTACTTAATTATAATCCGACTAACGATTCCGATTTTGTATATAATATAGTTAAAAAGGATATGAAGGGCAAATATAATATTGAAACTTTAGAGCCTTTTAATTTTAATAATACTTATGTTCTTGCAATAAGAAAAGAAACTAAAGAAAGATATAATATTAAAACTATTAGCGATATGAGATTTGCATCTAAAAATTTAAAATTCTGCGGAACTATAGAGTTTATGAATAGAGCCGATGGAATAATAGGACTTACAAATTTTTATTTATTAGATTTTAAAGATTATGTCGCTATAGACGATGCGCCAAGATATATTGCTTTAGATTCTAAAGAAGTCGATGTTATAACCGCATTTTCTACGGACGGATTATTAAAAAAATTCTCTCTTATAACTTTAGAAGATAATAAAAATTTCTTTCCGCCTTATTATGCCGTTCCTTTTATAAGAGCCGACACTTTAAATAAATATCCTGAAATTGCGGAGATTCTTAAAAAATTGGGAGATTTGCTTGACGAGGAGACAATGATAGAATTAAATTATCAAGTTGATGAAATGCAGAAAGACCCTAAAGAAGTTGCGAGGGAGTTTCTTATAAAAAATAATTTGATATAGTTTTGTTATTTTTATAAAAGCAAAAAAAATTAAACTTACTTTGTTTATGTAAAAAGTAAGTTTAATTTTTGCTATCTTCTCTTAAGATATAAAAAATAACTGTAATTTTAACTTTCTTTAATAAAATACATTATTTTTAAATCTTTATATATCAATAAATTA
>OGPK01002316.1_pt1 | contig 12577 bp, 6 predicted proteins | sample 1552921 | NCBI WGS metagenome assembly OGPK01 (sample SAMEA2580264, study PRJEB22360) | human gut metagenome | biome: human gut; feature: human-associated habitat; material: faeces | place: Denmark | collected 2008/2010 | reverse complement strand
GGCTGCGGCACCTCGCTCGCCGTATCGGCACTTAGAATTATGCGGTATTGCCTTTACAATTAAAAAGATCTATACTATAATGAAACAACAGTAAGTTGTACAAGACGAACTTAAGTTGTAAATAAACGACCAACAGCAGGGGAGGTCCGCTATGCCGGAACAACAGGAAAATCAAACCGAGGTGTTCCACCTCAAAGCACCGTTCAAACCGACTGGCGACCAGCCCCAGGCGATTGAAGCGCTGGTGCAGGGCCTGAAAGCAGGGGATAAAGGTCAAACTTTGCTGGGCGTTACCGGCTCCGGCAAAACCTTTACGATGGCCAATATCATTGCACAGTGCAACCGCCCCACACTGATTCTGGAACCAAACAAAACCCTGGCCAGTCAGATCTGCACCGAGATGCGCGGATTTTTCCCCGATGATGCGGTGGAATATTTTGTGAGCTATTACGACTATTACCAGCCGGAAGCCTACATCCCCTCCACCGATACCTATATTGAAAAAGACAGCGCCATCAATGATGAGATCGACCGCCTGCGCCATTCGGCCACGGCGGCACTGTCGGAGCGGCGCAATGTTATCATTGTGGCGTCGGTTTCCTGCATTTATTCCTTGGGCGACCCTATCGATTACCGCAGCATGGTCATCAGCCTGCGCCCCGGTATGCAGATGGAGCGGGACGAGCTCTGCCGCCGCCTGGTCAAGCTGCAATATGAACGCAACGATATGAACTTTATCCGCAATAAGTTCCGCGTTCACGGCGACATTGTGGATATCCACCTTGCTTATAATGATGAATACGCCATCCGCGTCGAATTCTTCGGCGATGAAATCGACCGCATTTCCGAGTTTGATCCCCTGACCGGCGAGCGCAAAAATATTGTGCGCCATGTGGCCATTTTCCCCGCCAGCCACTATATCGTCGGCCCTGAAAAAATGAAAGAAGGTCTCGCCAAGATCCAGACCGAGATGGAACAGCAGGTGCAGGCCTTTACTGCAGAGGGCAAACTGCTGGAAGCCCAGCGCATCCAGCAGCGCACCCAGTACGATATGGAGATGCTACAGGAAGTTGGCATGTGCAAGGGCATCGAGAACTACTCTGCCGTGCTGTCCGGCCGTGCCCCCGGCTCCACCCCCACCACGCTTCTGGACTACTTCCCCAAAGATTTTATCCTGATGGTGGATGAAAGCCATGTGATGCTGCCGCAGGTCCGCGGCATGTTCGGCGGGGACTACAGCCGCAAAAAAACGCTGGTGGAATATGGCTTCCGCCTGCCCTCGGCGTTTGACAACCGCCCGCTGAAATTTGAGGAATTTGAATCCAAGGTCGGCCAGACGATCTTTGTCAGCGCTACCCCCGGCCCCTATGAACGGGAACATTCCAGCCGCGTGGCCGAGCAGGTCATCCGCCCCACCGGTCTGCTGGACCCCGTCATCATGGTGCGCCCAGTGGAAGGCCAGATCGAGAATCTGCTGGGCGAAATTTTGCAGCGCATCGACCGCGGCGAGCGTGCCCTAGTTACCACCCTGACTGTCAAAATGGCCGAGGACCTGACCGACTACCTGGAAGAACACGGCGTGCACACCAAGTATATGCACCACGAGGTGGATACCTTTGAGCGCATGGAGATCATCAAGGACCTGCGCACCGGCGCCATTGATGTGATTGTCGGCATCAACCTTCTGCGCGAGGGCCTGGATCTGCCGGAAGTTTCGCTGATCGCCATTCTGGATGCCGACAAAGAGGGCTTCCTGCGCAGCGAAACCAGCCTGATTCAGACCATTGGCCGCGCGGCCCGCAACGCAAACGGCGTGGTGCTGATGTACGCCGATGAAGTAACCCCCAGCATGGAGCGCGCCATCATGGAAACCGAGCGCCGCCGTGCCATCCAGGATGCCTACAACAAAGAACACGGCATTACACCAAAAACTATCGTGAAAGCCATCGGCGGCGGGCTGGAAATCAGCATGAGCGAAGAAAACAAAAAGATGCGCCAGCACCGTATGAGCCGCGCTGAACGCGAACAGACCATTACCCGCCTGACCCGCGAGATGAAAGAAGCCGCCCGCCTGCTGCAGTTTGAGCACGCCGCATTCCTGCGTGATGAGATTGAAAAGCTGCAGCGCGGGGAGGACCCTACCGCCGATACCAGCACCCGCCGCGCCGCTGAAAAACAGCGCAAAACGGGCAAGGGGAGAAGGAGCTATAAAAAGTGAGCAACATTCAAATTGATGCCAACAACCGCATTACGATCAAGGGCGCGCGGGAGCATAACCTGAAAAACGTCAACCTGGTTCTGCCGCGCAACAAGCTGATTGTTATGACGGGCCTTTCCGGCTCCGGCAAGTCCAGCCTGGCCTTTGATACCATCTTTGCGGACGGCCAGCGCCGCTATATGGAAAGCCTTTCCAGCTATGCCCGCATGTTCCTGGGCCAGATGGAAAAGCCCGATGTGGACGAAATCACCGGCCTTTCCCCGGCGGTTTCCATTGACCAGAAAACCACCAGCCACAACCCGCGTTCCACCGTGGGCACCGTGACGGAAATTTATGATTATCTCCGTTTGATGTATGCCCGCATCGGCGTTCCGCACTGCCCGGTCTGCGGACGCGTCATCAGCCAGCAAACGGTGGACGAGATGGTAGACGAGGTGCTTAAACTGCCGGAACGCACCCGCTTCCAGGTGCTGGCCCCTGTTGTGCGGGGCCGCAAAGGCACCCAGGCCAAGGAGCTGGACGCTGCCCGCCGCGGCGGTTACGCCCGCGTGCGCATTGACGGCAACATGTATGATCTGGACGAAGAGATCAAGCTGGAAAAGAATATCAAGCATACCGTTGAAATCGTCGTGGACCGCCTGTCCATCAATGATACGGTGCGCGGCCGCCTGGCCGATTCTATTGAGACTGCCGTTGCCCTGACCGGCGGCCTTGTCATCATTGATGTTATCGGCGGCGAACCGATGGAGTTCAGCCAGAACTATGCCTGCCCGGAGCACGGTGTTTCCATTGACGAACTTTCCCCCCGCATGTTCAGCTTTAACAATCCCTTTGGCGCCTGTGAAACCTGCACCGGCCTGGGCACCTTTATGAAGGTGGACCCGGCCCGCGTGATTCCGGATCCGCACAAGTCCATCCGCGAAAGTGCCATCAAGGCCAGCGGCTGGTATTATGCAGAGGGATCCATCTCTGAAATGTATTACAAAGCGCTGGGCAAGCGCTATGGCTTTACGCTGGATACCCCCATCAAGGAGATGAGCAAAGAAGCCGTGCACGCCATCCTGTATGGCACCGGAACTGAAAAAATCGAGATGCAGCGCGAGAATATGTTTGGCTCCGGCACCTATATGAACACGTTTGAGGGCATTATCCCCAACCTGGAGCGCCGCTTCCGTGAAACAGGCAGCGAGTGGGTCAAGGAGGAAATCGCCCTTGTCATGTCCAGCGAGGAGTGCCCCACCTGCCACGGCCAACGCCTGAAGCCCACCAGCCTCGCCGTCACAGTGGGCGGCATCAATATTGCCCAGTTCTGCGATATGAGCGTGAACGAGGAGCTGGAATTTATTCAGATGGCAAAAGTGTCCGAGCGGGATGAAGTCATCGCTGCCTCCATCTTCAAAGAGGTCAAAGAGCGTCTGGGCTTTTTGAAGAGCGTGGGTCTGGGGTACTTGACCCTGTCTCGCGGCGCATCGTCCCTTTCCGGCGGCGAAAGCCAGCGCATCCGCCTGGCGACCCAGATCGGCAGCGCACTGACCGGCGTGCTGTATGTGCTGGATGAACCCAGCATCGGCCTGCACCAGCGCGATAACGATAAGCTGATTGCCACCATGAAGCGCCTGCGCGACCTGGGCAACACCCTGATTGTAGTAGAGCACGACGAGGACACCATGCGCCAGGCGGACTATATTGTGGATGTCGGCCCCGGTGCCGGTGTGCATGGCGGCGAGATCGTGGCCGCCGGCAGTGTGGAGGACATCTGCAATGCCCCGCGCAGTGTGACCGGCGAGTACCTTTCCGGCCGCAAATTTGTGGAAGTTCCCACCGCCCACCGCTCCGGTAACGGTAAAATGCTCACGGTGGTCAAAGCGCGGGAAAACAACCTGCAAAACATTACCGTGGATTTTCCCCTTGGCAAAGTGATCTGCGTGACCGGTGTTTCCGGTTCCGGCAAGTCCACGCTGGTCAATGAAATTTTGTATAAGTCGCTGGCTGCAGCGCTCAACGGCGCCCGCAGCCGCCCCGGCCAGTGTGACGAAGTTCAGGGTATGGAATGGATCGATAAGGTCATCGGCATTGACCAGTCGCCCATTGGCCGCACCCCGCGCTCCAACCCGGCCACCTACACCGGTGTGTTCGGCGATATCCGCACCCTCTTCTCCAACACCCAGGATGCCAAACAGCGCGGTTACGGCCCCGGCCGGTTCAGCTTCAACGTCAAGGGCGGCCGCTGCGAAGCCTGCGAGGGCGGCGGCATTGTGCAGATCGAAATGCACTTTCTGCCGGATATTTACGTCCCCTGCGATGTCTGCAAGGGCAAGCGCTATAACCGCGAAACGCTGGAAGTAAAATATAAAGACAAAAACATCTCCGATGTGCTGGATATGACGGTGGAGGAAGCCTGCAATTTCTTTGCCAACCAGCCCAAAATTGCGCGCAAACTGCAAACCCTGCAGGAAGTCGGCCTTGGCTATGTGCAGCTGGGCCAGTCGGCCACCACACTTTCCGGCGGCGAAGCCCAGCGTGTCAAGTTGGCCAACGAGCTTGCCCGCCGCGATACCGGCAAAACCGTCTATATTCTGGACGAGCCTACCACCGGCCTGCACATTGCCGATGTGCACCGCCTGGTCAAGGTGCTGGATAAGCTGGCTGATGCGGGCAACACCGTGATCGTGATCGAGCATAACCTGGATGTGATCAAGCGTGCCGACTATATCATCGACCTGGGGCCGGAGGGCGGCAGCGGCGGCGGTACCATTGTGGCAACAGGTACGCCGGAACAGGTGGCCCAGAACCCGAACTCCTTCACCGGCCAGTACCTGAAACCCGTGCTGGAGCGCGCCTGGAAACTGCAGGGCACAGCTCCGGCCCCCGTGCCGGAAGAGCCGGGACGCCCGGCACCCGCAGAGGAAAAAGCCTCCGCCCAGCCGCCGCGCAAACGCAAAAAAGCAGACAAAAAATAACCACAACAGGGAACTTTGTGCAGCAAAAACGCAAAATTGGATTTGACAATTCCTGTCAACCTGTGGTTTAATTATCTTTACGCGCCTGAAAAAGCAAAATTCTGCGCGCACAGGGGTACGCAGCAGCGTGATTCCCTGCATCCAAAAACGGGAGGGAACTGCCGAATGGCAAAAAAGAAGGAAGAATACGGCAACGAAAGCATCAAGAGCTTAAAAGGTGCAGACCGTGTGCGCAAACGCCCGGCCGTTATCTTTGGCTCTGACGGTGTGGAAGGCTGTGCCCATTCCATTTTTGAGATCGTATCCAACTCCATCGACGAAGCGCGTGACGGCCACGGCAACAAAATCAACGTTACCCTTTACCCGGATCACTCTGTGGAAGTAGAGGACTTTGGCCGCGGTATCCCCGTCGATTACAATAAAGCTGAAGAACGCTGGAACTGGGATCTTGTGTTCTGCGAACTGTACGCGGGAGGCAAATATGGCGAGGGTAGCGGCAACTATGACTTCTCCCTTGGCCTGAACGGCCTTGGCCTTTGCGCCACCCAGTATTCCAGCGAATGGATGACTGCGGATATTTACCGCGATGGCATGCACTATCACCTGGATTTCAAAAAAGGTGAGAATGTCGGCGGGCTGAAAAAAGAGCCGTTCACCGGCCGCCGCACCGGCTCCGTCATCCGCTGGAAACCGGACACCGATGTGTTTACCGACATCAATGTTCCGGCGGATACCTTCAAGGATATGCTGCGCCGCCAGGCCGTTGTCAATGACGGTGTGACTCTCGTGTTCAACGACCGCACGGGCGAACGTGCCGAAAAAATCGAATATTTCTATGAGCATGGCATTCAGGACTATGCCAATGAGATCGCCGGTGAGGGAACCCTGACCCCGGTGTATTTCTGCTCCGGTTCCGCAATCGGCCGCGACCGTGATGATCAGCCGGAATATCAGGTCAAAATGAACGTGGCGTTCTGCTTTTCCAACGCGGTGCAAACGCTGGAATACTATCACAACTCCTCGTGGCTGGAGCACGGCGGCAGCCCGGACCGCGCTGTCCGCCTGGCCTTTGTCAACCAGATCAACAACTGGCTGAAAAATAAGGGTCTGTACAAGAAAAACGAAAGCTCCATCACCTTCAACGATGTGCAGGACTGCCTGATTCTGGTTTCCTCCAGCTTCTCCACCCGCACCAGCTACGAGAACCAGACCAAAAAGGCCATCACCAACAAGTTTGTGGCCCAGGCCATGACGGAGTTCCTCAAGCACCAGCTGGAAGTCTACTTTGTGGAGCACCCGGACGAAGCCGAAAAAGCCTGCAAGCAGGTGCTAATCAATAAGCAAAGCCGCGAGCACGCCGAAAAAGCGCGTGTGTCCATCAAAAAAACAATGACCCAGCAGATGGACCTGGCCAACCGCGTGCAGAAATTTGTGGACTGCCGCACCAAGGATGCCACCCGCCGCGAACTGTACATCGTGGAGGGCGATTCCGCTATGGGCGCGGTCAAACAGAGCCGCGATTCGGAGTTCCAGGCTATCATGCCCATTCGCGGCAAGATCCTGAACTGCCTGAAGGCCGATTACGCCCGCATTTTCAAGTCTGACATTATCACAGACTTGATCCGCGTGATGGGCTGCGGCGTGGAGCTGGGCGGCAGCCACAATAAGGACCTGGCTACCTTTAATCTGGACAACCTGCGCTTTAACAAGATCGTCATCTGTACCGATGCTGATGTGGACGGTTATCAGATCCGCACCTTGGTGCTGACGATGCTCTACCGCCTGACCCCCACCCTCATCAATCAGGGGTATGTGTATATCGCGGAATCCCCGCTGTATGAGATCAACACCAAAAATAAGACCTACTTTGCCTATACCGAGCCGGAAAAGGCCGATATCATGAAGCGGATCGACGGCCAGAAGTTTACGATCCAGCGATCCAAAGGTCTGGGCGAAAACGATCCCGAAATGATGTGGCTGACCACCATGAGCCCCGAAAGCCGCCGCTTAATTAAAGTTCTGCCCACCGATGTTCAGCGCACGGCAGAGGTGTTTGACCTGCTCCTGGGCGATAATCTGCAGGGCCGTAAGGAGCACATTGCGGAGCACGGCGCTGAATATCTGGACGATCTGGATGTATCTTAATCAGGGGAGGAGAGAGCAAAATGGCCAAAAAAGCAACCAAAAAGAAAGCCGCCCCTGCCCGCCCGCAGCTGGGCGATAACGTCGAGATCCTCTCTGCCGGTGAGGTCATCGAAAGCCCCATTACCGATACGCTGGAAACAAACTACATGCCTTACGCTATGAGCGTTATTGTTTCCCGCGCGCTGCCGGAAATTGACGGCTTCAAGCCCGCCCACCGCAAACTGCTATATACCATGTATGGCATGGGCCTGCTGAAAGGTGCCCGCACCAAAAGCGCCAACATCGTGGGCAGCACCATGCACCTGAACCCCCACGGCGATGCCGCCATTTACGACACCATGGTGCGTATGGGCCGTTCCAACGAAAGCCTGCTGGTGCCCTTTGTGGACTCCAAGGGTAACTTTGGCAAGGCGTACAGCCGCGATATGGCTTACGCCGCCGCTCGTTACACCGAGGCAAAGCTGGAACCCGTGTGTGAAGAGCTGTTCCGCGATATCGACAAGGATACTGTGGATTTTGTGCCCAACTATGACGGCACCACCACCGAACCGACGATGCTGCCGGTCACCTTCCCGACCATTCTGGCCAACAACACACTGGGCATTGCGGTCGGTATGGCGTCCAACATCTGTTCCTTCAACCTGGTGGAGCTCTGCAATGCAACCATCGCCCTGATGAAAGACGACCAGGCGGACCTGGCCCAGCTGATGCCCGCGCCGGATTTTGTCGGCGGCGGTTCCATCCTGTATGATGCCGCCGAGATGCAGAATGTGCTGGAAAAAGGCCGCGGCAGCATCCGCGTGCGCGCCCAGTGGGCTTACGATAAAGAGAACAACTGCATTGACATCACCCGCATTCCGCCGACCACAACGGTGGAAGCCATCATGGATAAGATCACCGAGCTGGTCAAACTGGGCAAGATCCGTGAGATCAGCGATATGCGTGATGAAACCGACCTGAACGGCTTGAAGCTGACCATCGACCTCAAGCGCGGCCAGGACCCGGACAAGCTGATGGCGCGTCTGTTCAAGGCAACCCCGCTGGAGGACAGTTTTGCCTGCAACTTCAATGTGCTGATCGGCGGCCAGCCCCGCGTGTTGGGCGTGCGCCAGATTTTGTTGGAGTGGATCGCATTCCGCTCCGAATGCGTGCGCCGCCGCACCTACTATGATCTGCAGGGCAAGCAAAAGCGTCTGCACCTGCTGCGCGGCCTGGAAGCTATCCTGCTGGATATTGATAAGGCAATTGAAATTGTGCGCAACACTGCGGAAGAATCCGAGGTTGTGCCCAACTTGATGATCGGTTTTGGCATTGACGAAGTGCAGGCTGAGTATGTGGCGGAAATCAAGCTGCGCCACCTCAACCGTGAGTATATCCTCAAACGCACCGAGGAAATTGAGGAACTGGAGAATGCGATCGCAGACTTGGAAGATGTTCTCAAACGCCCCGCCCGCATCCGCAAGATCATTATGACCGAGCTGGGCGATGTTGCCAAAAAGTATGGCAGCCCCCGCAAAACGGAAATTCTGTACGACCTGCCGGACGATTCTGCTGCCGATGAGCAGAACGAGATCCCGGATTACCCGGTCACGGTGTTCTTTACGCGGGAAGGCTACTTCAAAAAAATTACCCCGCAGAGCCTGCGCATGTCTGGCGAGCAGAAGCTGAAAGACGGCGACGAGGTGGTTTATACCAAAGAGACCACCAACAGCGCCGAGCTGCTCTTCTTTACCAACCATGCCCAGGTGTACAAATCCCGCGCATCGGAATTTGCTGATACCAAGGCCAGCGTGCTGGGTGATTATGTCGCTTCCAAGCTGGAAATGGAAGAGGGCGAAGTGCCGCTGTTCATGACGGTCACAGTCGATTACCGTGGTTACATGCTGTTCTTCTACCAGAACGGCAAGTGTGCAAAGATCCCGCTGGTCAGCTATATGACCAAGCAGAACCGCCGCAAGCTGCTGAAAGCCTATAGCGATAAGGAAGAACTTGCCGCAATGCTGCACATTGAGGAAGAAACCGAGCTGGCCGTCTTCACCAGCGGCGGCACCGGTGGCCCACGCTTGATCCTGGTCGGCAGTGCGCTGATTCCCGAAAAGGCTACCCGCGATACCGCCGGTATCAACATGGTAACGCTGAAAAAGAACGCCCGAATCGCCAAAGTGCGCCCGGCGGCGGGGCTGGAACTGAAAGACCCGCATCGCTACCGCGTGCGCACCCTGCCCGCAGCCGGCGCGCTGCTCCGCCAGGAGGACACGACCGAGCAGATGAGTCTGTAAGGAGCAAAAAAAGGCAATGCAATCTTTTTCTGCACAAGGTAGGGTAAAGTTCTTGCATTTTGCTTTTTGGTATGTTATATTATAACCTGTATGAGAGTTAGGGCAGGCCGAAACATCCGTTTTGGCTGTGGCCTGAAAAGGAGTTGCTGTTAATCCATGACCGCTTATGAAATCGCGTTCGGCGTTGTGCTGATCATTGTTTCGGTTCTGATCGTTGTGTTCACTTTGTCCCAGACCCAGAAAGGGCAGGGCCTGTCTGCTGCCATTATGGGTGATAGCAGCTTTATGGCTGCCGGCCGCGAGCGTGGCCTGGATGCCAAGCTGGCCAAAGTGACCAAAATCTGCGGCGCTGTTTTCTTTGTAGCTACGCTGCTGGTTGGTGTGCTGAGTGCCCGCTTGTAATTGAATGAAAGGAGAACGGTCTGGCCAATTTTGTTGGCGTTCCGCTTTCCCTTATTCAGGAACCGTCAACGACCCGCCCAATACCGCGGGTCGTTTTTTATGGGAAAAATAAAAAGGTCACAATGGTGCAGGTGCTGCCGCGAAACCAAAGGCCACGCCTGCTATGGAAGGACCCTGCCGGGTGGCAGGGTGACGTAAACGAGGAGTAAAAACAAAGGCATGGGCCGCTGCCTGTGCCCAACCCAAAGGAGAAAACATGACACCATTACAGAAAAATATTCTTGCGGCGTGCAAGCACCGCCCCCAGACCCTGCGTGAACTGCAGAATGCTTTGCAGGTGGATAATTCCCGCCTGCGCAACACCGTAACCGGCATGGTAGCTACCGGTATGCTGTCCGCCCGCAACGGTACCTATGTTCCGGGTTTTGCCGTGATGGAAAATACCGATGCCCCCGCTGGCATTCCCTGCACACTGGTCAAGCTGGCGGCCCGCTTCGGCTTTGCGTCCCGCGATGACGGCACCGGCGATATCTTTATTCCCGGCCGCGCCCTGCATGGTGCTATGCCGCAGGATAAAATCATCATCAAACTGTTCGACCACCCCCGTGTGGAGGGCAGCGCCGAGGGTGAAGTGGTGGAGGTGACCACCCCGCACAACACCTTTGCCGGTACCATTGTGCTGACTGAGGATGGCCGCCTTGCCGTGGAGCCGGACGGCTGCCGTGATGTGCGCATTGTGCTGGATAAAAAAGGCGTCAACGGCGCACAGCTGGGGGATAAGGTCGGTGCTATCCTGACCAACCGCGGCCAGCGCCATATGGACCACCGCTGCGCTGTTGCCGAGCGCTTCGGCACTTCCGACCGCGCAGCAGAGTGCGCCAAGGCTGTGCTGTATGGCCGTGATGTCCGCCAGGAATTCCCGGAGGAGGTATTGGCCGAAGCTCACGCATATGATAACGCTCTCATCGACCCCGCCGAAGCTGCCCACCGCGCCGACCTGCGCGGTCTGCCGATCTTTACCATCGACTCTGCCGAGACCAAGGATATCGACGACGCCATCAGCCTGATGAAGACCCAGAACGGCGGCTATGAGCTGGGCGTTCATATTGCGGATGTCAGCCACTATGTCCGCCCGGACACCGCGCTGGATAAGGAAGCTTATGAGCGCGCAACTTCCATCTATTACGCGGATAAAGTCATCCCCATGCTGCCCACCCAGCTTTCCAACGGCATCTGCAGCCTCAATGAAGGGGAGGAGCGCCTGGCGTTCTCCTGCCTGATGCAGCTGGATGAAAGCGGCAATATCCATAGCTATCAGTTCGTCAAGAGCGTCATCCGCAGCCGTGTCAAGGGCGTTTATAAAGAAATTAACGCTCTGTTGGACGGCTCCAATGACCCGGCTCTGGTGACGAAATATAAAGACGTTATGGCTCAGCTGCCCGCGATGACCGAGCTGTACGAAAAGCGCCTGGCTCTGCGCAAAGCACGCGGCGCGATGGACATCGAATCCGACGAAGCCAAGTTGGTCATGGACGAGGAAGGCCGCTGCGTGGATATCGTCAAGCGCACCCGCGGTGTGTCGGAGTGCATGATCGAAGAGTTCATGCTGCTGGCCAACCAGTGCGCTGCCAATGCGGGCCGTACCCATCATGTGCCGTTTGTGTACCGTATCCATGAAGCCCCCGATGCCGAGCGCATGGAAAAGCTGAGCAACACCCTGAAAGCCTGCGGCCTGAACGTCCACTTTGCCGGGGAAGTGCCCACCCAGCTGGAGCTTTCTGCCATTCTGGACGAAACCCGCGGCCAGCCCATCCAGATCCCGGTCCACACCGGTATCCTGCGCAGCATGCAGAAAGCTCGCTACTCTCCGGAGCCGAAAGGCCATTACGGCCTGGTGCTGGCAGACTATGCCCACTTTACCAGCCCCATTCGCCGTTACCCGGACCTTGCCATCCATCGCATCCTGACGGATATGCTGGTGGGCAAGCCGGAGCAGGAGCTCATCAAGGATTATACCGGTTTTGCCACCCACGCCAGCGAGCAGTCCAGCCGCCAGGAAGTTTCCGCCGTGCGCATTGAGCGCGATGTGGAGGACCTGTACAAGGCCGAGTATATGCACAACCACCTGGGCGAAGTCTACACCGGCACCGTGGCAGGTGTAACACCGCGCGGTATTTTTGTGGCGCTGGAAAACACCGTAGAGGGCTTTGTGCCTGCCGCACAGCTCTGCAAGGGCGAAGCCACTGTGGTGGAGGGCGTCAGCATTCTGGACCCGCTGACCGGAAAACGCTGGATGCTGGGCGACCCCGTCAAAGTGCAGGTGGCCGGTGCCAATGTTGCCCTTGGCCGCATTGATTTTGACTATATGCCGCTGTAATCATAGTTTTTTATAAAAAGAGCAAACCAATAAAAGCAAAGCTGCCGTCCCGTACTGATATGTATCCGGTTTTCTGGACACGGGTAAAAATCGAATAATTAAGGCAACACCGCACAATTCCCGCCTTACGGCTTAAGCACTGCTCCGGCGGCTGCGGCACGGCATCTGCGTTGCCAAAATGCTCGATAAGACATCC
>OGPK01002290.1_pt1 | contig 12661 bp, 12 predicted proteins | sample 1552921 | NCBI WGS metagenome assembly OGPK01 (sample SAMEA2580264, study PRJEB22360) | human gut metagenome | biome: human gut; feature: human-associated habitat; material: faeces | place: Denmark | collected 2008/2010 | reverse complement strand
ACAAGGGCGACGTCGGCTGCATCTTCGTCGGCGCTATCGCGGACTATTCCCACCAGCACGAAAACCTGGACATCATCACCAAGGTCACAGCGGCCGACTGTCTGGAGGAATGGCTGGGCACCTATGTCAACAAGACCTACAAGGCGGGGATGTACGCCAAGGACATCATCGACGACCTGCTGAACATCTTCGGCGTGGAGGTGGCGATGGTGAAGCTGGCGGAGAACAAGCACTACCCAGGCTGCCGCGTCTGCCGCGGGAAGCTGAAAGACGTGCTGACAGAGATTGCCTGCAGCGACTGCAAGTCCAGGCTGGTGATCCGCTGCGGGCAGATCATCATAAACCCGCCAGAGGAAGGGATCACGACCGGCTATCTGCTGACGCCGCAGACGGGCCTGCTGAAATCGGCATCGACATCAGAGAGCCAGAACATCAACACGAAGACCACGGCGACGGAGAAGACGCGCAGCCAGCAGGCAGAAGACGAGGGCAACCTGTCCCGCGACTGTCTGCTGAATTACCACATCGGCGTCGCCGACAAGATCGTGATCCGCGACAGCCAGACCAACGGCACCTTCATGGTGGTCTCCGGCGTCCATGAGGGAACGCGGTCCGGCAACTGGAAAACTACTGTGGAGGTAAAACCGGCATGAGCTACGGAAGCAGACAATCGGACCTGCGCGCCGCCGAGAGCGAGAAGAACAGGGCGGGCGTCCGCGTCTCCATGCCTGTCAAGGTCCTGGCTTTTTATCCTGACAAAATGACCGTAGACGTGCAGCCTCTGGTGAAAGAGAGCATCGACGGCCAGTACGCCAGCGCGGCTCCGCTGATGGGGCTGCGCGTCGCCTGCTTGTGCGCGGGCGAGTTCACGATCCGGCCGTGGTACAAGCGCGGCGACGTCGGCTGGGTGATCGTGTCGGACTTCGACGCCGACGCAGTTCTTCAAACCGGCGCGGAGGCGGAGCCGAACACGGCTCGCAATCACGCGCCGGAGGATGGACTGTTCGTCGGCGGCGTCTGTCCGGACGGAAAGGCCCCGACCGGCCTGCCGGGCAACGCCGTCGTGGTGGCAGCTGGCGGCACCTACATCGCCGTTTCTGCTGATGGTGTGAAGATCAACGGCAACGTCACCGTGACCGGCACACTGTCGGCTGGTGGCATTGAAATGACGACGCACACGCACCAAGGCGACAGCGGCGGCACGACGGGCGGCCCGCAGTAAGGAGGCCAAATGGAGAACATCACACTGAGAATTGACCAGGAGACGCAAGACCTGGTACTGGACGACAGCGGAAGTCTGGAGCTGATCGGCGACGCCGAAACCGTCGCCCAATGCGTCCGGCTGACGCTGGAGACCTTCAAGGGTGAGTGGTTCCTGGACACAGACCACGGCACCGACTATGACCAAATCATCGCGGACGGCGACGGCGACGCTGAAACCGTCCTCCGCACGGCGATCTTCCAGGAGACCAACGTGCAATACATCGACAGCCTGACCGTGACGCGCAGCGGCCGCAGCATCGCCGCGGCCTTCACCGGACGGCTGAAAGATGGGACCCCCATCAGTCTGGAGGTGAAAGCGTGAACGACAACTGGGGATTAACTGAACGCGGATTCCTTCGGCCGAGCTATGCGGACCTGCTGGACGCCTTCGAGGTAAAGGCGAAGGAGCTGTTCGGCAGCACCGTCAACCTGTCCGTCCGCAGCCCGCTGGGCATCTTCCTGCGCATCTTCGCGTGGTTTGCCGGTCTGACCTGGCAGCTGGCCGAGGACGTCTACAACAGCGGCTTCATCGACACAGCCGCGGGCGTCAGCCTGGCCCGCCTGGGCGCGTTTATCGGCATCCGTGTACTGGCGGCGCAGAAAGCGACCGGCAGCATCACGATCACCGGCGACGCCGGTGCGACGATCTACGCGGGCTTCATTGTGCAGGCACGCAACAATCAGCGCTTCGTCACCCTGGAGGACGTGACCATCAGCAGCAGCGGCACGGCCACCGTGCCGATCCAGGCGTTTGAGGCAGGACCGGACGGAAATGTGGACGCGGGGACGATTGACACCGTTGTCACGCCGCTGGCGGCTGCGATCAGCGTCACCAACGCTGCGGCAACCGTGGGCGGCAGAAATCGCGAGACGGATCAGGAGTTCCGCGAGCGATACCTGTCGAGCGTGGACAAGCCGGGCGGCAGCAACACCGACGCCATCCGCGCACAGCTGCTGGAGGTGCCGGGCATCGTCACCGCTGTTGTGTGGGAGAACGAAACAGACGAGACAGACAGCGACGGCCTGCCGCCGCACAGCATCGAGGCCATCGTCTACGGCGGCACCGACGCCAACATCGCGGCAGCCATCCACGCGCGGAAGGCTGCGGGCATCCAGACCTACGGCGGGCAGTCAGCGCAGGTGCTGGACGCCAGCGGCAAGCTGCGGACGATCAAGTTCTCCCGCCCGACGCCGGTGCCGATCTATGTGCAGATCAGCGACCTGGTGACATCCGACGCCTATGCGGGCGACGCAGCGTTGAAGGCTGCCATCGTCGAGTACATCGGCAGCGCAGCTGGGGACATCGCGGAAAGTGGTCTCGCCATCGGCGAGACGGTTTACTATAACCGGCTGATGTGCCCTGTGAATAACACGCCGGGCGTGGTGGACTATACGTTGAAAGTCAGCACGGACGGCAAGACCTGGAGCAAGAACAACATCGCCATCGACGCCAGAAAGAAGGCAATCACCGGCACGGACAAGGTGGTGATCGTGACGTGATCGTTCTGGTGCTTAAAATGCTGGAGAAGCTGACCGGAGCCTACACGAAGGACCCCGACAGCCTGATCGGTAAGCTGTTCCAGCTGTTCGCGTCCGCCCTGTGGGGCGTGGAAGACACGCTGCAGGTGATCGCCGTCTGGCGTGGGATCGACAACGCCAAGGGCACGACCCTGGACCGCATGGGCCGGAACTTCGGCGTCCGAAGGGACGGAGCCGATGACCGCTTCTATCGCCTGATGATCAAGGTAAAAGTCACGGCGCTGCTGTCTGGCGGCGACGTGGACACCATCATCACGGCCACCAGCGTGCTGTTCGACATTGATCCGGAGCAGGTGGAGGTTGTCGAGCTGTTCCCCGCGAAGTGCCGCGTGATCATGGACGAGGCCGACATCGCGCCGGAGTACATCGCGTATGCGGCCAACACCGCGCCGATCATCAAGCGGATCATGGCCGCGGGCGTCGGAAAAGAGATTTACTTCCGCACTCCGGTGAAGACGGGCGGCACGGTCTACGCGGGGGCCACACTTTTGGAGGACATCACGCTGACCATCCCGCCATACACGAACAGCTTCGCCACCGCGGGCCGCTTCGGCATCGGCGTGGCGCTGTTCGAGGAAATCACAATGCAGATCAAAACAAAGGAGGACTAAAACATGGCAGAAGGATCTGTTATCACCGAAAAGGGCCGCGCGCTGCTGGGCAAAATCCTGGCAACGAACAGCACCCTGAATATCACGGGCGCGCAGATCGGCAGCGGCGACCTGCCTGCGGGAACCCCACCCGCCAGCATGACGGCGCTGGCGTCCTACGTTATGGACGCGACCATCGTCGCCATCAGCACCCCCGCAGCGGGCGAAGTCAAGGTCGTGCTGCAGGTGCTGTCCAACGACGTGGAAACGGCGTTTCTTGCCAAGGAAGTTGCGCTGCTGGCGTCTGATCCTGACGAGGGCGATGTGGTCTATTGCTACGTTCCCATGCAGGACGACCCCGTGCAGATGCGCGCGGCCGGAGACGTAGTCGGCAAACTGCTGACGATGGAGATCAGCATGATCGTCAGCAATGTCGCCAACGTTACGGCCGTGATCAGCCCGGAAGGGCTGGTCCGCCGCAAAGAGCTGGAGAAGTACGCCCTGGTGACGCACAGTCATGTGATCGCGGACATTCAGGGCCTGCAGGAGCTGCTGAACAGCCACCAGAACAGCATCGACCTGCTGACGGACCTGATCAGCGGCGACATGCCGGGCGGCATCAACTTCGCCCTGGACTTCGCTGCGCTGTCCAACGTCTCTGTGGCGGACGGCGTCTGGAACAAATCGGGCCAGTACGTTTCCGCATGATCAGGATCGCCTGCAGCGACAGCGAGGCCAGCTGCCTGATCGCATCCCTTATTACTGAAATCGCTATGCCATGCCCCTGCGAGGGCGGCCCGCTTCGCATCTGCGGGACCGGGCCGGACGGCGCGCCTGCGGAGGTGCGCATCCTGGGCGGCGGCGTGTACGAAATCGAAGGGCCAACGGCTGAAACCGTTGCTATTATCCGCGAAAGAAGGTGCCTGTATTGAGTGAGCGCAAAGACCAGGAACTGACGATCATCACGAAGGCCAGAGACCTGGTGGACGAGACCATGAGCCGGACGAAGAAGTTCGACAAGCGGCTTCGCTTCACGCTATCCAACCGGATCGACGAGAAGGCACTGGACGTTCTGGAGGCCATCGTGGAAGCAAACGAGATCAACCCCGCCATCGAAACCGACCCGCAGCGGCGCGCCAAATTGTGCATGGTGCGCTTCGACCTGCAAACGTCTGCACTGACAGGCTGCAAGATGCTGCTGATCTTCCTGGACATCGCAAAGACCCACGGGCAGATCGACAACCGCGCCTGCGAGTTCTGGACGAAGCGGGTGCTGGACGTGAAGTACATGACAGCGGCCTGGAGAAAGAAAGACGCCGCGCGATTCAGATAGAGACCCGCAAAACCGAAAGGGTAGGCTTTATATGCACTGGAACTGGCGGCTGCGGTCCCCGAACTCTGGCAACGCGAACAACGTCCGCAACGTCAATTCGGACGGCAGCGAGAACAACAACAACGCGTACAACGGCAACGTCGGCGTCCTGCCGCTTCGATGGATTTACCGAGACCGAGTAGCCCGTGCGGCGAAAGCAGAGGCCCATCATCAAAGGAAAGCCTATCCTATCCAACGGAAGGAGGATAAACACATAGCACCGACGCCTGGCACCACGCAGCTGCGCGGCGCTGGGCTGCCAGCGGTGCTTCACCACTATGGGCAAAGACTACGAAAGAATATGTGAATGGGGAAACCTGTACGACGCGTATCTGAAAGCACGCCGCGGCAAGCGGTGGAAGAACAGCGTCGCCAAGGTGGAAGCGTCGGCGCTGGAGGCCGTCGCGCTGATCCAGCGGGAATTGCAGACCAGGACCTACCGGCCGGGCGGCTATCGCGCGTTCTACGTCTACGAGCCGAAGCGCCGCCTGATCCAGACGAACAGCTTCAAGGACAAGATCGTCCAGCACGCCTTCTGCGATCAGGTCCTCTATGACGCGCTGACCAAGCCCTTCATCCTGGACAACTACGGCAGCCAGGTGGGGAAAGGCACGCACTTCGGGCTGAATCGGCTGCGCGACTTCATGCGTGAATACTACCGCAAAAACGGCTTTTCTGCTGACGGCTGGGTGCTGAAAGCAGACGTCCGCCACTACTTCCAATCCATCCGGCCCGACGTGCTGAAAAAGGACGTTGCGAAGTATCTGCACGACCCTGACTGTCTGGCGCTTGCCTGCCAGATCATTGACAGCACGCCGGACCCGCTGGGCATCCCCATCGGGAATCAATCGTCCCAAATCTTCGCGCTGCTATATCTGAATCAGCTGGATCACCTCTGCAAAGAGCAGCTGCGCTTCCGGTATTACGGCCGATATATGGACGACTTCTACATCATCTGCGAGAGCAAGCAGCGGCTGCAGGAGGCCCTGGTGGTGATCCGGCAGCACCTGGCCGAGCGCGGGCTGGAGCTGAATCAAAAGACAAACATCTTCCCGCTGCGCAACGGCCTGGACTTCCTGGGCTTCCACACCTACATCGACGACGCCGGGCGTGTGATCCGCAAGGTGCGTAAATCCAGCAGAGACCGCATGAAGCGGAAACTGCGAAAGTATGCCGCGCTTTACCAACGCGGCGAGATCGACCGCGAGAAGATCGCGGAGAGCTACACCAGCTGGCGCGCCCATGCCCTGCACGGGGATTGCAGGCAGCTGGTGGCAAAATACGATCAGCAATTCCTATCAATATTTGAAAGGAGACCCGAACATGTCCAAGAAGATCAGCACCCTGGCCGTGGGTGCTAAGGTACGCGACCCGCTGTCGAAGTATTACGGCGTCCCCGTGGGCTTCCAGATCGCGGACAAAAATCACGCGGGCTATCCCGCAAACAGCACGACGCTGGCCGCGGAAAAGATCCTGTGCCTGAAAGCCTTCGACGCGAAGGAGAGCGGCGGCAACAGCGACCGACAGAACTACGGGAACAACCGCTACAGCCTGGCGAATATCCGCCAGTGGCTGAACAAGTCCGGCACCAACTGGTACCAGGCGCAGCACAGCTACGACCGCGCGCCCGGTTCCAGCTACGTCTGGAACGGCTACAACGCATACGACACCGAGGCGGGCTTCAAGACCGGCTTTTCTCCACAGTTCCTGGCTGCGATCCTGCCAACCACGCTGACCGTGGCGAAGCCCACAACGGACGGCGGCGGCAGCGAAACCGTGACCGACGACTTCTTCCTGCCGTCCAAGCAGGAAGTGGGCCTCGGCTCTGAGAACGGCATCGCCGAGGGATCGCTTCTGGCGCTGTTCAACAGCAACAACAGCTCCCGCCTGCGCACCTGCACGCCGCAGGCCATCGCAAACAGCAACTATACCAACAACCCCAGCAGCGCGGACAACTGGTACTGGCGGCTGCGGTCCCCGAGCTCTGGCCGCGCGTACGTCGTCCGCCGCGTCGATTCGGTCGGCAGCGAGAACAACAGCGACGCGTTCCGCGGCGTCGTCGGCGTCCTGCCGCTTTGTAATCTGTCCTCTGATACCTTGGTATCTGACGAGCCTGACTCCGAAGGCTACTACACGATTCAGTGGAATCAGGCCCCGACTACGCCCCCCGGCATCACCGTACCGGACAGCGTAAAGAGCGGGAAAGACGCAGCGATCAGCTGGGCGGCGTCCACCGACCCGGAAAGCGACGACATCACCTACCAGCTGGACCGCTGGAGCAACAACACGAACGCATGGGCCACGATCTACACCGGCAGCAACACCAGCTTTACCGACACCGGCATCACCACGGCGATGGACAGCGTACAGTGGCGCGTCCGCGCGAAGGATAGCAAGGATGCGTACAGCACCTATACGACGAGCCAGGCCAAGACCGTAACGCACAACGCCGACCCGACCGTTTCCGGAGCCGACGCCAACCTGGGCGCGGTGACGTCACCCCCATCCAGAGCCTACACCGTGGGCGATGTGGACAACGGCGACACCTTGACCATCGTGGAGGCGCTGGACGGCAGCGAGGTGCGCACCATTGCGGACGCGGAGCGCGGAAAGACCTACACCTTCGGCCTGACGGCCGCACAGTTTGCGGCGCTGGCTGCTGGTGAACACAGCATGACGATCACCGTCACCGACAGTGCGGGAAACAGCGCGACGCGCGTCGTGACCTTCTCCCGCAGCATCACGATGATCAGCGTGCAGCGCGACGCCATCGAAACGGACGCCATGGCCGAAAAGATCCTTATTTCCGCGCGCTTTTTGGGCGCGGAGAACAATCTGACCGTGGAGGCGTGCAACAACGCGAAGGACGCCACGCCGACGTGGGAGACCGTCACCCCTGGCCGCAAGCACCTGTTCACGAACAAGACGAAGACGGCAACGAAGTGGGCTGTGGGCGTCCGTGTGAAACTGACGAAGGCGAGCACCAGCGACACCATCGCGCTGTACGGCGTAAGCGGCTCTTACCTGTAAGGAGGGAAAAGCATGAATCTGACAGCAGCCAGAGAACTGAACAAGCAGGAAGAAGCGCAGCAGCAGCTGCATCTGTGGGCGGCGATTTTAGCCACCCACGACGCACTGATCGCGGGCGGTCTGACCGGCCTTCCTGCGGTCCATGTCGAACGCGCAAAGGCGGCGCTGCTTCGCGCCGGAGATAAGGACGCGGGCGACTACACAGACACGGAACTGCGCGCGATCACTGTCACAAGCGGCGCACGCGTCTGGTCTGAGATCGACGACGGCGACCCGATCTTCCGCAACGAAGCCGTAGTCGGCAGCAACGGCGACCTTTACATCACCACGCAGCAACACTACAAGCGCAGCGACCTTCTGCCCGGCAGTACGGCGGCCAGGACGCTGTTCCGCCTGCTTCGCACAGAGCCGGAGGACAGCACCGTGCTGGACTTCGTGTGGGGCGAGTTAGTCCCCTATGGCGTGAAGCGCAGGGACCCGCAGGACGGCAAGGTCTACACACCGATCCACGAGCAGGGCGTCACGCTCTACGAGCCGCATTATCCGCATCTGGTGCCGTCCGAATACAAGCTGGTCGAGGACAGCAGCGGCGGAGACGGCGGCGACGATACCGTGCCGCGCTGGGCTGATCTGGAGGACGGCCACACCTTCAACGTCGGTGACAGATTCAGCGACTACGGCAAGACCTACGAAGTGCTTCGACAATTCTTCAAAGCAGACAGCTACCGCCCGCCCGCTCTGATCGGGGACTTCTACCAGCTGGCGGAGTAAGGAGGAAAGCATGAACATTAAAGGCATCGACGTGTCTGTATGGCAGGGCAAGATCGACTGGAAGAAAGTCAAGGCGAGCGGCATTGTGTTCGCCATGATCCGCGTCGGCTATGGCAGCAGCCAGGGCAACGACTGCAAAATGGACACCTATTTCAAGGCCAACGTGGAGGGCGCACTGGCCGCGGGCGTAGAGGTGGGCATCTACTTCTATAGCTACGCAAAAAGCGCCCAGGCGGCCGCCAGAGAGGCGGCGTGGGTAGTGGAGCAGATCGCCCCGTATAAGGGCCGCATCCTGTACCCCGTCGCCTACGATCTGGAGGATAGCAAACAGGCAGGGCTGGGGCGCGATGTGCTGACCGCTATGGTGACGGCCTTCTGCACGACCATCGAAGCTGCGGGCTATTATGCGTCGTTCTACTGCAACACCAACTGGTGCAAGAACATGCTGAACATGGACGACCTGAAAGGCTTCGATCTGTGGCTGGCGCAGTGGGCCAGCCAGCCGACGACGGCCTACAGCTTCGGCATGTGGCAGCGCAGCAGCTCTGGCAGTGTGGCGGGCATCAACGGGCGCGTCGATCTGGACGTCGCGTACAAGGACTATGCGGCCATTATCAAGCGCGCAGGACTGAACGGGTACAAGGAGACCGCACAGCCTGAAAAGGAGCCGGAGAAGCCCGCCCAGCCCACGGAAGCGCCTGATGTGAACGACACCCGCAAGAAGATCGTCCAGAAGGCCATCGGCGAGCTGGGCGTGTGCGAGCCGACCGGCGACGACAAGTATATCCGGTGGTACAACACGGAGGTCCTGAAAACATGGAGCCTGCCGCTTGATGCGGCGTGGTGCGCTATGTGGGTAAGTTACGTCACCAACTATCTGGCAGGCATCGCCCGCGACATTGTGAAGCCCTACTGCGGATGCAGCACCGGCATGGCCTTCTTTAAGGCGCAGGGCGTCTTCCATCCTTCGGCGGCCTGCGGCGGCACATACACCCCGCTGCCTGCTGACATCGTCTTCTTCAAGGATAAGAAATCCACCGCAGAAAGCACCCACACGGGCCTGGTGGAGTATGCGAAAGACGGTGTTCTGCACACCATCGAAGGCAATACCAGCAACGCCGTGAAGCGCCGCCAGTACAATCTGAACGACACCTACATTGTGGGCTATGCGGCCCCTGACTACGGAAAGGAGAACATCGACAGCATGACCAAGGCCGAACTGAAACAGCTGATCCGCGAAGTGATCGCAGAAGACAACCCCACCTATGCGGACCTGAAAGACGTGCCCGCCTACTGGCAGGAGCAGGCGAAGGCGCTGCTGGACGCCGGAGCCGTCAACGGCGGCACCCCTGCGGACGTCAACCCCACTGATCTGAATCTGCGCCACGAGACGCTGAAAGCTGTGATTATTGCGTCGCTTTACCACGACGCAAACACCCCCGAAAAGTGATCATAAAATCCCGCCATTCAGGCGGTAAAATTAAGGAGGAAAAACACCATGAAAAACACCACCAAAAAGGCCCTGAAAGCGATGCTCATTTTGACCATGCTGGCGACGCTCTGTGTGGCGCTTGCAGCGTGCGCACAGACCACCGAAACGGGCGCTACCGACCCCATCGTTCTGGAGCTGGTGAACGTCGGCCTGGACATTCTGGCGAAGGCTGCCATCGCGGCCATCGGCTTGGCAGGCGCGTGGGCGACCGCCAAGATCGGCCAGAACAACAAGCTGGCCAACATCAAGGCTGCCATCGGCCAGGTGACGCAGGCGGCGCAGACAACGGTCGGCGAATTACAGCAGACCACCGTCGAAGCGATGAAGGCGGCGGCAGCTGATGGCAAGCTGACCGAGGACCAGATCAGGACACTGAAAGCCGATCTTTTGCGCATGACCAGAGAGAAGCTGGCGGAGCCTACCGTGCAGCTGCTGGAGGCGGCGAAGCTGGACATTAACGCCATGATCCAGGGCGCTGCCGAGGACCTGATCAATCAGATGCACACGACGCAGCAGCTGATCGCTGGGGAACTGATCGTGGAATAAGGCGACAAGAAGGGCGACCGCAAAACGCGGCCGCCCTTCGCTTTTTATGCAGAATGTTATGCAGGCGTTATATTTGACACGGAACGCGCGCGGTTTGCCAGCGAGCGCGCGCCGCTACATTTCGATTGGTAACGTCCGAATTTCGGAAATATCCGCAAAGCTAATTTCAGGATAGTCATTGCAATTATATTCTCTACTATAGTACTCAAAGTAGCAATAATGTTGATATAGTGTCTTTATAGATAAATACGTATTGCATAGCCCATCCATGTCCTGATTATCACATGCTGCTTTATATGAGAGGTGCGCGAACTCATCTAACCGTTGCTTAGAAACGCCCTCCGCCAAAGCGTTAATAACAAATCCAGGTGTAAAGTATTGTGGAATTAGATATGCTTTGTTTGCACATTCCAGCAAAGGAATAGCGGTAATATATGTTAGAATTCCTTCTGCATTTTGGAATAAATCCTGAGCTAATTTCAATGCGATATCCTCGTATCGAGGTTGATATTCACTAATAACCCCCATGAGGAACACGCGGAAGTCATTGTGAAATAGTGCATATTCACCGGGGGTATTAGTTGGAATAACCAGAGGATATAATCTGTCAAATACCATTCTCCAATCGCTCTCATCCATCTTATATGTTGCTAGGGCACGTGCCAAGATTCTAACATTAACGCGTCCATTCATAAGAAGGATTGGGCATGCAATTATACTTTCAGGGAATGTAATCGCATTTACTATCCTTGAAAGTTCGATTTTCATATGCGTCCAAATGTGATTATAATATTGTTGGATATCCGCTGAGATTCTACTGCTGCGAATCTGATCAACTGCATCGGATAGTGTCTGGCGTGTTTTAAGTTCTTCGACAGCGAATACGACTGACAAATTGTTACCTTCTGTCTTCTCAAAAATCATGTTGGCTAAGTCAACAGCATGATTAGAGAAATGACTGGCTTGAGCTAAAATTAACTGTTCAATGTCACCTGCACGCAACTTAGGCATAGTGACTTGTTCGACATTTTCGCTTGTAGACAACCACATAGGGTACTGTTCACGATACAATGCAGTTGGCTGCCCGACAATCACAAAACATACACCGTCAGGAATCTCTGATGGCAATGGTAGTGTTGATAAGAAGCTAAGCGATGCGTTTGCGCGCGCGGCATGGTCAATTCCATCAATGCAAACAAATATTCTCATATTATGCTGTGCCGCTTCTCTGGCGAGGATGCCTAATAACCTTAAAACATGATTTCTCATATCTTGCACAGATACAAGGGCATTACAGAGTGGAACATTGCACTGTGCCAGTCTCCCGCGGAATCGTTTTCTGAGTTGAATAAGCAAAGTGCCCCACAATTTTTCCGGCGTACACATTCCAGAATCCGCATTATAAAAACGCTGTTCTGGAGAGATTGGTTTGAAGGTATGGTAGCGGAGTAAAAACCGTGCAGTTGTTGACTGCAAATAGCTTACAATACTTGTCTTTCCCGAGCCTGGATTTCCTGAAATGAAGACTACTTTCTTCTGCGTCGTTTGTAGTACTTTATCGAGTCTTTTGCAAAAAGTCTGTCTGCTTTCAAAAAACGGATACGGCGCAGCAAGGCGATGTTGAGCCGCATCGATATCTTCCTCGAAGCCAAGAACAGAGTACACGTCTTCTTTAGTAATGCGCGCATCACTTCTTGTCGATGTAGTCCAACCTCTAAGGCCAACAAGGAGTTTGCCAAACAATTCTATGGCGATTCCACTATTACACCCAAAAACATGGGATAATGCGGCAATCAGGGATTGCTCTAATTCGTTAAGACTAAGTTGATTGCATTCAATTGATAATACCTTGATAAAAGAAATAAGATCGTCTACATCTGCATTTGCAATTGCACCACATAGCTCATTCCACTGATGAGCCAAATCAGAGTTTCGTTCGTTCAAGGCTGCTAAGTTTTGATCTGTCAAAATCTCCTGCTGAATAAGTGAAACAAACAGATCAACAGGATATGCACTATATTTTTTTCCATTATATGAACGGGTTGAACGTCGATTATG
>OGPK01002289.1_pt1 | contig 12667 bp, 10 predicted proteins | sample 1552921 | NCBI WGS metagenome assembly OGPK01 (sample SAMEA2580264, study PRJEB22360) | human gut metagenome | biome: human gut; feature: human-associated habitat; material: faeces | place: Denmark | collected 2008/2010 | reverse complement strand
CTGTTTCTTCAGTCTCGGCTTCAAGCAGGACATCGCCTGTCCTTGTCGTAACGGTAGTATAGCAGGAATAACTCTTGTGTATACCTTCATTTACAAATGTGGAGTAAGAGGGAGGCAGACACCAGTATGCGGGGTCTGCCTTTTTATGTAAAGAGGGAGGCTTTTGCCAGGGCAGATACCAGACAAAGAGTAGCATACATTTTATCAGCGGTACTGGTAATTACTATGTTGTGTGTGATTTTTCGGTTTTCTGCCGCGGATGCCACACATTCCTCACATTTAAGCGAGGGGGTATGTATCCGATTAGTCCGTGAATTAAACTCGGTTTTTCCAGAACAGTTTCCAAAAGAGAAGCTGGTGAAAGTGGCAGAAGCAATCGAGTATCCGATAAGAAAATGCGCGCATTTTACAGAATATGCAGTGCTTGGTATTACGGTGAATCTCTATTTGTGGATGTGTTATCGAATGGAGATGCTTTTGAGCAGAAAGAAAAAAGCAAAAGATATACAACGGACAGAGGAAAAATTACAAAAAACTGTAAAACAGAAAGCTGTAGTACAGGAGAATGTACTGCCGGAAATAAGAAATATCAAAGAGAAAGTTACAGCACAGGAATCAGCAACACAGGAAACAGAAATTGCCAGACAGACAGTAGAAAACACTGAACAAAAGATGGAGCTATCCATCTGGAATTTCATCATAAGGGCAGAAATCTTTTGCGCCTTATATGCCTGCAGTGATGAGTTTCATCAGTACTTTGTGCCGGGAAGAAGCTGCAAGTTCTTTGATGTCTGTGTGGACAGTACCGGCACATTTTTCGGTGCATTGCTGTTCTGGGGAATTTTTCATCTGCGAGAACAAAAAAGAGAACGAAAAAGACAGGAAATTTCTAAAAAGAGTAAAAGTTGACGCTTTTTTAGAAAACAGCTACAATAAAAAAACATAGAATTCTGCATTTGAAGGGAGGAATTGGAATGAAGTGTAGTCAGTTATTAGAAAATTTAGAATATACATGTTTACAGGGAAGTACCGATGTAAAGGTTACTGCGGTAGTGAACGATTCAAGAAAGATAGAAGAAGGATGCCTTTTCTTATGTATTAAGGGAGCAGCTTTTGATGGACATAAGTTTGCAGCAGAGGCTGCTGAAAAGGGAGCCGCTGTTTTAGTCGTAGAGGATGAAGTAGAGGTACCGGACAGTGTGACTGTCATTAAGGTAGACAACACCCGCTATGCGATGGCATTGATTTCTGCCGCATGGTTTGGTTATCCAGCAGAGGAGCTTACCACAATCGCTGTTACCGGAACAAAGGGCAAGACAACAACAACCTATATGGTGAAGTCTCTCTTAGAGGAGGCCGGACATAAGGTTGGGGTGATCGGAACAATCGAGGTTGTGATCGGACAGGAACATATCCCAGTGAATAACACAACACCGGAATCTTATGACATCCACAGCTATTTCAGAAAGATGGCAGAGGAAGACTGTGACGTTGTTGTTATGGAAGCGTCCTCTCAGGGATTTAAGCTTGACAGAACTGCTGGAATTATGTTTGATTACGGCTTATTTACGAACCTTTCTCCAGACCATATCGGACCGAACGAGCATAAGGACTTTGCAGAATACCTTTCCTGCAAGGCAAAGTTATTTAACCAGTGCCGCTATGGTTATGCGAATATTGATGATGAGCATTTTGCAGAGATTACAAAGAATGCGACCTGTCCGATTGAGACATTTGGTTTAAATGAAAACGCAGATTTAGTAGCGTATGATGTGGAACTGACAAGAGACAGAGATTTCCTCGGCGTAGACTTTGGTTTAAAGGGAACCTGCGAAGGTAAGATTTCCTGTGGTGTGCCGGGAACATTTAACGTACATAATGCGTTAGGTGCGATCAGTATTGCCGGTCATATGGGTGTTACCGTAGAGCAGATGAACAAGGCACTCCGCCACTTCAGCGTAAAGGGAAGAGTACAGATTGTTCCGACAGGATATGACTATACATTAATTATTGACTACGCACATAATGCCGTAGCCTTAGAGAGTATTTTAAATACATTACGAGCTTATGATCCACCAAGATTAATCAGTTTATTTGGCTGTGGTGGTAACCGTTCCAAACTCCGCCGTTATGAGATGGGTGAGGTATCTGGAAAGCTTGCGGACTTTACGATTATTACTTCCGATAACCCAAGATTTGAAGAGCCACAGGCAATCATTGATGATATTTTAATTGGAATGAAGAAGACAGACGGAGAATATATTTCTATTATTGACCGTCATGAGGCAATCTCTTACGCTATGCATCACGCACAGCCAGGAGACATCGTTGTTCTCGCCGGAAAAGGACATGAGACCTATCAGGAGATTGAAGGCAAGAAGTATCATATGAGCGAAGAAGAAATCGTTCAGGATGTTTTAGATGGCAAATATTAAAGAAAAGGAAGGATTATGGGAGACAGTAATACAAGATATGCTGATATAATCATTGATATTTCCCATGAGGCACTCGACAGGGTATTCCAGTACAGGGTGCCTCTTTCCTTATGGAAAGAAGTGCGGCCAGGCAGCAGAGTTTTTGTTCCGTTTGGAAGAGGAAACCGGGAGACGGAGGGCTATGTTGTCGCGATTCGCCCGGAAGCAGATTATGAAGAAAGTAAGATTAAAGAAATTCTCCGGGTAAATACAGAGGGAGTTTCTGTGGAGTCAGAACTTATCAAGGTTGCTTCTTTCTTAAAAGAACAATATGGTTCCACGATGATACAGGCCCTTCGCACTGTGCTTCCGGTAAAAGCAAAAATGAAACCCAAAGAAGAAGTATTTATTACTCTTTCTGCAGATATAGAAGCTGCACAGAAGCTTCTTGCCGAATGGGAGCAGAAGCATTATGTGGCGAGGGCAAGATTTCTTTTCCTGTTAATAGAAAAGGGAAGAATCACGAAGGAAGAAGCGGTAAAAGGCTGTAACTTTCCGCTAAAAGAGATACGAAGACTCGCAGAGCAGGGCATTGTAAAGTTAGAGTCAAGGATTAAGTACAGGAATCCATTCCCAGAGCTTACAAAGAGAAGTACAGGATGGCCGCTCAATGAAGAACAGCAGGCGGTCGCAGACAACTTTCAGAAAGACTATGACAATGGAAAGCGGGGGACTTATCTCCTTTACGGTGTGACGGGAAGTGGAAAGACAGAAGTGTATCTTGCACTAATTGAACAGGTACTTGCAAAGAAAAAGCAAGTAATTGTACTGATTCCAGAGATTTCGTTAACGTATCAGACGGTGAGACGTTTTTATGAACGGTTTGGAGAGCGGATTGCTGTCATTAATTCGAGAATGTCAAAGGGAGAAAAGTCCGATGCCTGTGAGCGGATAAGGGCAGGAGAAGCCGATGTGATTATCGGGGCACGCTCCGCACTGTTTGCTCCGACGGAGAGACTTGGACTGATTATCATTGACGAGGAACATGACGGAGCGTATAAGAGTGATACTTCTCCGAAATATCATGCAAGAGAAACGGCAGTTTACCGGGCAGGTCTTTGCGGGGCAAGTGTTGTCTTAGGTTCAGCAACTCCTTCAGTGGAGGCGTATGCAAGAGCATTAAGTGGAGAATATAAACTGTGGACCCTGAAAAAGCGAGCGGGAAAAGCGATGCTTCCAACTACGCAGATTATTGACCTGAGGGAAGAATTTAAAAAAGGAAACCGCTCGATTTTCAGCGGGGAATTACACAAAAAAATAGAAGAACGTCTGGCAAAAAAGGAACAGATTATGCTATTTTTAAATCGGCGTGGTTTTGCAGGATTTGTTTCCTGTCGTGCCTGTGGACAGGTTATTAAGTGCCCACACTGTGATGTGACACTTACTTACCATAGGAATGGAAAGCTGCGCTGCCATTACTGTGGTTATGAAGAAACTTTTATAAAGCAGTGTCCGATTTGCAAAAGCTCACATGTAGCCGCATTTGGTCTTGGAACAGAAAAGGTAGAGGCGGCACTCCATGCAGAGTTTCCGACAGCCAGAGTTCTCCGTATGGATATGGATACGACAAGAAGAAAGCATGCCCATGAGGAGATGCTTGCCGCATTTTCTAAGGGTGAGGCAGATATTCTTTTAGGAACACAGATGATCGTAAAGGGGCATGATTATGCTAATGTAACGCTGGTAGGGATTCTAGCGGCAGATTTATCCCTTCATGAACAGGATTTCCGAAGTGGAGAGAAAACATTTCAGCTTCTCTGTCAGGCAGCAGGAAGGGCAGGAAGAGGAGACAAAAGAGGGGATGTTATCATCCAGACCTATTCGCCGGAGCATTATTCAATTACAACAGCAGCGGAGCATTCGTATGAGAACTTTTTTAAGGAAGAGTACACTTACCGTCAGTTAATGGGATACCCACCGTGTGCACACATGCTTGTAATCCTGGTACAGTCAGGAGATGAATCACAGTCCGTCATTGCGAGACTCCGCATTGAGAAAATGATTGAGCAAAGCCAGGTAGGACAGGAAGTACCCGTACAGATTTTAACACCAGGACAGGCAAGCCTTTCCAAGTTAAAAGATGTGTATAGACAGGTGCTTTACTTAAAACATAAAGATAAAGAGACATTACTGGATTTAAAAAGAAGATTAGAGCCTGTTTTAGAGAAGCATCCAATGTTTGCAGGAATAACGATTCAGTTTGATTTTGACCCACTGTCGCATTACTAGAGCATTTTTCAAACACGCTCTAAGTGACTTTACGGCAGGCGTTTGCAATGTTATAATTAAAGATACAGCTTTTTGTATAACCATTATAAAAAGATAGAATAAAAGATAAAATAAGAAAGATAAAGGAATACCAGGAGGAAAAGAAATGGCAATTCGTAAAATCCGCTTTATTGGCGACCCATGTTTAAATAAAGTATGTAAACCAGTACAGAAAATCACACCATCCATTGAGACGTTGATTGAGGATATGTTTGATACTATGTATGAGGCAAGAGGTGTTGGTCTTGCAGCACCACAGGTAGGAATTTTAAGAAGAATCTGTGTCATTGACGTTATGGACGGAGATCCTATCATCCTTATCAATCCAGAAATCATTGAAACAGCTGGTGAGCAGACAGATGAGGAAGGATGCTTAAGCATTCCAGGTAAATGTGCCAGCGTAACAAGAGCTGATTATGTAAAAGTGAAGTCTTTTGATATGGAGTTAAATCCAGTAATTATCGAGGGAGAGGGACTTCGTGCAAGAGCATTACAACATGAGATAGACCATCTTGACGGTGTGCTTTACGGCGATAGAGCGAATGAGCCATACCATGATGTGGAGGAAGAAGAATGCGAGTAGTATTTATGGGAACACCGGACTTTGCGGTTCCTACGTTAGCAGCTCTTATAGAGAACCATGAAGTTGTCGGTGTAGTAACACAGCCGGATAAGAGAAAAGGTCGCGGTAAGGTGATGGCATTTACTCCGGTAAAAGAGAAGGCTTTAGAGTATGACATTCCTGTTTATCAGCCAGTAAAGGTAGGAGAAGAAGAATTTATCGAGACACTTCGCGGACTCGATCCTGAAGTTATCGTTGTAGCTGCTTTTGGACAGATTCTTCCAGAAAGCATTTTAAATATGCCAAAGTATGGATGTATTAACGTACATGCTTCCTTACTTCCAAAGTACCGTGGAGCTGCCCCGATTCAGTGGTCCATCATTGATGGGGAAAAAGAAACGGGTGTAACAATCATGTACATGGAAAAAGGGCTTGATACCGGAGATATGATTGACAAAGTTGTTGTACCAATTGATGCAAAAGAAACAGGAGAGTCACTTCATGATAAGTTAGCAGCGGCAGGCGGCCCGTTATTATTAGAAGTACTTGAAAAGTTAGAAGCAGGAACGGCAGTACGCACTCGGCAAAATGATGAGGAGAGCTGCTATGCAAAGATGCTTACAAAAGATTTAGGTAAGATTGACTGGAATAAAGATGCCGCTTCAATTGAACGTCTGATCCGCGGGCTTAACTCCTGGCCAAGTGCCTATACCGCTTTCCACGATAAAACTTTGAAAATCTGGGATGCTGATGTGGAGAAGGAAAATGGAAGCGCACAGCCGGGAACTGTTGCAAAAGTGACTTCCGATGCTATTTATGTACAGACAGGAGAAGGACTTCTTAAAATCAATGAAGTACAGATTCAGGGTAAAAAGAGAATGCCGGTTAAAGCTTTTCTTCTTGGACATAAGGTAGAGGAAGGTACTCTTCTGGGAGAGAATGCTTAATACAATATTAAAAATTATTTTGTAATATTGAGTTATAATATATCTAGTAGGTTGCATTCATTGCATGAATTGTAGCAGAACAAAACAGACACGAAGAAAGGAAATGCAGATGGAGAAGCGGACAGATATGAGGGCAGAGGCTCTTGATACGCTGATTGATATTGAAAGAAATAAAAAGCTTTCCCACATCGCAATCGGGGAGACACTGATGCGGAACCAGTTTGAAAAAAAGGCAGACAGGGCTTTTTATACCAGACTTTGTGAGGGAGTGACCGAGAGAAAGATTTATCTCGATTATATTCTAGACCACTATTCAAAAACACCGATGAAGAAATGTAAGCCACTCATCCGTTCTCTTCTGCGAATGGGAGCTTATCAGATTCTCTTTATGGATGTAAGAGATGCGGCAGCCTGTTCGGAGGCGGTATCTCTTGCAAAGAAAAGAGGATTTGGCAGACTGAGCGGCTTTGTAAATGGAGTGCTCCGCACTCTTGTAAGAGAAAAGGAAAACCTTCCGGTTCCAGATAAAAAAGACGATGTAAAGTATGTAAGTATTACCTATTCCGTACCCGAATGGCTGAGTAAGCTCATCATAGAACAGTATGGGAAGGAAAGTGCAGAGAAGATTTTTGCTTCTTTCCTGGAGGCAAGACCGCTCACAATCCGTACCAATTTAAGCAAGACAACACCGGAAGAACTGGAAAAAGAATTGGAAGAGGCAGGAGTAAAAGTAGAAAAAGGGAATTATCTCCCGTATGCCTTTACCATTTCTAATCTCAATTATCTTGGAAAGATTGCCGCTTTCCGCCAGGGAAAGTTTGCTGTACAGGATGAGAGTTCCCAGCTTGCAGTAGCAATCGCAGATATAAATGAGGGCGATTTTGTTCTTGATGTCTGTGCAGCGCCGGGTGGAAAGACATTCCATGCGGCAGACAGATTAAAGGGAGCAGGAAAGGTCCTTTCTAGAGATTTGACAGAATATAAAACAGAACTCATTGAGGAGAATAAAGACCGGATGCACTACGAGAATGTAGAGGTGCAGCAATGGGATGCGTTAGAGGAAGATGAAAGTCTGTTAGAAAGTGTAGATGTGCTTCTTGCAGACCTGCCTTGCAGCGGACTTGGCATTATGGGCAGAAAGAACGATATTAAATACCAGATGACAGAGGAACAGCTTGGCGAACTTGCCGCTTTGCAAAGGCAGATACTTTCTGTCGTATGGAAGTATGTAAAGCTGGGCGGCCAGATGATATTTTCTACCTGTACTTTGAATAAAGGGGAGAATGCAGAGAACATAAAGTGGATTGAGGAAAATACACCATTACATCTGGTATCTATCGAGGAGTATTTGCCACAGAATCTTAAAAACCGAACAGGAAGTCAGGGATATTTACAGCTCATACCGGGAGAAGATACCTGCGACGGCTTCTTTATTTCTAAATTTAAAAGACCGGAGGCGAAGTAGTATGGATTCTAGTATGGATTTAAAGTCCATGACATTAGAGGAACTGACCGATTGTGTCATGGAACTTGGTGAGAAAAAGTTCCGGGCAAAGCAGATTTATGGATGGCTTCATCAAAAACTCGTAAGAAGTCCGGAAGAGATGAAAAATGTTCCAGCCAAATGTATTGAAAAGCTTTTAAAAGAGCATCCATTCTATGGAGTAGAAGAAGTAGAACATTACGAGTCGAAGATAGACGGTACACAGAAGTTTTTATTTTCGCTCCACGATGGTAACATGGTAGAGAGCGTACTTATGAAGTATAAGCATGGTAATTCTGTCTGTATTTCTTCACAGGCGGGCTGCCGGATGGGCTGCCGGTTTTGTGCATCTACCTTGCTGGGACTTTCAAGAAATCTGTATCCATCCGAAATGCTTGATCAGATTTATGCGATTCAGAAGGCAACAGGAGAGAGAGTTTCCCATCTGGTTGTTATGGGAACAGGAGAACCTTTTGATAACTTTGAGTCTTTATGCCGGATGATTGAATTACTTTGTTCGCCAGATGGCTTAAATATCAGTCACAGAAATATTACTGTATCTACTTGTGGAATTGTGCCAAAGATTTATGAATTTGCAGACAGAAATCCACAGGTAACATTGGCAATTTCCTTACATTCACCGAATGATACGATGCGAAGAGAGCTTATGCCAATCGCCAATAAATATTCGATGGATGAATTGATGGAAGCTGCCAGATATTATACCAGAACAACTGGAAGAAGAATTACATTTGAATACAGCCTCGTAAAGGGGGTTAATGATAAAAAGGAACACGCACAGGAACTCATTTCCAGAGTAAAAGGAATGAACTGTCATATTAATCTGATTCCGGTTAACCCGATTAAGGAAAGAGATTTTGAGCAGTCAACGCAGAATAATGTAGCAGCATTTAAACATATATTGGAGAGACAACATATTCAGGTAACTGTGCGCCGGGAGATGGGAAGAGATATCCAGGCAGCCTGCGGACAGTTAAGAAAGAGCTATAAAGAAAGGAGTGGGGACGAATGAAATCTTTCGGCATGACGGACATCGGAAGAAAGCGAAAAGTAAATCAGGACTATTTGTTTTTTTCCGATGAGCCGGTAGGATGCTTTCCGAACCTCTATATTGTAGCGGACGGAATGGGTGGACATAAAGCTGGAGATAAAGCGTCATCCTATGCAGTAAACCGATTTGTGGAGCTGGCAAGGAAAGAGACAAAAGAGCTTCCTTTCCTTGTTATGGAACGGCTTCTCAATGAAGTGAATGAGGAAGTGTATACGCTGTCTTGTAAAGAAGAACAGTATTCTGGAATGGGAACAACATTTGTTGCGGCAACCGTAGTAGATGGGATAGCATATATTATGAATATAGGGGATAGCCGTCTGTACTATTTTGATGAAAAGATTCATCAGGTGACGATGGATCATTCTCTTGTAGAAGAACTGGTACGGGCAGGAGAACTTGACCGGGCAGAAAGCCGGAATCATCCACAAAAGAATATTATTACAAAGGCCGTGGGCGTGGCAGAAGATGTCCAGCCGGATTTCTTTATCGTAGATATGAAGGAGAATAGCCGGATTTTGCTCTGCTCCGACGGTTTGTCTAACATGGTAGACGATGAAAAACTGGAAGAGATTTTATCAGGGGAAGGAACAGAGGAAGAACTGGCAGAAAAATGTATAGAAGAAGCTTTGTTTTATGGCGGCCTTGATAATATCGCAGTTGTCATCGCCCAGAATAGAAATGGGAGGTGAAGATATTGCTGCAAAAGGGTACTTTTTTAGGTGGAAGATATGAGATACTCGAGCATATTGGCTCAGGAGGAATGGCAGATGTATATAAAGCCAGATGCCATAAGTTAAACCGTTATGTAGCAATAAAGGTTCTGCGCCGGGAATATTGTGATAATGAGAGCTTTGTAAGAAAGTTTACAGTAGAAGCACAGTCAACCGCAGGATTAACACACCCGAATATCGTAAATATTTATGATGCGGGAAATGAAGAGGGTGTACATTATATCGTAATGGAACTTGCAGAAGGCATGACTCTCAAACGATATATCAGACGTTACGGAAGACTCAGTGCCAGAGAGACTGTAGACTTTGCAATTCAGATTGCAAGCGGACTGCAGGCAGCGCATGAACATCACATTATTCACAGAGATATTAAGCCGCAGAATATTTTGGTATCAGATAGTGGTACGATAAAAGTGACAGATTTTGGAATTGCCAGAGCAGCAACTGGGGATGATACGATTTCTTCCAGTGCGATGGGATCTGTGCGCTACCTTTCGCCGGAGCAGGCAAGGGGCGGCTACGCAGACGAAAGAAGCGATATTTATTCTCTGGGAATTACTATTTATGAGATGGCAACTGGAAAGGTTCCGTTTGATGGAGAGAATACAGTAGCAATCGCACTCATGCATTTAAGAGATGAAATTACACCACCAAGATGTTATTTCCCGGATATTCCGGCAAGTCTTGAAAAGATTATCTTAAAATGTACGATGAAACAGCCAGAACAGCGTTATCAGAGTGCGGCAGAACTGATTCTTGATTTACAGAAAGTATTTCTTTCTCCAGATGGAAGTTATGTGTATGTGAATCCGCTCGTAGATGATTCTCCAACAATTCAGAGAAATAAAGAGGATATTACAAAGATAAGAAAGTCATTAAATAAGTCTGGCAACCGAAGAAAAGAGGATAGCACAAAAGACAGAATACGAATTAATGAAGAAAATGAAGAGGATGAGGATTATAAAGACGATAAAGAAATGAATCCAAAGCTCGAAAAGATGATTCTTTTAATTACGGTTCTGTTTGGTGTTTTAGTTGCCTGTGTTGTATTTTATTTTATAGGAAATTCATTGCATTTATTCCAGCCATCTTCTGGAACAACACAGCAGAGTACAGAACAGACAACGCAGGACAGAACAAAAGCAACGACAACGGAAGAGAAAAAGACAGAATATGTTAAGATGCCAAAATTACTTGATCTGACGAAGAATGCAGCAGAGGATGAGATGAAGGCAATTGGTTTGAAGGCAGACTTTGCATATGAAAAGGGAAGCAGCAGCGATGACAGCGATCTTATTGTTGTGAAGCAGCAGTATAAAAAAGGAGAATCTCTCGCCGTTGGAACGAAAGTGAAGCTTACGCTTGGCAAAAAGGAATCTTCCACTACTGCAGCAGAAAAGGTGGAAGTACCGGCTTTGGTGAATTATACAGAAAAGAAAGCAGAGCAGGAGTTAAAGAAGCTTGGCCTTAAGGTGAAGAAAGCATATGCTAATAGCGATACGGTCAAAGAAGGCTATGTGATTAAGCAGAGTCCAAAAGGCGGAAGTATCGTAAACACAGGATTTGCAGTAACAATTACTATCAGCAAAGGCGTGAGCAAGACAACAGTGCCATCCTTAATTGGAGTTTCTCAGAGTGTTGCCGAAAGAGAGCTAAACAGAGTGGGATTAAAGCTTGGTTCTGTCAGCTACGATTACAGTGGTGAAGTTGGCGAAGGCGATGTCATTTCCCAGGGAATCGAGTCAGGAACATCTGTAGACAAAGGTACTAAAGTACCGATTGTGCTCAGTCTTGGTGAGCAGGAAAGTTACCGCTACGAAGGCAGCGTGACAATTGATGAACAGCCATTTGATGACGGAGCAAACGGAAGTGTAAAACTTGTGCTCAAACAGGACTCCTGGGAAAGCACGATTTATTCAAAGAGCAGTGTAAGCAATGATGATTTTCCTTTAAATGTTACATTTGAGGGCGACAGAGAAGGCTCAGGAAGCGTGATTATGTATATTGATGGAAAAGAGTATAATACTTACGATGTAAGTTTAAATGCTATTTCAGATTAAGGGAGAGCGTCGCAGTAACGGCTGATTGGCTGTTACTGCCGACGCTTTTGTTTCAATATGTACTACTTTTACGGAGGAAAGAATGACAGGAAAAATAATGAAAGGAATCGGAGGATTTTACTATGTATATGTAGAGGGCAGCGGACTGTATGAGTGTCGTGCCAGAGGAATCTTTCGTAACAAGAAAATGAAACCGAATGTCGGAGACGTTGTGGATATTGATATTTTATCAGAAGAAGAAAAAACAGGAAATCTAGTAAAGATTCACAAAAGAAAAAATCAGCTCATCCGTCCGATGGCAGCAAATGTAGACCAGGCGCTTGTTATATTTGCAGTTCATGAACCCGAACCCAATTTTCACTTGCTGAATCGATTTCTGATCACAATGGAACAGCAGGAAATACCGGTAATTATCTGCTTTAATAAGACAGACTTAGCAACAACAGAGCAAATGCAACAGCTTGAAAAAGATTATGAAAACAGTGGATGTCAGGTGATTTTCCAGGCAGCAGCAACAGGAGAAGGGATTACACAGATAGAAGAACTCCTTCGTGGCAAGACAACAATTATGGCAGGCCCGTCTGGTGTCGGGAAATCTTCTACTTTAAACTGTATTAGTAAAGAAAAACAGATGGAAACCGGTGCAGTCAGTGAAAAAATCAAGCGGGGAAAACACACAACAAGACATTCCGAATTAATTCACATTGGAGAGGATACCTACTTGATGGACACACCAGGATTTAGCTCCCTCTTTCTCGAAAATATCGAAAAAGAAGACCTGAAATATTATTTCCCAGAATTTGAACCTTACGAAAATACCTGCCGCTTTAATGGATGCTGTCATATCCATGAACCAGGATGTGAAGTAAAAAAAGCCTTAGAAGAAGGTAAAATCAGCAAACTCCGCTATGATGATTACTGTATGTTTTATGAAGAATTAGCACAGCAAAAGAAATGGTAATGACTGATGAAACTTGTTTTTCTTCATGGTAGAAAAATCTTTTGAGAAAGTAAGTTATTTATCCTCTTACAGCAAGAAGACTCCGACCTCTAAGGTGGGAGATGAATTG
>OGPK01002277.1_pt1 | contig 12706 bp, 15 predicted proteins | sample 1552921 | NCBI WGS metagenome assembly OGPK01 (sample SAMEA2580264, study PRJEB22360) | human gut metagenome | biome: human gut; feature: human-associated habitat; material: faeces | place: Denmark | collected 2008/2010 | reverse complement strand
AACGGAGGAAAACACAATGAACATTTTTAAGAAGAACAACGAAAAGAAAACTACTCAGAAGCTGCCTATGACCGGAAAGGTTAAGAAAGGCTTCCGTGCTTACTGCGCCGTAATCACAGCAGCAACTCTTGTTTGCGGTATGAGCGTTACCGCTTTTGCCGCAAGCGACCCGATTACCGTAGTCAACAATTTGTCCGATTTCATTTTCGGTCTTATCCGTGCTATCGGTCTTATCCTGCTTGGCTTCGGTATCGTTCAGGTCGGTCTCTCTTTGAAGTCTCACGACCCGTCTCAGAGAGCCAACGGTTTCCTGACTCTTGCAGGCGGTATCATCATTACCTTTGCAAAGGAAATCCTGACCCTTATTACCGGTTAAGAGAACACAGTTATCAAACGGGGCATACCTGGCATTTCAGGTATGCTCCTAATCTTAAAGGAGGTGCAAACAGATGAGTGATAACTGGGTAGTTCAGAACCTCGAAAATGCCCTTGAAACTTGGAACAGCAAGCTATCGGAAATATGGCAGTTGCTAACCACTTCGCCGCAACAGTTCAAAGGTGGCAGTATTTGGTCGGTAATGGTGAATATCAACGGAGCGGTTCAGGCTATCGGTCTTGCCTTACTCGTTCTGTTTTTTGTTGTCGGTGTGGTTCGCACCTGCGGAAGTTTTACCGATGTAAAGAAACCGGAACACGCATTAAAGCTGTTTATCCGCTTCGCCATTGCCAAAGGTGTGATTACCTACGGGCTGGAGCTTATGCTTGCCCTGTTCGACATCGTACAAGGTACGATTTCAACCATTATGACATCTGCGGGATTCGGTACGCCCAATCAAACAACCTTACCTGCTGAAATGGTAACAACCATTGAGAGCTGCGGATTTTTTGAGAGTATCCCATTGTGGGCGGTTACTCTTATCGGCGGACTTTTTATAACAGTCTTGTCGTTCATTATGATAATGACGGTGTACGGACGATTTTTCAAGCTGTATATGTACACGGCTCTCGCTCCGATACCGCTTTCCACTTTTGCCGGAGAGCCGTCGCAGAATGTGGGTAAGAGCTTTATAAAGAGCTACTGTGCCGTTTTGCTTGAGGGAGCAGTAATTGTACTTGCTTGTATCATCTTCTCCCTATTTGCTTCTACGCCGCCGGTAGTGAACCCTGACGCAGCAGCCGTTACTCAGGTATGGGCATATATCGGCGAACTGGTATTCAATATGCTTGTGCTTGTCGGTGCGGTTAAGATGAGCGACCGAATCATCCGTGAAATGATGGGCTTATAACGGGAGGTTCTCTGATGAAGAAAAACAAGAATAATAACGATAGATGGCAGGGCTATACGCCTGCCGACTGCGACTGCAAATATTGTGTGTATTACGGAGGAAAGAAAAACAGCGATGTAATTTGCCTTACGGACACCTGCGTCTGCTCTGATGAAATCCGTCACGCAAAACAAGCATATCGCAGAGAAAGGAGCTTTTGATGGAAGTCAAAATTAACCGAGAGATACGAAACTACACAGAGTCAATGTTTTTTGGACTGTCGCTCAGACAGTTCATTTTTTCTGTCCTCGCCTGTGCGGTAGCGGTAGGACTTTACTTCCTCCTAAAACCGTACCTCGGAACAGAAACCGTATCGTGGGTGTGCATTTTGGGAGCTGCCCCTTTTGCGGCTCTCGGCTTTGTGAAATACAACGGAATGACGGCTGAGAAATTTATATGGGCGTGGATAAAGTCCGAGTTCCTTATGCCGAAAAAGCTGGTCTTTCATTCCACCAACACCTATTACGAATTGATGAAACCGACAATAGAACAGAAACAAAAGGAGGCTTATAAGAACAATGATTAAAACCCTTACAAACCTGTTAAAGCAGGACAAAGAAAAGTTTGTAGTACCAAAGGGCGTACAGGATTGTATTCCCATCACCGCTATTTATGACGACGGCATTTTCCGTGTGGGCAAGGACAAGTATTCCAAGAGCTTCAAGTTCACGGATATTAACTTTGCCGTAGCAAGCCGTGAGGACAAGGAAGCAATGTTCCTTGAATACTCCGAGCTTCTCAACTCTCTCGACAGCGGAGCTACTACAAAGCTGACTATCAACAACAGACGGCTTAACCGTCTTGACTTTGAGAAAACCATTCTTATCCCCGAAACCGGCGATGAGCTTGATATTTACCGAGAGGAATATAACAAAATGCTTCTCGACAAGGCGACCGGTGCAAACGCAATCGTTCAGGATAAGTATGTTACTATCTCCATCAACAAAAAGAGCGTGGAGGACGCAAGAACCTATTTTGCCCGTGTCGGTGCTGACCTGATAGCCCACTTTGCAAGACTCGGAAGCAAATGTGTGGAGCTTGAAACCGATGAAAGGCTGAGAATTGTCCACGATTTCTTCCGTGTCGGGGAGGAAACCGCCTACCACTTCAATATTAAGGAAACGAGAAAAAAGGGACACGATTTCAAGGATTATGTCTGCCCGGATACAATGGAATTTGAAAAGGACTACTTCAAAATGGGAAACCGTTACGGGAGAGTCCTTTTTCTTCGTGAGTACGCTTCCTATATCAAGGACAGTATGGTAGCCGAGCTTACCGACCTGAATCGCAACCTGATGATGTCTATTGATATTATACCCGTTCCTACCGATGAAGCCGTGCGAGAAGCAGAGAGCAGACTGCTTGGGGTTGAGACGAACATTACCAACTGGCAGAGAAAGCAGAATCAGAACAATAACTTTTCCGCTACCGTTCCTTATGATATGGAACAGCAGAAAAAGGAAATGAAGGAGTTCCTTGATGACCTTACCACTCGTGATCAGCGAATGATGTTCGCTGTACTCACTATGGTTCATACTGCGGACTCCAAAGAACAGCTTGATAACGACACCGAAGCTCTGCTTACTACGGCAAGAAAGCATTTGTGCCAGTTTGCCGTTCTCAAGTATCAGCAGATGGACGGACTGAATACGGCTATGCCCTTTGGAACACGCAAGATTGACGCATTCAGAACCCTTACCACAGAAAGCCTTGCGGTATTTATTCCGTTCAGGGTTCAGGACATTTACCACGAAAACGGCATTTACTACGGTCAGAATGTTATCAGCAAAAATATGATTATCGCCGACCGCAGACAGCTACTCAACGGTAACTCCTTTATTCTCGGCGTATCCGGCGGCGGTAAATCCTTTGCGGCAAAGGGAGAGATTGAAAATATCATTCTTTCCTCCAACGCAGATGTTATTATCATAGACCCTGAGCGAGAGTATTCGCAGCTTGTAAAGGCTCTCGGCGGCGAAATCATCAATATTTCCGCTACTTCTCCGAGCCATATCAATGCAATGGATATGAACAAGGAATACGGCGACGGTGCAAACCCGGTTATCCTGAAATCCGAGTTCATTATGTCCCTTTGCGAACAGCTTATCGGCGGCACAAACCTCGGAGCAAAACAGAAGTCTATCATCGACCGTTGTACGGCGAGCGTTTACCGTGACTATCAGCAGAGAGGTTATACCGGCACAGTTCCTACTTTGCAGGACTTCCGTGCGGAGCTTTTGAAACAGGACGAGCCGGAAGCAAAGGAAATCGCCCTTGCCATCGAGCTGTTTACCAACGGTTCGCTCAACACCTTCGCAAAGCCGACCAATGTTGATACGGATAACCGACTTATCTGTTATGACATTCTTGACCTCGGCAAGCAGCTTATGCCTATCGGTATGCTTGTTGTCCTCGACTCTATCCTGAACCGTATTACACAGAACCGTGCTAAGGGTAAGCAGACATTCATCTTCATTGATGAAATCTATCTACTGTTCCAGCACGAATACTCCGCAAACTTCCTGTTTACTCTTTGGAAGCGTGTGAGAAAGTACGGTGCTTATGCCACCGGCATTACGCAGAATGTGGACGACCTTTTGCAGAGCCATACGGCAAGAACTATGCTTGCAAACAGCGAGTTTTTGATTATGCTCAATCAGGCGTCAACCGACAGAATTGAGCTTGCCAAGCTCCTTAACATTTCCGACCTCCAGCTTTCATATATCACGAATGTTGACGCAGGACACGGACTGATTAAGGTCGGCAGTTCGCTTGTGCCGTTTGCAAATAAGTTCCCGAAGAATACGAAGCTGTATAAGCTGATGACAACCAAACCGGGCGAGGGTGTATAACCCTTGCCCTATTCTGTAAATGAGAAAGGAAACACCTATGAAAAACAAAATCTATATTGCCATAATCTGTGCTTTCAGTATTGTATTTGCCGTCAGTTCAGGTTTTCTCATCAAGCACTATTACGACTCTGCAAAGCAGGCGGAGATGTACGAAAATCTGATTGAGGTTGTGGAGACCGAGCCTGAAGAAACCAAAGAGCCGATGAACTACTCCGAAGAAAAGACCTTTATCCCGGAGTATCAGGAGCTTTATCTGCAAAACAACGATATGGTCGGTTGGATTAAGGTTGAGGACACAAAAATCAATTATCCGGTTATGCAGTCAAAGGACAACCCGAACTTCTATCTGAAGCACGGCTTTGATAAGGCATACACCGACTACGGCTGTCCTTATGTTCAGGAAAACTGCGATATGGAACTGCCAAGCGACAATATCATTATCTACGGTCATCATATGAACGACGGCTCTATGTTCGCCGGTCTTATGAAATTCAAGGACAAGAGCTTTTGGGAAAAGCACAAAACAGTATCCTTTGATACGCTGACCGACAGACAGACCTATGAAGTAATTGCCGTGTTCAAAACCGTAGTATATACGGATAGTCCCGACAGCTTCAAATATTATCAGTTCGTCAATGCGGAGACCGCCGATGATTTCACAGCCTATGTTGAGAGGTGCAAGGAACTGTCGCTTTACGATACGGGCGTAACCGCCGAATACGACGACAAGCTCCTGACCCTTTCCACCTGTGAGTATTCTCAGACAAACGGCAGACTTGTTGTAGTGGCAAAGCTAATAAACGAATAATGCAACAGATATGGTTCAGCCTGCATAGGAAGGAGGGATTGTATGGCTGATATTAAAACGAAAGACAATGCAAAAGGTACAATACGAACCATAGATAAGGCTGCCGTTGCAACCCAACGAATGAAGCAGGCGTATATCGCAACCAAAGAAAAGGCGGAGCGGTCGGTAAATGCCAACAGCAGTTCAGCCGAGGAATACGCTTCCGATAAACTGGAAAGCGGTATTGACGAGGTGGTTCACGATGGTGCCTATGCGTTTGACAAGGCGGGACGAAAGGGACTTGAAACCACAAAAGAAAATATCCGAACTGCAAAGGACGGTATTCAGCGTTTCAAGCAGCAGCGAGCCGAGCAGTCTTTGAGAAAACAGGCTTCGCAAAACACAAGCTCTGCGATTAAGACTGTCGACAAGGCGGAAAAGACCATAAAGCAGTCTGCCACTTCCTCCGGAAAGAAAACCATTAAGTTTGCCGGAAAAGAAGCAACAAAGACCGCACAGAAATCGGTTAAGACGGCTGAGCAGACTGCAAAGACTGCGATAAAAACCAGTCAGCAAGCGGCAAAAGCGGCACAGAAAACAGCTCAGGCGACAGTTAAGGCTTCGCAGAAAGCGGCACAGGCGGCAAAAGCCACAGCCAAAGCAACTGCCGCTACGATTAAAGCCGCAGCCAAAGCCACCGTTGCCGCAGTAAAAGCAATCATTGCGGCGGTAAAAGGTCTTGTTGCCGCTATTGCTGCCGGCGGCTGGGTTGCGGTGGTGGTTATTATTGTTCTGTGTCTTGTCGGATTAATTGCCGGTTCTGTGTTTGGTATCTTCTTTTCAGGAGAGGATTCCGGCACGGGAATGTCTATGCAGACAGTCGTTCAGGAAATCAATCAAGAATATGATGACCGATTGGAGCAGGAAAAGAACTCCGTAAGCTATGATGTGCTTGAAATGAGCGGAAGCCGAGCTGTGTGGAAAGAAGTTCTTGCGGTCTATTCCGTTAAAGTAAATACCGACCCCGATAATCCGATGGAGGTTGCTACGGTTGATGAAACCAAGAAGCAGCTACTGTCGGATATTTTTTGGGAGATGAACGATATTTCTTCCAGAACGGAATCGAAAACCCACACCGAAATCGAAGAAAGCGACGACGGACACGGCAACATCGTACAGACCGAAACCACAGTAACAGAAACTTTCCTGTATATCACGGTATCGCACAAGACCGTTGATGAAATGGCGGCTATGTACGGCTTTAATCAGGAGCAGAAAGATTATCTTGCCGAGCTGTTGCAGGACGAAAACAATCAGCTATGGTCTCAGGTGCTTTACGGTATCGGATACAGCGACGACCAAATCGTAACGGTCGCTCTGTCTCAGGTTGGTAATGTAGGCGGTCAGCCTTACTGGTCTTGGTACGGATTTGACTCCCGTGTAGAATGGTGTGCCTGCTTCGTTTCTTGGTGTGCCAATGAGTGCGGATATATTGACACGGGCGTTATCCCAAAATATGCAGGCTGTGTCAACGGTGTGCAATGGTTCAAAGATAGAGGTCAATGGGTAGACGGCTCTGCTGAACCCGCCCCCGGTATGATTATCTTCTTTGATTGGGACTCTCCCGATGGCTCGTCAGGACCGCAAGACGGTCTATCCGATCATACAGGTATCGTTCAGAAAGTCGAGAACGGAATTGTCTACACCGTTGAAGGCAACTCCGGTGATAGCGTAAGGCAGAAACAATACTCTGTTGGCTATTACGAAATTTTTGGATACGGTGTACCGCAATATTAAACACGAGAAGTCGCCCCTTGTGGGCGGCTTCTTTTTTCGTTTTAACAACTTTTTCAAAAAAATATGCTATAATGATAAAAATATATGAGATATTTCCTGCCAAAACCGTAGTATATAGTTGAGGCAGAAAGGATGGTGAGCAGTTTGGACGATAGGAAAATAATTGAATTGTTCTTTGAGCGCTCAGAGCAGGCAATCATTGAACTATCGAATAAATATGGCTCTGTTTGCTCAAAGGTTGCTTTTAATATACTTAACAATACACAAGATACCGAAGAATGTGTAAACGATGCTTATCTTGGAACGTGGAATACAATACCGCCTCAAAATCCTAATCCTTTATTAAGCTATGTTTGCAGAATAGTTCGTAATCTTGCTATTAAGAAGTATCATACTAATACGGCGGCAAAGAGAAACAGTATCTATGATGTAGCATTAGATGAACTTGAAAACTGTTTCCCTTCCTCTGTGTCGGTGGAAGATGAGTTTAATGCGATCGAAACCGCACGAATCATTGATAAGTTTCTCGAAACTCTCGATCAGGAAAACAGAATTATGTTTGTTCGCCGTTATTGGCATTCGGACTCTATCGATGATCTTGCCAAGCTCTTTCATACAAGCAACCACAACATATCTGTTCGGCTTTCTCGCACAAGAAAAAAGCTGAAGAAACATCTGATTAAGGAAGGAGTATCTCTATGAAAAGGAAAAAGATTTCCGAAACGATTGAGAATATCAATCCTAAGTATATAGATGAAGCTACCGAGTATATTCCCAAAGCGAATAACACGTCAAAGAGTTGGATTAAATGGGCTTCTTTGGCTGCTTGCTTTGTCGTGCTTGTAATTGCAAGTTTTTCAATCTTGCCGTCTATTTTTGAAAACAACGATGTAATTGATGGAAAATATAAATACCATATCTCCGGAAGTGAAGTTGATGTTGAATGGCCTTGGGAATATAAAACCAATGCTGAAAAATACCACAGTGTCGTTTTTGATGGACGTATTTATTCAATCAAATCGTTAAATATGATAACAGCAGACATTCTTGGTGAAACACTTGGCGATTGCGAAGTAGAAGGCATTGATTCTTATACTGAACAAAAATACAACGAAACCTTTGAAGTGCGCAAGATTAACGGTGTTTCTGAGGAAAAGCTGATAGCAGTTGGTAATGACACCGGATTCTATGTATATTCTTTAGATGATAATGAAAAACCGTCTACATTCGGTGAAATGTTGGATTTGTATGGTTTAACACAGACAATAAGTTTTGAGCGTTTTACTAAATATGAAGGATATGACGAAAAGGGGTATTTCTCATTAAACAATGATAAATACATTTGGGAAATTCTTTTGGATTGTCGTGATGCACAACTTGATAATCAAAACGATAGTTTTGATAGAAGTAATCGAAACTATCTAACTTTCGCAGTAACATCCGATGCTTTAGGTGTATATAAGAGAGTGATCTATATTTCAGAAGATGGTTATTTTGCAACCAATATTCTGAATTATAGTTGCAGTTATTTCATTGGCAAGGATGCAGCAGAAAAGATTATCGAATATGCGATGAATAATTCTGATGAAGCAGAGTTTAGTCCGTATGCACTTACAGTTTCGGGAACGCTCACCGAAATCGGAAACGGTTATATTCTAATTGATGATACTGTTTTGTGCAAAAATGCAGAAGATGGAACAATTTATAAAGTCTACACAAACGACTTAAGGGTACTACGTTGTATTGAATATTCAAGTATTAAAGTCGGAGATACGGTAGTTGTGAAATACGAAGGAGCGATTTCTGATAACAACGAAGTAACCGGAGCGTATTCAATGTATAAAGGAACTCTCGAAGATGGAGATCTTCTAATTGCTGAATAATTCAAGTATATAATTATTTATCTATACTGCCCTCAACTTTGGTTGGGGGCAGTTTCTTTTTTGCCCAAACTAATGCTCGTGGCGAGATTACAATGAGATTATCGTGAATATTTTTTGAAATTCAGTATAGTATCGTTAGAACTTCGCCGCCGTCTTGTGTATTCTTTTACATCTTCAAATTATACTAATACTAACAGCATTAGTTGTTCGAGTTTGGCTTGATTGGAGGTGGAATGTGTGCAAAACGAAAAGAGCGTTGAGCAGATAATCGGCAAGCGTATTCAAAAGATTAGACGAGCAAAAGGATATACTCAGCAGCAGTTCGCAGAAATGATCGGGTTATCTACCAACTACTTATCGGATATTGAGCGGGGTAAAAGCTCTGCACGATTAGATAAGTTGGTCTCTATCATAAATGCGTTAGAATGTTCAGCAGATGATGTGTTCTCCGATGTTATTGACTTCGGTTACAAAATAAAGAGTTCTCGCTTGTCTGATCGTCTTGACGCATTACCGCCTGAAGAACAAGAAAAAGCATTTGCAATTCTTGATGCTTTTATAAGTAAGTCGGAACATTAAAGATTACTTAGAGTCTGTGTTTTATCACAGGCTCTTTTTTACTACTTTCATTTTTCACAGATTTATGCTATACTAATGTTAATGGCATTAGTTATTCGGTAATATCGTGAAAAAGTGAGGCTCATTTGTAATGGAAAGCGCTTGTTGTTTTATTGGGCATAGAAACATAGAGAGAGCATCGGAGGTTCAGGAGAAATTAAGAAAGGAACTACGAAAACTAATTGAACAAGGTACAACGAGATTTATATTTGGAGATCATTCTGAGTTTAATACATTGTGCTACGACACCGTAACTGAATTGATGCAGGAGTACCCACAAATTAAAAGGGTTAAATTTCGCAAAGACTATCCTGAAATAACCGAGTCCGTTAAGCAATACTTTTTCAATGGCTATGAAGATAATATCTGCCCCAAAGGGGTTGCTCAATCCGGAAGGGCGTCCTATGTTGAACGCAATCAGGCTATGATTATGGCAAGCGATATTTGCATCTTCTATTACAACAAGGACTATCAGCCAAAACGCAGAAAAGAGTCGAAACATTCCATAGGAACTTATCAACCCAAAAGCGGCACACGAATTGCTTATGAATTTGCAAATAGTAAGAAAAAAGAAATAGTAAACCTTTACGAATAAGTTGCTGCCCTTCGGGGCGGCTATATTTTGACCTTTGCAATATTGATATACCGCACTTATTTGCGAATTAACGCAAGTAATGTTGCTCTTTCAATTTTTTTGTGCTATAATATAGATTGCTTAATTGTAACCTCGTTCATAGGCAGAAAGGATATGTGATTATGGCAGTATCATACAGCAAGTTATGGAAGATGCTCATAGATAAAAAGATGAAAAAGAAAGACCTTCAAGCATCTGCAAACTTAACTCAATATGTTATGAGAAAACTGAGCAAAGACGAAGCGGTTACAACCGATACCCTTGCTAAAATATGCAGAGCTTTGAACTGTACTGTTGATGATATTATGGAAGTTTTACCCGAAGATAAGTGATAAGTCCGTTTTATGGGACACTACTATTGATAAAATGATAATGGATAATTGTAACGAAAAGTTTTCGTTATAATAAATGGAGAAAGGATTTGTGTTATGGCTACCGGAAATAACGCCAATATCGGCTTTGAAAAACAGATTTGGGACGCAGCGTGTGTCCTTTGGGGGCATATCCCCGCAGCAGAATACAGAAAGGTTATCGTAGGTCTTATTTTCCTGCGTTACATTTCAAGTGCTTTTGAGAAACGCTATCAGGAGCTTGTTGCTGAGGGCGACGGCTTTGAGGATGATAGAGATGCTTATGCAGAAGATAATATCTTCTTTGTGCCGGAGGACGCTCGTTGGAGCAAGATTGCTTCTGCGGCTCATACACCGGAAATCGGCACTGTTATTGATGACGCTATGAGAGCCATTGAAAAAGAAAATACAACGCTTAAAAATGTATTGCCTAAGAATTACGCAAGCCCCGATTTGGACAAGCGTGTTTTAGGTGATGTTGTTGACCTGTTTACCAATATGGATATGGGCGATACAGAGGAAAGCAAAGACCTTCTCGGCAGAACTTATGAGTATTGTATTCAGCAGTTTGCCGCTTATGAAGGTGTTAAGGGCGGCGAGTTCTATACTCCGGCAAGTATTGTTAAAACAATCGTTGCCATCTTAAAACCGTTCAAGAACTGCCGTGTATATGACCCTTGCTGTGGTTCGGGCGGTATGTTCGTACAGAGTGCTAAATTCATTCAGGCTCACAGCGGAAAGCGTGGAGAAATCGCCGTTTACGGTCAGGAGTCTAATGCCGATACTTGGAAAATGGCAAAGATGAATATGGCTATTCGTGGCATAGACGCCGATTTCGGACCGTATCAGGCGGATACATTTTTCAATGACTTACATAAAACGCTGAAAGCAGATTTCATTATGGCAAATCCGCCTTTTAACCTTTCGGGCTGGGGGCAGGAAAAACTCAAAGAAGATGTTCGTTGGAAATACGGAACACCGCCTGCCGGCAACGCCAACTATGCATGGATTCAGCATATGATACATCACCTTGCACCGAACGGAAAGATTGGTCTTGTGCTTGCAAACGGAGCGTTGTCCTCTCAGTCAAGCGGCGAGGGTGAAATCAGAAAGAATATCATTCAGGCTGACCTTGTAGAAGGTATTGTTGCTCTGCCAACTCAGCTCTTTTACAGCGTTACTATTCCTGTTACCCTTTGGTTCATCACAAAGAATAAGAAGCAAAAAGGCAAAACCCTGTTTATCGACGCTCGTAAAATGGGTTATATGGTTGACCGCAAGCACAGAGATTTTACCGATGATGATATTCAGAAGTTGGCAGATACATTTACCGCTTTCCAAGAAGGTACGCTTGAAGATGTCAAAGGCTTCTGTGCGGTTGCCGACCTTCAGGAAATCGAAAAGCAGGACTTCATTTTGACACCGGGCAGATATGTGGGTATTGAAGAAGTCGAGGACGACGGCGAACCCTTTGAAGAAAAGATGACTCGCCTTACTTCTGAGCTTTCCGATATGTTCGCAAAGTCTCACGAACTGGAGGACGAAATCCGCAAGAAACTGGGGGCGATTGGATATGAAGTGTAAAGATGAAATATTTTATTTGAAAAGTAGAAAAAATGATTATTGTGCAATGCTTAAATTGGAAAATGGTAAATTTGTTCTAAAAAAAGGCTCTACTGTTGCTTCAAGAGTTTCAGAAAAATTTAAGAGCTTTAGGACGGTAATAAAGAGAAGAGAAAATGCAGGAATTAACAATCAAAACCTCGAACTGACGTCTGACTTGGTTTTCAATAGTGCGTCTGTTGCAGGAGAATTTGTTGCAGGAAGTAGTTGTAACGGCCCATCATCTTGGAAAAATGATAAAGGCGTTACTCTGAAAGAATGGATGGTGAAACAAAATGATTGTTCAAATCCGTGATATATGTTCAGCAGTATATAGTGGAGGAACACCAAACAGAAAGCATCTCGAATATTACGAAGGTGGAGATATACCTTGGCTCAATACATCAGAAGTCGTTTTTAATAGGATTTATAAAACTGAAAAACATATTACACAATCAGGACTTAAAAATTCGTCAGCAAAATGGATTCCTGAGAATAGTGTTATTGTGGCAATGTATGGAGCAACTGCGGGAAGAACTGCTATTGCAAAAAAACCATTAACCACAAATCAAGCCTGTTGTAACTTAATTATTGACCCTGAAAAAGCTGATTATAGATATGTATATTACTACTTATACAGCAAATACCAGCACTTGCTTTCTATGGCAAATGGCGGGGCGCAACAGAATTTGAATGCTGGGCAAATAAAAGAATATATGATAAATCTTCCTGATTTGCAAACACAGAAGAAAATAGCCGATATCCTTGACCTTCTTGATAGCAAAATTGAATTGAACAATACAATAAACAATAATTTAGCTGCTTAGATGTCTATATCAGAGACATCAAGTTCACCGG